>Ga0181537_10000170_pt1 | contig 59739 bp, 41 predicted proteins | sample PEATcosm2014_Bin_39_FD_119765 | JGI IMG/M metagenome (GOLD analysis project Ga0181537, IMG submission 119765) | Peatland microbial communities from MTU Mesocosm Facility, Houghton, MI, USA - PEATcosm2014_Bin23_10_metaG | ecosystem: Environmental > Terrestrial > Soil > Wetlands > Peat | place...
CAACCTGGCTACGGCATTACGGGGTCTTCGTTCTTCGGGGGTCGCTGCTCGTGCCATCGAGAACTCCAGCGCGGGAGCGGTTGACGAGGCTCACACCAAGGCGCTAAAGCCGTTCCGTCAGCCCGACGGAAGCTACAAAATCGGCGCAACCTTTCGATGCCTCGTCGCGCGCGCGTGATTGAAGCAAGATTTCAGGACGCTGTCACGAGGTGTAGATCGGGCAACTGCTGCAAAACATGGCCGTCGCATTGACGGGGTTGTCAGAACCCTACCCAGCTCGCCCGGGATGACAACCTGTGGGGTTTGTCGGCTGCGTCTTGCGGTTTAGCTGATCGCTGACGCTGAAAGCGACGGCCCTCTATCCACGGCCCTTTTTCTTGATCTCAATATTCAGCCGCCGGATTTTCTGGTTCAGCGTGGACAGTGGGACGTGAAAGTGCTCAGCGGCTTCCGTCTGATTCCAGTTGCAACGTTCGAGCATGTCGGTGATGATGCGCCGTTCCACGTCTTCGACGATTTCGAACAGTGACGAGTCGGATGGCGCATCGTGCATGGAAAACGACGATCCTCGTCCCAGCATGGAATCGGGCAGCAAATCCGCGCTGATTTCGGTTCCGGAAGAAAGCACGACCGCACGCTCAATCACATTTTCCAGTTCGCGCACATTGCCAGGCCAGGAGTACGCCATGAGAGGCCGCAAGGCTTCGGGCGCAATGCTCCTTACCGGCCGGTCGTTCTCCTCGGCGTATTTTTTTCGAAAATGTTCCACCAGCAGAGGAATATCCTCTTTGCGTTGGCGCAGCGGCGGTAGTTCAATGGTGATCACATTCAGGCGGTAGAATAAATCCTCGCGGAATCGCCCTTCGCGCACCATCTGGCGCAGATCCACGTTGGTGGCGGCGATTATGCGCACGTCCACCTGGAGTTCCTGAATTCCCCCCAGATGCATGAAGCGGCGATCCTGCAATACGCGCAGAATTTTGGCCTGAGTCTCCATGCCCATGGTGGCGATTTCGTCGAGAAACAATGTTCCTTTGTCAGCGACTTCGAACAGGCCTTTTTTCGAAGCGATCGCGCTAGTGAAAGCTCCGCGCACGTGACCGAACAGCGTGGATTCGAGCAGATCGGTCGGCATCGAACCGGTATTGACCGGTACAAAAGGTTTGTCGCGGCGCGGAGAGTGAAGATGAATCGCTTTGGCGATCACTTCCTTGCCGGTTCCACTCTCACCTTGCAGCAGCACCGTGGAGCGGCTGCTCGCCACCTGCGCTACCAGATCGAAAATCTTTAACATGGGTTCGCTTTTGCCCACGATGTTTTCGAAATTGTAGCGCTGCTTAAGCGCCCGCTTCAGCTGAACGTTTTCTTCTTCGGCGCGGCGCCAGCCCACGGCGGCGCGCACGTCGGCCAGCAGCTTTTCGTTGTCCCACGGTTTCTGAACAAAGTTGGCCGCGCCCGCCTGCATGGCGCCCACCGCATTCTCCACCGTGCCGTAGGCGGTGATCATGATCACGGGAAGGTGGGAATCGTGGGCGCGAATCTCGGCGAGAATCTCCAGACCGTTGCGGCCGGGAAGCGCCAGGTCGAGCAGAATCAAATCGAAGGGATGCTCGCCGATACGAACCAGGCCCTCTTCCCCGCTCCCCGCCGTTTCCACCGCGTAGCCTTCGATCTCCAGGAGGGTTTGCAAGGACTCGCGAATCTCCGCCTCATCGTCCACGATGAGCACCGCCCCGGCCGGAGCCGGGCCGCTATGCAAACTGCTGCGCTGAATCACGGCCGCTTCAGACATGCACTGCCTTCCTGCTCAAGGGAAAATCGAGCGCAAACGTGGTGCCAGTGCCAGGATCGCTTTCCACGCGAATCTGCGCCGCGTGTTCCTGAATAATGCCGTACGTCACGGAAAGTCCAAGCCCCGTGCCCTTACTCTGACCCTCGCGCGGCACGGTCTTGGTGGTGAAAAAAGGATCGTAGATGCGCTGAATATGTTCCGGCGCAATCCCCGATCCTGTGTCGGTTACGCGCACGCTCACGAAGTCTCCGTTGGTAGTGGCCACGCTCAGCGTGCCGCCGCCCGGCATCGCGTCTTTCGCGTTGAGGAACAGGTTCAGGAATACCTGCTGCAGCCGGCCCTGATTTCCCTGAATCGCCGGAAGGCTCGCAGCTAACTCGCGGGTTACCTGAATTTTCGAGGTCTTGAATTGATGTTCCAGCAGGGCCAGAGTTTCGCCGATCACTTTGTTCACGTCGACCTCGCTGAACTCGCTTCCGCTGGTCCGCGAAAAGTTCAGCAGATTATTGACGATTTCCGAAGCGCGGAAAGTTTGCCGCGTAATCTTGTCCAGCAATCCCGATTTCTGAGGATCGCCCTGTAACTGCTTGGCCAGCATCTGCGTGTAGGAAGAAATCACCGCCAACGGAGTGTTCACCTCGTGAGCCACACCGGCTGCCAGCAATCCGATCGACGAAAGTTTGTCTGACTGCGAAAGCTGGGCCTCGAGCTCCATGCGTTCGGTGATGTCGTCGATGATCACCAACCGCCCCACCACCTGGAACTTGCGCGTCACCAGCGGCGCAATCGCCATATTCACGGTGCGAGTTTCACCGGCCGGAGTTTTTAGCCGAAACTTGTACAGGTTGCGAATGCCGGCGTTCTGCCGCATCCGGTAAAACTCTTCCACAAACTCCGGCGGGAAAATGTCACGCATCGGTTGCGTTAACGTCTGCCAGCGTGGCATCGCATACATCACTTCCATCTGCGCATTCCAGCTTTCGATGCGGTCTTCCATGTCCAGTGCCATCACGCCGATGTTGACGGACTCCACGATGTTCTCGTTGAAGTCTTTCAGGCGTTCATACTCCGCAGCCTTTTTCTGCAATGACGCATACAGCCGGCCGTTCTGGATGGCGATCCCGAGATATCCGCCGAGCGTCTCGAGCAGTTCCACGTCTTCGCTGGAGAGGAAATCCCCTTGCGCGGTCTTGCCCAGGCCGACCACGGCGATTGTCTTCTGCTGCGAGCGGCAGGGGATGTAGTAATTCAAGTCGAGCCGGGCGATGGTGTCCTGCGACCCGGCGCTCTCGCGCGGCACCTGGTGCGTGTTTTCGAAGAACAGATGCCCGGCATGCTCTGGCTCCGGCCGCGGCGCGCTCAGGAAACTCAGATCGAGCTGGGCGGGCGCGGCCAAGCCGGCCGATTTCGAGAGCAGGAAATGTTCCGGCTCCGCGCCTGAGGCGAGAAAGATGGCGATCCGCTCTACGGCAAGCGTGCGGGACAGCCGATCCATAACCGCGGAGAGCAATTTATCCAGATCAGGCTCCGAGCTCAGCTCGCGGCCAAATTCGAGCAGGGTACGGCGATAGTCATAGCGCGTGCGATAAAAGAAGTGGTCGACGCGGTCCTGGATCCATTTGCGTACCGGATCAAACAACAGCGCCGTAACCACCACGGCGAGAATCAAGCCGACCGGTCCGGTGCCAGGCTGCCGCATCTGCACCAGCGTGGCCACGCCGGCTACCAGTCCAAAGTACATTCCAACCACGGCCGCAGCCGCCAGCGTGTAGACCACGCCGCGCTTGAAAATCAGGTCCACATCCATCAGCCGGTAGCGGAAGATGGCGTAGCCGAAAGTCAGCGGCAGCAAGCCCAGCGACAACACCGAAATTTTCATCGCCGGCTGCGGCAGCCATCCCAGCACGTGGGGAAACACGTAAGGCAGTACATACAACAGGGTGTAAGGCGCAATGGCTAGAATTGTGCCGCGGGTCACCCACTTCAACTGCTGCCGGAGGATCGTAGTGCTAGCCAGTCGATAGGAATACCAGAGCACGCCAGCCGCGGCGAGGAAGAACAACGCCCCGTAAGCAATATCGAGCCGGTCCATATTTCGGCTCAGCCGTCCGGTAGCTTCCAGCCAGCGCATCGCGGCGAGGCGCGTCCCGAGCAGCAACATGCCCGGCACGTACACCAGCGCCAGCAGCCAGGGATGCTTAATCACCGACCGCCGCTTCTCCGGGAAGATCAGCACAAAGTGGAGGAACAGCGCCGGCTGTACGACCCAGGCGACAATGTTGCTCCAGTAGATGGTCCAGTCAAACTCGTTCAGCTTTCCCGTGTACTTGAACGAATAGGCGATGAACGAGATCAAACAGAAAACGTAGAAGTGCGTGGATCCCGGCGCGGTCCAGCGCCTTAACAGAACGTAGAGGCCTATCCCGAGATAGATGAGCGCAATCAGCCGCAACCAGTTGTTGAGGGACCGGTCTGCGGGAATCAGAATCACGCTGCAATCGAGAGTGACCGACTGGCGTTGCAGAGAGTAGCCCGCTTTGGACCACACTCCGGTGCGGTAGATCTGTCGTTCCAGGCCGGGTAGGGTTTTCACTTCCTGGCCATTCACCGAAACCAGTTGGTCCCCGGCTTTGATGCCCGCTTTTATTCCGGGGCCGTTGGGCTCGACCCGGTCGGCCAGCAGGTGACCGCCCTGCTCCACCCACGCCACTCCATCGTCCGGGGCGGTTGACTCGCGCTCTTTCTGGAAATTAAAAGCGGCAAATACCACCGCCGCGATGGTCAGCAGAGACAGCAGGACGGCAAGGAAGCGGACTTGGCTTTCCCGGTTCATGGGTTGCGGCAGCGGCCCCGAACCCCGCGGGGGCTGGATCGGCGTCCGAGGGACGCCACGCTGCTCTTCAATTAGCAACTTCGCTGCCACGTTGATTCCCGTTTTCTGCACTGCTAAGTCCAGCAAATCAAGCCACTTCTATAATTATAGATGCATTTTCAAACGCCAACTATGAGGTTTTGGAGGTTTATGTGGGATTTTGTATTCGCTCGGTTCGGCTAGATTTTAGCCAGCGCGAGCCAAGTGAACGTCCGCCGAGGACGGAAATGGTAAGAAGATGCGAACGCGAGGCTGGTGCACAGGAGGGGACGTGCGCGCACGAGCGTCTGCTTGGCTGCTATGCGGGCACAGCCAGGGCGATGCCGATCCACGATCTCGATTGGCGGATCTCGACTAACCGCGAGTAAGCACCGATCCTGCGCCGCTCAGGACGGCAGCGGCGTCTGCTCGGAGCTTACGTTGGCCAGATTGGTTCGGATTCCACTCAACAGTTCGTCATTGTCAGCCGGCTTCTGAGAATAAGCGGCTGCGCCTGCATTCAGCGCGCGTTGTTCGTTGTTCTGGTGCGTTGATGAAGACGTTTGGCGGTAAGCCAGCAAGATTGGCAGGGGATGGGGCTGATTGGGTCCCTACGTGCTCCTCGAAGGAGGTAATCTTCTATCCATCGCCATCCTCGTCCACCTGAAAGGTTTCCCGGTTGAGACCCTGTACGGGCCGCCCGTTCCTGTCGGTCACTGCATCAGACTCAGCCATACGGGCAAGCACCGGATCAACGTAACCCTGATCCTGCCCGTCCGGCGGTTATTCGGAGCGCAACGCTTCCATGACATCGACGCGCGCTGCGCGCGCCGCGGGCAGCCACGATGCGACGACCGCGACCGCCATCAGCACGAATGCAGAGACAAACACAGGCAATGCGCCCGGCATCTTCACGTCCAGAAAATATTTTCCTGCCAATCGGGCCAGCACAAACCCGAATGCCGCGCCCGCAAGCACGCCGGCCGAAGCCATCACGGTGCCCTCTGCGATCACACTCTTGAGCAGTTGCTGCGGTTCCGATCCCAGGGCCAGCCGGATGCCGAATTCCCGCGTCCGCGCGCTCACCGAAAACGCCAGCACGCCCGCGACGCCCACCACGGCGATCGCCAAGGCGACCATCGCGAATACGCCAAATACCAGCGAGTTTAAACGGTCCGGCGTGAGCACCTCGGCCCGAATGTCTTCGAGGGTGGCGGCGCGCTCCACTGGCTGATTGGCGGACATGTCGCGAATAATGCGCGTAACCGAGGGGACCAGCGCATAAGGATTTGCAGCCGTGTGAATGAAGAGACGACCTCCAAAAATCATACCTTCGTCAAAAGAGCTGTAAATTGTGGGCGTGGGTTCAGGTATGACATGTTCATCGTCAATGTCGGCGGTGACGCCGATGATGCGGTGCGGCGCGGTAAGGCGCGCTTTTTCGAGATCGGTCCCGGGGAAGAATTGCAGCACCGGATCCGTCCAATAGACATGCCGATTGATCGCATCCTGGTTGGGAAACATACGCCGTGCGACCGTCTCACTAACGATAACGACGGACTCCTCATTATTATTTTGGTTATCGAGCGCATTGAAATCGCGGCCGGCAATGATAGGAACGCCCAGCGCCGCAAAAAAACCGGGCGAGATGGAACGCGACCGCGCCCTGGGATCCTCCACGCCGGCGGCATGGGCGTGTCCGTCGGCGGAGAATTGCAGACCGGGACCGCCGGGGCCGCCGCCATCGCGCCAGGGAACCACGTCACCGAACGCGGTGTCAGTCACGCCCGGCAGGGCATCAATGCGACGGATCGCTTCCTTGTAGAAACCGGCGACCTGCTGAGGGGTCTTGCCATCGGACATAGCGGGAACATCGACAGCGAGGACGTGTTGCGTGTCCAGCCCAGTCTGCGCCCGTTGCAGAGCGATCAGCGTCGTGATCAACGAACTCGCCCCGGCCAGCAGCACGAACGAAGCGGCGATTTGTGTCACCACGAAAATCCGCTGGCGGCGGCTCGTGCTGCCGGTGATCCGCACACTTCCGCTGGATAGGCTCAGTCCACTCGAGGTGCCGGAGGAAGAGGGCAACCGCGGCACGAACGCGAGAATCACCGCGGCGACGATCGCCAGCGCCGCTCCCACCCAAAGCAAGCTCGAATCGACTCTGAAATCGAGAGCGCGGATGGAGAAGCGCGAGGCGTAGCGGGCCAGGACGGCCACCATCGGCTGCGCGCTCAGTACACCGAGTGCGGCGCCGGCACTGCAGAGCAGAAGGCTTTCGGCCAATAGCATGCGGCGCAACGCGCCTTTGCTTGCGCCCAGCGCCACGCGGACCGCCAGCTCACCTTCGCGGCGAACCGTGCGTGCCAGAACCAGATTGGCAACATTGGAACACGCGATGATAAAGACCAGCCCTGATGCTGCCAGCAGCACCAGCAGCACGGTCCGGGCGCCTGACGTGATCTGGTCACGAAGCAACTTTACCCCGATCTGAAAGTTCGATTCCTGCGCATACGCTTCAGGATGTTCGTTCTTCATCGCGGAGTAGGCAGAACTCAACTCAGCGCGAGCCTGATCGAGAGTGGCTCCGGGAGCAAGACGGCCGAAAAGCTCAGTCATGCGATGGATACGGCCCGTGACCATGGTTGCCGAAAGATGATGCGGGCTGGTGACGATGTTGGCAATGATCTCGGTATCCTGCGGATATGGAACGCAAGGCTCAAGGACGCCAATGACTGTCGCCGAGCGATCACCGATGCTACCGAGGCGAACGGTCTTGCCCAGGACCGAAGGATCCTTGTGAAGAGAGTTCGTCCAGAAACGGTAGGTGAGAACGACGACGCCGGCAGCTTGGGGACCGTCGTCTTGAGGTCCGATGAGGCGACCGAGCACGGGACGAAGTCCCATCACGTCAAAATACGTGCCTCCGACAACGCCACCTTGAATGGAACGAGGCTCGCCGAGGCCGATCATGGTGAAGTCCATGGTGGAGAAGTCGCCAAACGCGCTCACGGTTTTCACGCTCTCGCGCAAATCCTGTAACTCGGGTACGGAAAACGCAGCGTTTTCTTCGCCGATGCCGGGGGCGCTTTGCCGGACATAGATCAGCCGGTCCTCGCCGCGGTTGACCAGAGGCTTGAGCAGGACTCCGCGCACCAGCGTGAAAATGGCGGCGTTCGCGCCGATGCCGAGCGCCAGCGTGAGCACCACGGCGATTGCCAGCCCTGGAGTCCGAATTAACGAGTGAGCTGCCACTCTCAGATCGCGAACGAATGACATGTTCTTTCCCCCAGCCGAGGTATCAGCATCACACTTGCCAAAACTAAGCGCCACATTCTACACGACTTAATATGCGGTAAGTTAGGCTGCGCTGTCCGTTCCCGGACACCGCGATGGCAAATTCGGACACTAAATCGCAGAGCTCGCGCAACAGAATCGTTCTCATTCAATTTTCGCGGGTTGTCGGTAAAGCGGATGGTATCGGAGCCACGCGCAGGGTGCCTCATTTCTCGCCGTTTTTTGCGAGAAGGGGGTTCCACAAGCCTCGCCATGCTGCTCAGCCCGCTTTGCGCTCGTTGTTTCCCGGGGGTTCTTTCCCGGCTTCCAACAGAGTCGCTTCATCGTCCCAGTCAAATGAAAGCGCGCGTGCTGTGGTTTCGATGGATTCGAGTTCCGGAATGTCTTCGGCGACAGGCGCGCCCAGCTCGGTAAACTTTCTCGCCGAAACCAGCACCCGGGTTTCAAGCGATCCGACGGCTTTGTTGTACGCTTCCACGGCGCGATCCAGTCCCGTGCCCACGGCGGTGATGTGCCCCGCCAGATTGCGCAGTCGGTCGTGCAGTTCCTTGCCCAGCACGCTGATCTCGTGCGCGTTGCGCGCCAGTTTTTCCTGATTCCATCCGTATGCGACGGCTTTCAACAGCGCAATCAAGGTAGTTGGCGACGCCGGAATCACTTTGTTCAGAACTCCGTGCTCGATCAGGCCAGGATCCTGCTCGAGCGCCGCGCTGAAAAACGTTTCGCCAGGCAAAAACATCACCACGAATTCCGGTGTGGACTCAAACTGCGCCCAGTATCGTTTGTCGCTCAGAGTTTCGATGTGGTTGCGCACCTGGCGGGCATGACTGGCCAGGCAAGCGCGTCGCGCATCTTCGTCCGTAGTTTCGAAGGCATCGAGAAAGGCCTGCAGCGGCGTTTTCGCGTCGACGACAACTTTCTTGCCGCCCGGAAGATTCACGATCAAGTCCGGACGGATTCTTCCCGTGTCGGTGGTTACTGTCTCCTGCTCGCTGAAATCGCAATAGGAAAGCATCCCCGCAATCTCCACCACGCGGCGCAACTGGATTTCTCCCCAGCGCCCGCGCACATTGGGAGTGCGCAGCGCCTTCACCAGGTTGCCGGTTTGTGCATGCAGTTCCTTCTGCGTGCCGATCAGCGACTGCACCTGGGCCTTCAGATCGCCATAGGCCTCGCCGCGCGCGATTTCCATCTGTTGAATCTGAGCGTCTACTTTGCCCAGCGACTCGCGCACCGGAGTCACCAGGTCCGCAACCGCTCTCTGCCGCGCGTCGAGGTCGCCTTTGGCATCGTTTTGGAAGCGCTTCAGGGTTTCCTGAGCAATTTCCAGAAAAGCGCGATTGTTGGTGTTCAAAGCGTCGGAAGCCATGGCCTTGAACGCGTTGCGCAAATCTTCGCTGGCCTGCGTGACTAATTCGATCTTTTCGTTGCTGGTCTTGCGTTCCGACTCCAGCGCGGATTCCAGCCGGGCTTTGCTCGCCACCAGCAGTTCGTGAGCCTCCTGGAGGCGCTCGAAATCAGCCTCACCCGCCGCTAATTCCTTCTCCCTCAACGACAAACGAGCGTTCAGCGCCGCGGTTTGCGGGCGCAGGGCCAACCACGCCAGCAACCCGCCGAACACGGCCCCGAACGACAGTCCAATGCCGATACTGGTCTCTAGACCCATAGACTTGCGTTAACTACTCATCTCCCAGTCCTGCCTCTAGCCTAGCACCAGCAGCAAGTCTCAGGTTTCAGCCAGGTCCTTCCCAGGGTCCGGATAGGCGCTGCCAAACGGCAACAGAGCCGCGTGATGGGCAATAAAAGCCTGATGAGCCTGACCTTCAAACCATTGTTGACGTTCGTTCTCGGCACCGTCGGGCTCGGAATCGGGGCCGCTCCCTTGGGCATCCACTTGGCATCTGGCGAAGTCCCCGCACCTCAGGTCGGAACGAAGGCCAGCTTGAAACCCGTGTCGACCGCCTCTGCCGACATTCCGTTTCACAGCCTGGAATTCGATTCGCAAGCCGAACAGCAGATTCTGGAGTTAGCCAACCGTTCGCGGCAACAGGCAGGCGCGCCTCCGTTGACCATGGATTCCGGGCTTTCTCGCGCTGCCCGCGTCCATGCCCAGGCGATGCTCGAAGCGCATCAGCTTTCGCACCAGTTTAATGGCGAGCCCTCCCTGCCTCAGCGCCTGGCCGCAGCGACCCAGTTGCAACTCGATCAGGAAGGCGAAAACGTCGCGCTCGACATGGATCCCGCAGAAGCCGAGCAACATCTGATGCTTTCTCCTCCGCATCGCGCCAACCTGCTCAACCCGGCATACAACGTGGTCGGCATGGGCGTGATCCGCAGCGGAGACCGCCTCTACGTCGTGCAGGATTTCGGCCACGCCCTCCCCAACTATTCGTTAGCTGACATAAAAGACCGCATCGCCGGCAGCGTGCAGCATGCCCGTCGCAATGCAAACGCGGGCGAGCTTCCCCGCCACGATCTGGCGTCGGCCGACGACATAGCCTGCTCTATGGCCCACGCCGATAAGCTCCTAACGCCTGCGGTTCATCAACTTTCCGAACGTTTCACCGTGCTCACCTTCACCAGCCTGCATCCTGAAACTCTGCCCACTGGCTCCGAGCACGCCATCGCTAGCCACTACCTGGGCAGCTTCTCGATCGGCGCCTGCTACGCCCGCACCGAGACCTATCCCACAGGAGTGTATTGGGTAGTGTTGTCGCTGGAGTAGGAGTTAATCGGAATTCATTCAGGATCCGCAGATTCAGCCAGAATTCCGCCGTCGTGCCGAAACAATGTGCCAGGCGAGCGCCGTATCGCCAGTGACGGCGCGCCGTCCATTGAGGATTTCGCTGATGCGGTTCGCGGGAACGCTCAGTCGCCGCCAGTTCGGCGGCGCTCATTCCCAACTCCATCGAGCTCCTCGGCCAAATGTTCCCCGGGGTGAATTTGGAGTCACTGCCGTAGCACTCTCTGAATGGCAATTAACAATCTCCACATTCGACGGACCAGGCTGACCATCCGTCCTATGCTAACCTGCCCCTAACTTCACCCGCCCGGGAGACTGCACCGTGAACGAGCAAACGGCTGGCACTAGCGCGACCCCGCCGCAGCGCAGCGGCCTGGCCTTGGTGATCGTCGCCTCCTCGCTCGGCACCATGATCGAGTGGTACGACTTTTTTATTTTCGGCAGTCTGACCACAGTTCTCTCCCTCAAGTTTTATCCGCCCAATAATGACACTTTCGCGCTGGTCGCTTATCTCGCCACGTTTGCTGTGGGCTTCGCGGTGCGTCCGTTCGGAGCGTTATTTTTCGGCCGCATCGGCGATCTCATCGGCCGCAAGTATGCCTTTCTGGTAACGCTCACCATCATGGGCGGCGCAACTTTTTCGATTGGCCTGATGCCCACCTACGCAACCGCCGGATGGTTTTCGCCGATCACTCTGATTCTGATTCGCGTGCTGCAGGGCCTGGCCCTCGGCGGCGAGTATGGAGGCGCGGCCGTCTACGTGGCCGAACACGTTTCCGACCAGCGGCGCGGTTTCTACACCAGCTTTATTCAGGTCACGGCGATCCTGGGGTTTCTCATTTCGCTGCTCGTCATTCTGGCCACGCAATCCGCCATGCCTCGCGAAGCCTTCAATTCCTGGGGATGGCGTATTCCATTTCTGGTTTCGTTTTTCCTGGTGGTCATCTCGCTTTACATCCGGCTGAAGTTGCGCGAGTCGCCGATTTTTGTGCACTTGAAAGCCAGCGGAAAGGCCTCGCTGCAGCCGCTGAAAGATGCGTTCACCAAATGGGCGAACTTGAAACAAGTGCTGCTCTGCCTGTTCGGTCTGACCGCCGGAGAAGGCGTGGTCGCCTACACGGCTGAGTTCTACGCGCTCTTTTATCTGCAGACGATTTTGAAAGTGAATCCGCACACCGCGAACATTGTGATGGCCGCCGCGCTCGCCTTGGGCATGCCCGCGCTCGTGATTTTCGGAGCGCTCTCCGACAAGATCGGCCGCAAGAAAATTATTTTGGCTGGCTGTCTGCTGGCCGTGCTCACCGATATTCCCATCTACCACTCCATGCAGCGCGCCGCCGGCAACAACGTGGTCACGGTGCGCTCCACTCGCAACCCGGCGACTGGAGCCATCAACCTGACGCCAATGTCGCAGGATGAAACCGGCGCTTTGATGGCCGCGCCGGAAGCCCCGCATCCCGACACCGGCGGACTGATTCTTCTGGTTTTCATTCAGACGATTTATCTCGGCATGGTTTACGGCCCGGTCGCTGCGTATCTGGTGGAAGCTTTCCCCGCGAAGATTCGCTACACGTCGCTCTCGTTGCCCTACCACATCGGCAACGGTGTCTTCGGAGGATTGCTGCCGCTGATCGGCCTCTCCATTTGCGCCGCCACCGGAAAAATCTATGCCGGACTCTACTATCCGATGGCCGTGGCTGCGCTCACCGTCGTCGTCGGTAGCATTGCCCTGCGCGAAACTCACGGAACCAGAATCTGGGATGAAGTGGACGCGCAGCTGCAGCCGCGGGAATCGTGATCACGGGTTGAAAGGCTTCACAAAACCTAAAGAGGGGCGACCCGTTAGGATCACCCCTCAGAAACCACCCTGTAGCTCGTGCTCGTCTTCGGATCGGTCTCCGCGAAGAGGCCGGGGTTTACTAGGCCCTGATCTAGGCGACCGCTCCGATGGTCATAGAGAGCCTACTACGTTAAGACAGAAGCTGGTGCCTTCTCCTGTGTTAATCTGCCCTCGCCCGCCGTCTGCGGTTCCCCTTATGGAACCCAAGCCTCAAATTCGCTCCAACGATGTCCGCATCGGCACGGCTGGCTGGTCTTACAAAGACTGGGACGGCGTTTTCTATCCCTCGGGCATGCAGCGCCGCAAGCAGCATGCGCTGGAATATCTGGCGCGCTTTTTCGACACCAGCGAAATCAACACGTCGTTTTATGGACCGCTCAAGCCCGAGTTAGCCAAGCTGTGGTGCCGCATGGTGGCTGCGGTGAATCCGCGATTCCTGTTCACGGCGAAACTGTTTCGCGCTTTCACGCACTCGCCCATCGCGGTGATGGAACCGACTTCCGCCGCGACGATCCGCCCGACTGACGACGACGAAATCCGCACCCGCGAAGGTCTTGACGCCCTTGCCAATGAAGGACGGCTGGGCGCGCTGCTCATCCAGTTTCCCGTTTCGTTCAAAAATACCGGACTCAACCGCGAATACCTCGATCGCCTGCTGCGCCAGTTCATCGAATATCCGCGCGTGGTCGAGGTCCGCCACTCCAGTTGGAATAACGCCGAGACTTTGGCCGCATTCGCGCGCCAGAACGTCGCCTTTTGCAACATCGACCAGCCGGTGCTCGGGCTCTCGCTCGCGCCCACCGAACATGTGACCGCGTCGATTGCCTATGTCCGCCTGCACGGCCGCAACTACAGCGAGTGGTTCGATTCCGACAATCGCAACGACCGTTACAACTATCTCTACAAAGAAAGCGAACTGGAAGGCTGGAAAGAAAGAATCGAAAACGTCGCGGAAAAAGCGCAGACCACCTACGTCATCACCAACAACCACTTCGAAAGCAAAGCCGGAGTGAACGCGCTGGAGTTGAAGGCGATGATAACGGGCACCCGAATACTGGCTCCGCCCACGCTGATTCAGAAATATCCCGAGCTGCGAAGGATCGCCGATCCTGCTGAGGATTTGGGTCACGGCGGATCAGACCCCCAGCTACCGCTGCTGGCTTAGGCAAGGACTCATTTTCGGGACAACGCCTTACTTTGGTAACTCCGATTCGCTCTAAAGTCTCTTCCGGAAAGGACTCGACTACATTGGCCGGCGTCAGTCGTTGCCGGATTTGTTCCAATCTGCTCTTCCGGAGGTAAACATGGATCGCCCCAACTCTCCCAAGGCGCGAAAGCTATCGAAGATGACGATAAGCAGTGATAGGAATCGCGTCGGCGATAGCAACAGCAGTAACGATCGCTGCGGGATTTGCGGTCGTGTCGGGGTTTACTTCGATCTCGGGCTCGATATCAATGTTTGTCGGAACTGCGGCGCCCACGAAACTACGGTCGGATGGCAGGCAAGGTGAGGCGGCACTGATTCTCAATTGATCCGCTGCGACTAGCTCCTGACCCCTGCTACAGCTACTGCTGCCGCGCCCCCACAGCCGCGTGGTCCGCCAACCTGCCCTTGTTATGGCGCAAGGCCACATTCATGAACACGGAACCTTTGGCAGTTTCAAAGCAAATCACCAGCGCTTCCACGTCTTCGCTGGTCTTTTCGCCTTCGCTGGCGGTGACCAGCATTGGAGGATGAACGCGAAAATGGAATCCCTGATCGTTCAGGGCGCAGACGGCGTTGCCCACGACCTGGTTTGCCAGCTCGAAGATGGTTTCCTTCACCAGTGAGTCGGACTCAGGGAGATCCGCACCCGCATAGTGGCTGGCTACGCGCACGGCGGTCTGCGGCTCCAGATCGAGGATGATCCGGCCTTCGATGTCGCCAGTCAGGGCCACCATGCCCGCCACGCCTTTGCGGCGATAGGCGTTCTCTTCCATGCTGAGATTGCCCACCTTGGTGCTGCCCGACAAGCCTTGCGACAACACGGCGTCCGCCGCGTTGATGAAAGGCTGGATCAGTTCCATCTTCATGAATTTAGGCTCCCGCCCCAGCGGCGCTGGTGACCGAACCATCTTCGCCCATCACGTATTTGATGACTTCGTAGAGTACTTCCGGTTTCACCGGCTTCTGTACGAAATGGCGCGCGCCCCGCTGCAAAGCCGCCACAATGTTTTCCTGATAGCCCACCGACGACACCATCACGATGCGGGCTTCGGGATGCTGCTGCACGATCCGTTCAGCCGCCTCGATCCCTTCCATCTGCGGCATGGTGATATCCATGAGCACGATGTCAGGATGTACGCGGTCAAACTCGCTGATGGCGGTCAAGCCGTCGCCGGCCTCAGCCGCCACCTGCCCGCCGAACGTTTCGATCATGCGGGCCAGATTCTTGCGTGCAAACACGGAGTCGTCCACGATCAAATAGCGGACCGGCTGCCCGTCTTTGCTGCGTTTTACAGGTGCAAACTGTTCCATAAAGCGAATTTCCCCCCTCTACACTGTTATCATGCCGGCTTGCGGCCGGCCAGAGCACTCAAGTCACGGTACTAACTTACCGCTAAACGACTGGACTACTTAACTTCCGGCTTTCATAGCTTTGCCGGGATTTCCTGGTTCCGAACGTGCATCATTACGACCATCACTTCGACTGCAGATTGTCTGCAGAGTGGCTGACATAACGTCCAGCGCGACGACTCTTACGGCATATCCACGTTCAATTCCTGCCTTGGGCATACCGTAGACCACGCAGGAGTCTTCGCTTTGGGCGATGGTCATGGCGCCTTCTTTTTTGAGCGCGCCCAAACCCTCGGCTCCGTCATCGCCCATGCCCGTCATCAGGACCCCGACGGCGTGAGTTCTGAACTCTTCCGCCACGCTGCGAAACAGAATATCGGCGCTGGGACGGTGCCCGTTGACTCGGGGTTCGTCGCTGAGCACAGCGATATCCCCCAGCGGCAGACGCTTCACTTTCAAATGGCGGCTGCCGGGACAGATCAACACCCGTCCACCCTGCAGCAGATCACCGGATTGCGCTTCTTTTACCCGCAGCCCGCAAAGTTCGTCGAGACGGCGGGCGAACATGTTGGTAAAACCATCCGGCATATGCTGCACCACCAAAATCGTGCCGGGAAAGTCGGCCGGAAATTGCGGCAGAAGGTATTCGAGCGCCTGCGGCCCTCCGGTGGAGATGCCAATGGCGACAACTTTGTTCGGACTGACGCCGGGCACGGCTTCGCGCTTCTCGATTTTCGGACGCGTCCCCGGCAACACCCAGGGCTTCAGTTTGCTTTCCGACGCGGCTTTAACTTTGCTGATGAGCTCCTTGGCAGTTTCCGCCATGTGAGCGGAAGCGTCTTTCGGTTTGGTGACAAAGTCGAAGGCTCCCAGTCCCAGCGCCTTGAGCGTGACCGTTGCACCTTCCGTGCTGTGCGAGCTGAACACGATCACCGGCACCGGCTGCCGCCGCATGATTTCCTTCAGCGTGTCGATGCCATTCATGCCGGGCATCTCGAGATCGAGAGTGACCACATGAGGCCTGAGTTCTTCGATCTTTTTCAGGACGAAGATCCCGTCCATGGCGGTGCCAACCACTTCAATGGAATCATCGGCAACCAGCATCTGGGGGATGAGCTTGCGCATGAGCGCGGAGTCATCGACGACCAGAACCCGTATGCGGCGCTTCATCATGCCCGGCCTCCCGCGCTGGTCGCACTGCTCAGTGTGCCCGCGGCCAGACGTGCACGATCGGTATGGGTCAGCAACAAGCCGGAGTTAGGCGTGCCCGCCTGCGTGGGCCGGGTTCGGGCAAACTGCTCGACTACGGCGGGAAGGTTCAGAATGAGAACCACGCGCCCGTCGCCGAGGATAGAGGCACCCGCAACCAGGTCGGTAGAGAACGTCTGGTCGTCCAAAGCTTTGATGACCAATTCTTCTTCGCCCTCGAGGGCATCCACAATCAATCCAAATTTCTTTTCCGCGACCGTGATGACGAGGACGAAAAGCTTGCGGCCTCCGTGAACGGTGTCAGCCATTGCCCGGCCCAGCCGGACCACTGGCAGCACCTGATTCCGCAGCTGTAACACTTCGTAGTTTTCCACCTGATGCACTTCCGACTCGGTGGTGCGCGCAATTTCGACTACGGCATTCAGTGGAACCGCATACAACCGCTGCTCCACCCAGAACAGCAGGGCCTTGATGATGGCCAGGGTGAGGGGCAGCTTCAGGCGGAAGGTTGCGCCTTGTCCGGGACGGGTCTCCACACTGATGGTGGCTTTCAGGCGCTGCAAAACACTCTGCACTACATCCATGCCTACGCCGCGTCCGGAGACTTCGGTCACTTGTTCCGCGGTGCTGAAACCGGGCTTGAAGATGAACTGCACGGCTTCGGCCTCACTGAGCCGCGCCGCATCTGCGGCAGTGGTCATGCCCAGTTGGACGGCCTTCGCGCGAATTTTCTGGGCATCGACGCCGCGTCCGTCGTCACTGACTTCGACGATCACCTGATTGCCCTGGTGATACGCGTTGAGCCGGACCACGCCGCGTGCCGGTTTGCCGAGGCGGACGCGTTCTTCGGCCGATTCAATGCCGTGGCTGACGGCGTTGCGCACCAGATGCGTCAGAGGCTCGGCGATGGCATCAAGAATGCCTTTGTCCAGATCGGTTTCCTGCCCGCTTAGCACCAGTTCGACCTCGCGGTCACACTGGCGCGCGACGTCGCGCACCATACGGGGGAAGCGGCGGAACAGTTGCTCGACCGGCACCATGCGGATTTTCATGACCGAGCGCTGCAGATCGTTCAAGACGCGAGCCTGAAAGCCCATTGCGTCGGCGAACTTGCCGCGTAGCAGTTCCTTCGGATAGCGCTTCGAGAATTCGCTGAGCGCCTGCTGCAGCATCGACTTGCCAATGATGAGTTCGCCCACCAGATTAAGAACGTTGTCGATGCGTCCGGCTTCCACGCGCAAAATGTTTTCGAGCGCCGTGTAAGTAGGACTGGTTTCCGGCGCGCTGGCATCGGCTGGGGAAGTTGAAGTCTCCGTGGCCGCCGCATTCTCGCTTTCCGACTCGTTTCCGGACGTTGTTCCAGCTTCAGCCCGGGCTTGGGTCGCTGGCACGTCAGCGGCGGATTTTTTCGCCGCCGGATTGGCGGCATGCATCAGCTCGACGGTTACTTCCTCCGCGATGGTGGGAATGCGGCCCTTGGCGGCGATGGATTCAACGCTGGCTTCGCTCGCCAGTACGAACTCGACCTGCTTGGTGGCCGCCGGGGACTTGGCATCCGGCCGAACTGCCAGGATCTGACCCCGTCCGCCAATCGCATTCTGGATAAGCTGGCGCCCGGCAATCGGCATGGCGCAATGCGGATCAATCTTCACCACGACGTGGTAAACCGCGAGTCCGCCGGCCTGAGCCTTGGCGACCGCGACCTTTTCGTATTCCGTCCAGCTGTCGCGCTCGGGCAGAGGCGCCGCCTTCGCGGTTTTCTTGCGGCGAGTTTTTTTGCCCGCGGGTGTGGAGGTCAATTCCTGAATTTTCTTGCGCAGACTGGCCGTGCCTGGAAGCTTGCTGCCCTTGCGGTACGCGGCAATCATCGCGGTGAAAACGTCCGCGGCGGTGAAAGCGATTTCGGCTACCGCTGCCTGCGTTGCAGTCTCTTCGAGCGAGAGCGCATCCTCAAATTGATGCGCAAGTTCGCTCAACTCGCGCAGCCCGCAGGCTGCCGAGTCGCCTTTCAGCGTGTGCACCGTGCGCCGGATGCCGCGGACGATTTCTTCGTCGCCGGGCTTCTTCTCCAGCTTCAGGGCTTCTTCATTCAGCGCCTGCAGCAGTTCCAGCGAAGTTTCAAAGAACAACTCTCGCAGTTCTGCTCCACGTTCATCGGGAGAATGCGTCATGCGTTAATCCTTCACCTCAACCCGCTGGTAAGCGGTACCACTGTCCTTGTGCACCATCTGGAACTTCTTGGTGATGCCCAGCAAACTTTCGGCATGACCCACGAAGAGAAAACCGTGTGCGTTCAAGCAGCGGTAAAATTTTTCGATCAGCCGTTTCTGTTCCGCTTCGTCGAAATACATCATCACGTTGCGGCAGAAGATGACGTCATTGCGCTGGGGCAGGTATTCGGTTTTCAGATTATGAAAATCGAAGTGCACCATCTCTTTCAGAGCTTTTTTCACGGCGTAGCGCTCGCCCAATTTGTCGAAGTACCGCAGGCGGTAGGCGTAGTCCACCGAAGCCATCTGCGTCTCGCTGTAGGTGCCATCCTGTCCGGCGCGCAGCACCGAGTAGCTGATGTCGCTGGCCAGGATCTCCACCCGCCACGGTGGCGGGACCAGCGGTTTGGGCAGCGGCATGTCGATGGGCAACGGATTGCGCAAGTAGTAATAGGCCAGCGCGTCGGTGACCAGCATGGCCAGGGTGTAGGCTTCCTGTCCGGTGGAGCAGCCCGCGCTCCACACGCGGATGGAATAGTCTCGCCGCGCCTGCTTCTGCTTGAGCAGGTCTTCAAAAATGTGTTTCTGGAAAAGATCGAGTTGCGCCTTGTGCCGGAAGAAGCTGGTTTCGTTGACCGTGAGATTTTCCAGCAGCTTCGAAAGTTCGTCTTTGCCTTCGGGACTGATCAGCAGCCGGTAATAGGAGTAGAAGGAGTCGACGCGGCACTCCTTCAGCCGCCGCAGGAGACGATCCTGCAGGAAATGGGTGCGGCGCTCGTCGAAGTGCATGCCGCACTCCTGGTAAACCAGCGCCTGCAACAATCTTAGTTCCGCGTCCGTCAATAAGGGAGCGGGTGCCGCTCCAGATGTGCCCATGCTTTTCCCGTTCGCAGCTGAATTCAAGAGCCCAGCAACAACTCGATTACCGCGCCGAAGCGCCCCGCGCATCAGCTTTAGGTGTTGCCTTTGCCTCTTTGGCTACGGCTTTGGCTTCGCCCGTGGCCGCGACCTGCAGGCTGCCTGGAGCCAGCAACTTGCTCATATCTAGCAGTACAACCAGTCGTCCTTTGACCTTGCCCAGGCCGGTGACGCAGTTCAAGCCGCCGTCCTGAAATACCGCGGGCGGAGCTTCCACATCATCGGCAGGAATCTTGAGTACCTCGGAGGCTGAATCCACAATGAGTCCGGCCAGCCTTCCCGAGTGCTCGACGACCAGAATGCGGTTGCGCCTGGTGAGGGATACGTCTTTCTCCCCGAAACGCTTGCGCAGGTCCATGACCGACACGATTTTTCCCCGCAGGTTGATCACGCCTTCGAGGTAGTCGGGTGCATCCGGAACGGCGGTGATCTCGGGAACCCGCACGATTTCGTGCAGGGAAGTGATGGGCACGCCATAGGTTTCGCGGCCCACCTGAAAGCCCACGATATGAAGTTCGCGACTCATAGTTTCTTCAAAGTGCCCTCTAGAGAGCTTGCCGTTTTAGAAATGGGCTCCAGCCGAAGCCCGCCGCGCCTGCGAGTGCTCGTCGCGCCCCATGCTCGGGCCGGGCGAGTCCTGCAGCGCGAAACGGTCCATGAATTCGAGCAGGCCGCGCGACATCTTTGACATCTGTTCCGACGACGCTGCCAGTTCGGTTGAGCCGGAAGTGGATTGCTGCACCAGTTCGCGCATGCGTTCCATGGCCTTGACCACGGCCTGAGCCCCCGAAGCTTGTTCTTCCACGGCGGAGTTGATCTCGTGGGTGATTTCGTTGAGCCGGGTAGTGGCGCGGGCGATTTGCGACGAGCCATGGGACTGCTCGTTGGTGGCCGCTCCAATCTCCTGCGCAAATTTGTAGACTTCGGTGACCACGTTCGAGATCTTGTGCAGAGCTCCGTTCAGATCGCCGCCGAGTTCGAGTCCTTCGTTCACAATGCCGGTGGAGCGGTCCATGTTTTCCACGGCCTTGCGGGCTTCTTTCTGAATGCTCTGGATCAGTTCGGAAATTTCCTTGGTGGACTGCGCCGATTTTTCCGCCAGCTTGCGCACTTCGTCGGCTACAACGGCGAAACCCAGGCCATGTTCTCCGGCGCGGGCCGCTTCAATGGCGGCGTTGAGGGCTAGCAGATTGGTCTGTTCGGCGAGATCGTCGATGACTTCGATGATCTTGCCGATATCGTCGGCGCGCTGGCCGAGGGCGCCGATGATTTCTCCGGAACTGTTGATGGTGGTATTGATTTTGGTGAGGCCGTCGGTGGCCTTCTCCATGGTGGCGATGCCGGCGTGCACTTCCTCGCGCGAACGGTTGGAAATGTCGAGCAGAACTTTTGCCGTGTCGGCGACGCGCTGAATGGAGGCCACCATCTGGTCGATGGAGGCGGAAGTTTCACTTACGCTTGAAGCCTGCACCTGCGTGCTCTTCACCATGTTCTGCACGTTGACGCTCATCTCGTGCATGGTGCTGGTGACTTCGTCGATTGCGGAAGAGGCTTGCAGGCCGATCTTGGCGGAATCGTCGGAGGCGGATGCTACCTGGTTCGAAGCACTGGCGACTTGCGAAGAAGCGTCGCGTACGCTGCGCACCAGGCCTGCCAGGCCGTCCACCATGCGGGCGAATGCGTTGCCCAGAGTGTCGTGCGTGGAGCGGGGTTTCACTTCTACGGTGAGGTCGCCACCGGCCAGGGACTCCGAAACTGCGGCCATTTCCTTGAGGTAAGCGACCATCTTGGCGAAGGTGCGGGCCAGTTCGCCGATTTCGTCATCCTGTTTGAGTTCGATGGTGTGCTCGAGATCTCCAGTGTCGCCGATCAGGCGCGCGACTTTCATCAAGTTGGTGAGCGGTTCGGTAATCGAGCGGGCGGTGCGGAAGGCGATGACGATGCCCAGACCGAGAGCGATCAGAGTGCTGATGAAAGAAAACAGGATAGTCAGCTTGCTGGCCGTGTCGTCGGAGTTATTCGCTGCATCCACCAGCATCTTGTTTTCCGCATCGGCCACGTCTAATGCGTCGGTTGAATTCTTCACCCAGGCAGACGCGTCTTTCTGTAAGTAATAGATCTGCAGTTCCGCCACGGTGGCGTTGCCGGAATCAACGTCTTTGCGCTTGTCGATCAGCGGCTGGGCAAACTCATGGGACCAGGCCGTCTCTAGCTGCTGCGCTCGCGTGAGCGCCGTTTTCGTCTTGTCTGACGTGGCCAGCGCTTGGCCTTCTTCGAGCTTCTGGTTGAGGATGCGCAAGCCCTCGTTCATGCGGTCCACTTCGCGGGTGTCGCCGCTGAGCAAGTAGTTGCTCAGATAGAGCCGGTTCTGCATCATCTGGAAGCGTTCGGCGTTGGTGTTGTCCGTCAGTTTAAGCGACGCCGCCGCGCCCGCCTTGGCCGAATGTTCCCTTTGCACCGCCAGCAGGTTGACCAGGAACAACACGACCACCATCGCCAGGATGATGCCGAAGTTCATGTAGAGCTTCTTGCCAATCGTCATTACAGTTTCTCCTCCGCGGCCGGACGCCTTTACCGCGGTTCGAACTTGAAGTCGATGATGCCTGAGCTCTCTGCCGGGGACGGTTCAAAGCGCCATTTCTTCGCCGCGTCCAGCGCGGCGGCCGATAGCACTGGGTGCCCGCCCACGATCCTGGCATCTTTCACGGTGCCGTTGGGGGACACGGTTACTTCAATCTTTACGGTGCCCGTGATATTCATCTTGCGAGCCAGGTCGGGATACGCTGGCTGCACCTTTGTCTTGGCGCGACGCAACATTTCTTCACTTTGCGCCGACTGGTTCTGAGCGATCGCCGGCACCACCGCCACCGGCACTGAGATAAGAGCGGCCAAAAGTGCCGCAGTCGTTCGTCGAGACACGGTTCCTCCCCTCCGCAAAAGCGTGGTGAACCGTTACCCGTGCAAAGCCGTGGCCATGGGGCACTTCCAGAAAAAACCAAAGTCACAATGCCGAGGTCCATGTAAATAAACGGCTTATTCATAACCCGCGGATTGCCACGGAATCTGCCCAAGATTAGTCGCGTCTCATATCCCCCGTCGCAGCTGGGCTCTCTCACAATGAGACGAGATGAGACGCAATTGTTGAGATTTCACAGTCAGGCACCTGCCCGTCCCATTTCGCTTGACTCAAATTGAGATGACAGCGTAGTTTCCCCTTATATTCAATAACTTGTGAATCACGAACCCTTTCCTTCGGCCGCCGATGACGCGCTGAATAGTTTCGGCGGCAGTGCCGCGCCTCCGCCTCAGCCGAGCCTCGGTCCGGGCTCCGCGAGTCTGGGTTCGCCGAGTCACGGTTCGCCGAGTCACGATCCCGCGAGTTCGGGCTCGGCCAGTCACGGTCCGCCCACGCCTGGTTCGGATGAAAACTTTAAAGAACTGCTTTTAGGGTTGGCCGCCAAAGCCTGCGAACGGCCGGACTCCGGCGCGTTGATCCAGTTCTTCTGTCGGGCCACGCGGGAGTTCTTTCAGGTGGCGGGAGTCTATTTCTGGCGCTCCCAGTCCTCGGACGAACTCATTGGCCAGCAAGGGGATGGCAAGCTCGTGGAGGTCTTCGTTGGTCTGCGCCTCCACTCCGCAGAGAGCCCGGTAACGGCGCAGGCAGTGCGCCGGCAGCGGACCATTTTGGCCAATCATGTGGATCCCACCATTTTTCCCCCCGCCGCCAAGCTAGAGGCGCGCTCGCTGATGGCAGCGCCCCTGGTTGTGTTTAGCGAGGTGCTGGGCGCGGTCACGTTTCTCCATGACCGGGACGACAATTACTTCAGCGAGGATATGGCCACCAAAGCCACCATCCTCGCGGGCCAGCTGGGAAGCTTGCTGGAGGCGATCCGGCTGACCGAGGCCTCGCGCGAAGAATATCGTCGGGCTGAAATTCTCGCGGACGTGGCTCAGGCCCTCCATGGGACACCGGACGTCGCCGCCGTGATCGAAGCGCTGGCCGATCGGCTCCGCGTGTTGCTGCGGACCCAACTGGTTTGCGTATTGCTGGGCCGCGATGGCCCATTCGAGCTGCGCGCGGTTTCCGCCGAGACGCCGCAGCTGGCGAACTCGGTCCGCGCCCGCCATGACCGCAAGACGGTCCGTTTTGCCGCCGATCTGGCACAACGTGCGGTGAATGCGGGAGAACCGATCACGCTCTCCATCGGTGGGGGCGTGCATTCCCTGGGCAGCCTGGTTTCACCGGGGATGCTGATTGCGGCGCCACTGCGCACTTCCCACACCCGCGGAGCGATTCTGGTGTATCCGCGGCAGGAGGGAATCTTCACCTCGGAAGAGAAATCGCTGGTCGGGGTGATCGCCGGCTTCGGGGCGGTCGCGGTCGCGCACGCCGAACTCTACGCCACGGCGCATGCCCAGGCGCATGAACTCCACCAGTTGCTGGAAATATCTTCGACTCTGAGCGCCAGCGGGGATCTGGAGCAATTTCTGCAGGCCTTCGTAGTGCGGGCGGCGGATTTTCTAGGATTCGGACGATGCTTCATGGCGCTGCTCGAAGGCGGCGCGTTCCATCTTCGCCACGCCGCGAGCCAGGGCGAGTCGCGGCGCCTGGAACAGGTTTTCCCCGAGGGCGTTGCCACCCGGGCCTTACGGGCGAAAGAGGTGTTTTGGACCGACGAGGCCAGGAACACTCCGGGCGTTAATCTGGACGCGGTTCTCGACTACGAAGTGCACCAGTTGCTGGCGGTTCCACTGCTGGGCGCGAAGGGGGAAGTGCTCGGCATGTTTGGGGTGCTCGATCGGCTGGATAATTCGGGAATTTCGCCGGAACACATTCGGCGCGCCCGCGCTTTGGGAAATCAGGTTGCCGTGGTCCTCGAACTGGCCCGCAAGCTGGACCTGTCGGAGCAGCACCGGCGCAGGGCAGAGGCGCTGCTCGAGCTGTCCCGAGAAATTAGCGGCGCGCTGCGTTTGCCGGATTTTGCACGGCGATTCCTCGCCCGTGCCGCGGTGCTCACCGGGGCTAGTTCGGGAGCGTTGGCGCTATTCCAGGACGGACGAGCCCAGATCGTGGCCTTGCATCCTGCCGCGCCCGCCATGGCTGCAACGGCGCCGGAGCGTGCCCTCGAACGTGGGCTTGGCGAAGCTCTCGCCGACCTCGCGTCGCGGCACCCAGAACCACTTACATCCGGCTCTGCCGCGGACCTGCTGGGCGCCGAAGTTGCCTCGGGCACGGGCTGGGGCGAATGCACGGTGGTGCGGCTTCTCAGATCGAAGAGCGAACTGGGATTGAAGAAGGAACTTAAATCAGGCCCCCATCCTGAATCGAAGGCCGAACTGCGTGCCGAAGTGAGGACCGAAGTTAAGTCCAGCGGCGGCACGGGATTAAGAGCAGAAGTGGGAGCGAAAGGCGAACTGGTAGGAATGCTTTGCCTGGCCGGGCGGTCGCATCCCCTGACGCGGGAAGATCGCATTTTCCTCGAAGCCATGGCCAGCCACGCCGCGATGGCTCTTGAGAATGCTCGCCTGTTTACGGCCGTCGAGCAGGCCAACCATCACTGGCTGGAAATTTTCGATGCCATCACCGACTTCATCGTGGCGCATGACGAAGCGGACAATGTGCTGCGCGTGAATCGCTCTCTGGCCTCCATGATAGGCGTGACTCCGAGCGAACTGATCGGGGTCAATATGCGCGCGCTCATGGCGCTCACCGGCGATGTGGCTTCTTACTCCTGCCCCTTCTGCCGGTCGCTCGCGAGTGACAGCGACGAATTTGTACATCCGGTGTTCGACCACACCTATCTGGTCTCGACTTCGCGGGTGCAGGGGACGTCAAGCGAGGGGGTGCAGACCATTCACTTCCTGAAGGACATCACCGACCGGAGAGAGGCGGAGCGCCGTTACCGCGAGTTGTTCGACAACATTCAGGAAGGACTGTTCTTCAGCACGCCGGCGGGCCGCTTTATCGAAGTCAACGATGCCATGGTGCGTATGCTGGGCTACGCGAGCCGGGAAGAGCTGCTGCAGATCGACATTCCGTCGCAGCTGTATTTTTCTCCCGACCAGAACCTGCAGCATGCCGAAGTAATGAAGGAGCACGGGCACCTGCGGAATTTTGAAGCAACCCTGCGGCGCAAGAATGGCCTGCCGGTCCATGTGTTGATCAATGCCTTTGGCCTGTACGACACTCAAGGCCAGCTGACGCAGATTCGCGGTCTGATGCTCGATGTGACTGGGTTGCGCTCCTACCAGTCAGAGCTGCATCGCGAGCGTGATTTCTCCGGCAAGATTCTCAACAACACGCAGAGCCTGATTCTGGTTGCCGACACTGCGGGATTGATCAGTTACGCCAACCGGCGCTGGAGTGAAGCGGGCTTTGAGCTACGCGACGTGCTGGGCCGTCCTCTGGTGGCTTTGGCCGCACCGGGATTCGTGGCTCCGCTGGCCGAGGCCATCCGCAATACGCTGGAGGGCCAGCAGGTGGACAACCTGGAATTGCAGATCGTGCGGGGAAGTGGCGCTTCCGGGCAATTCTCGGCGAATCTCAGTCCCATGCGCGACGAGCAGGGCAACGTGGTGAGTATTGTCGCGGTGCTCACCGACATTACAGATTCGGCGGTGCTGCGCGGCAAATTGATGCATTCGGAGAAGATGGCGGCGGTGGGGCAACTGGTTTCCGGGGTGGCGCACGAAGTGAACAATCCGCTGACCGCGATTCTGGGGTTCGCCGACCTGCTGATGGAGAATCCAGACCTGCCGGAAAACGTGCGCAAGGATTTACGCATCATTCTGCAGGAGGCGCAGCGTACCAAGCAGATTGTGCAGAACCTGTTGAGTTTCGCGCGCCAAATGCCGCCGCAACGCAATCCAGTGCAGTTGAATTCGGTGCTGCGGCGCACCATTCAGCTGCGTTCTTACGATTTCACCAGCCACGGCATCGAAGTGATCGAGCACCTCGATGAAGCTTTGCCGGACGTGATTGGTGACGCGCACCAGTTGCAGCAAGTGTTCCTGAATATTCTGAATAACGCCTATGATGCCGCTCAGGAAGTGGGGCGTCCGGCGCGCATCGAGATCATGACCGCCAAGTTCGGGGAGATGGTCGAGGTCTCGTTCTGCGACAACGGCGCCGGAATCTCGCAGCCGGATCGTATTTTCGACCCCTTCTTTACGACCAAAGAGGTTGGCAAGGGGACCGGCCTCGGTTTGAGCATCTGCTATGGCATCATCAAGGAGCACGGCGGCGAGATTTTGTGCCACAACAACACTGGCGGACTGGGCGCCACGTTTATTGTTCGACTTCCCGCAGCGGTCCACGCTGCCTCTGCCGGCGCGGCCGCAGGAGCCAATCCCGCATGAGACTACCTGCGTTTGAACCCGATCTCCTGCCAGTCCTGCTGATCGAAGACGAACCAGCCGTCATGGCCTACGTGCAAGCCGCGCTCGAGCGCAGCGGATATCCGGTGGTGTGCTGCGATTCCGGCGCGCAAGCCTTGCCCCTGCTCGAGAAAGGCAGCTTTCTCGGCATTGTTTCCGATATGCGGACACCCGGCGGCGTGGACGGAGCGCAGGTTCACGCCTGGGTGGCGCAGCACCGTCCCGATTTGGTTTCAAGAATTGTGTTCATCACCGGCGACATTGCCAACGAAGAAACCGTGGCCACGCTGCGTCAGACCGGCGCGCCTTGCGTGGAAAAACCTTTTCGCGTGCAGCAATTGCTTGACGTTGTTTCAAGGACGTTAGGGAGAGCGCAGTGAGCAGTAGTTTGAATAAGAATATCAAACAGAGTGGCATGGGTAGGGACGAATTAAAGATTCGGCTGCTCATCGTCGACGACGAGCAGAGCATTCGCAAGCTTTGCGTTACGGTGGGCGAAGCTCTGGGCTTCATCTGCATGGAGGCCGAAAGCGGCGACTCGGCACTGGCCCTGCTCGAAGAACAGCCGGCGCACATGGTGCTGACCGACATGGTGATGCCGCTCATGTCTGGGCTGGAGTTTCTCGAAAGAGTAAAGAAGTTGCTGCCGCGCACCGAAGTCGCGCTCATGACCGGACACGGATCGATCGAAACCGCGGTCCAGGCCATGAAACTGGGCGCGTATGACTACATCACCAAGCCGTTTTCACCGCTGGAGGAGTTGCGACTTTTTCTGCGGCGCATGGCGGAAAAGATTCGGCTGGTGGAGGAGAACGAATTCCTGCGCCAACGCATGGATTCCGAGACCGCCGTACACGGCATCGTGGGGTCGTCCGCCAAAATTCAGGAAGTGATGCGCATGGTCTCGCGCCTGAAAGACACGCGCACTCCGGTGCTGATTTTTGGCGAGAGTGGGACTGGCAAAGAGTTAGTGGCCCGTGCCATGCACTTTCGCGGCGCATTTGCAGCGCTCCCTTTTGTCGCGGTGGATTGCGGATCGCTGGTTCCGACGCTGATTGAAAGCGAGCTCTTCGGCTATGAAAAGGGAGCCTTTACCGGCGCACTGAAATCGAAACAAGGATTATTCCAGGCGGCCGATGGCGGCACCATTTTCCTCGACGAAATTGGCGAACTGCCTCTCGAATTGCAGGCCAAGCTGCTGCGCGTGTTGCAGGAAAAGGAAGTGCGTCCGGTGGGCAGCAACCAGCGGATTAAAGTGGATGTGCGGGTCATCGCGGCCACGAATCGTGATCTCGAAGCGGCCTACAAGGTGGGCACTTTCCGCAAAGATCTGTATTTCCGTCTCAACGTGGTTACGCTGCACGTTCCCGCGCTGCGCGAACGCCGCAGCGATACTCCCATGCTGGTGCACTGGTTCCTGGAGCGCTACGCGCCCGGATCGGAGTTGCGCGTTTCAAACGCCGCCATGAAGGCCCTGATGCAATACGATTGGCCCGGCAACGTGCGCGAACTGGAGAATTGCGTCGAGCGCGCCGTCGCATTAGGCAACGGCCATATCATTGATTCCGGGGATCTTCCGCCGGCGATTGCCGCGGCAACGGCGTTGCTGGCGGGTTCGGGCCACGATCCCGCCGATCCGGATTCTGGCAGTGGCTTGGGGTCCGTGCCCGAGTCTTCGCAAACTCCGCTTTCGACCACCGATCTTGAAGACATTGAGCGCGCCACCATCCAGCGCGTCTTTGAGCAGGTGAATGGCGATAAGGCCCTGGCCGGCCGTATGCTAGGCATCAGCCGCGCGACGCTTTACCGCAAGCTCAAGCGCTACAACATCATCGGGGCAGCCCCGGGATCATCGAGCCACACGCTGCAGTGAGACTGTTGCTCGTGATTATTGCGGGAGGCTAGTTAAGACCGGATTTTCAAGCAGATTGCTGGGATCATATTTGGATTGTGCTGCCTGCCACCTGGAGCGTGAAGCCAGAACCAGCCACTATTCACTTGCCACTGTTCTTGAGACTCCGTCTCAACCTGAGATGCCAGCCCGGCCACGGCCCTAACCAGTGCCGCCTCTCGCGCCCCTAACTTACTGAAAATGCACTGGCCGTGGTGCTAGCCCTTTCGTTTTCCGCTTTGGTTCCCTCCTTGCTCCCGTTCTCCATGTAACCGCGGATTGTCGGCTCCCCCAAGCTCTTCCTAAACGGGAAGAGGGGAGCCCGACCGCATTTCTAATCGGACGAGCGGTAAAAGGGGGCGAACGCTTTGGCGCAACAAGCCACAGCAGCAGCGCGCGCGGCGCAGGGTGCCGGTACAGTAGCCGGGCTGGCCCGCTTTTTTCCGGAAGCTGCTCCAGTACGCATCCCGGTGCAATTGGCGCGGGGCGGTGAGCCGGGCTCGAATGCGCGTCCCTTCACCGAAAGTACCGTCATCGAATTTGGCACTCCGCGAGAAGTTTTGTTCGCCTGCGCCACGCCTCTGGAGTTTGCCGACGTACTGCGCCTGCGCAACTCCGATGGTTCTCTGGACGTCGAAGCGGCGGTCGTGGCTGTGCAATACCATCCGGGCAGAACGGTCGTCGCGGCCCGCTTTATTGGAGAAGTGCCCAACTGGATCGTGAAATCATGACAACATCGTCAACACCAGACCTTGCCGCCCAGTGGGCATCCGCCCGCCGGCTCTACCCTATCTATTTTGAAATCGCGCGCGAATTCGTCATCGACGTGCAGCCTTGCGCCGATCTGGAAACGGGCGCCGACACGCCCGGCCGCGAATCGGTCGAGCAGGCCACGCAATGGCTCGTGGAAATGGACCAGCGCGTCCAGGTCCATCAACTGCGCCAGTTTCTGCAGACCAGTCCCCTCGCCGATCAGGATGGGCTTCTGGAACTGCTTCGCCACTTTCTCCCGAGTCCCACCCGGACCGACGCGGCTCGCGACAAGGTCGACTTTCTGCTGGTGCAGTACTTCAGCACAGTCGCGCCGGGCGAACTCGAAGACAGCGATGTGGATCTCGCCCTGGTGGCTAGGCACCTGCAACCGGCGCTGGGCGACATGGATCTGAAGACTCCGTTGTGGCTGAATGCCCTGGATCGTGTTCTCGAAGGCGCGCGTAAATGCAAGAGTCTCGATCAGCTTTTGCACGGTGGCATCCTCGAACAGGGTCGCAAAGCCAAGACGCAAGCGGGCGACCTGTTTTATCTGCCGATTGCCCTGGTGGCCTTCACCCGTTTTGGATATCTCATGCGGCGCACATTCTTCCGCCTCATGCACAACGATCTCAACGCTATTCTCGACGGCCTCAACGATCTTGATGCCAAGGGGATCGAAGCCATCGATTGCCGGCGGGCGCAGTTTTCCGCGCAGGAACCGGTCGCAAGGCTACGAATCATTTGCCAGTCCTGGAAAGTGATGTTCCAGGCAGAATATTCTTCCGGTGCGCCGTTGCGCATGCTCGTGGACCTGCGCGCATCGGTGGATTACGCGCTGGGAGGCGGCAAAGCGCCGGCGGCCGAAAAGAAAGATTCAGCACCAGTACCAGGCAAAATCGGGATTGGAAAGCCAGCGCCCGCGAAAGTCGCTACGCCCGCGGTCCCGGCTAAAGCTGCGTCGTCGGAGGCCACGCCTGCGGCGAAAGTTGCAGCGGCTCCAGCTCCAGCAAAGAATGCGCCAGCCAGTGTGCCGGCGCCGAAAGCGTTTGCTGCCAAAGCGGCTGCCGGGGCGCCGACCTCCGCTGTTTCGAGCGCAGCAGTCAAGCCAGCCGTTGCGAAAACCACCGCGCCGGTCAAGCCTGCAGCCAAGACTCAGCCCGCGGCGCCGGTGACGGCTACGGCTACGGCGGCCAAACCCCACGCCCAATTTTCCGTTCCCGGCGACGATGGTCCGGAGTTCGAAGTCTCCACCGGCCAGGACTGGGATACAGAGCCCGGATCGGGACCAACCGGCAAGAAATAGTTTGTCACCATGAACGCAGATCTGGTTGCAGACGTCCGGCGCGCGAAACTGAACCGCCGCAAAAGGTAAGGAACAAGGAACGTGGATCAACCCACTGTACTGATCATCTCCGACGAGGTCGATTTCTCTCGACGAGTCACGGCGCGCTGGCAGATGGAGCGCAGCGTCCCGACTTTTACCATGCTGAGCGGTGATCTGTGGCCGCGCTTCGCGGTCGATTCCTTTGATATCGCGATCGTCGGCGAATTGCGCCGCGAGTTGTTGTCCGTCGTTATCGAGCCTCTGCATTCCGCAAGGCAGCCAATTTTCTGCGTTTGTCAGGATTCCGAAACCGCCGAGCTGGTGCACCGGCGCTGGCCGCGAGTCTCCATTCTGCGCGCCGAAAACTGGCTTGAAATTCTGGTGCCGGCCGCCTGCGAGGCCGTGCACCGTTCCCGCGCCGAAGCTCGCGCCCGTGCCGCCGAACTTGTCTGTTCCCAGTTGGATCGCGAGGCGACCCTGGGCCGCTACATGCTCGAGATGCGCCACGGCCTCAACAACGCGCTCACCTCGGTGCTGGGAAATTCTGATCTCCTGCTGCTCGAACCCGGAAGCCTCTCAGCCCAGGCTCGCGCCCAGCTCGAAACCGTTCGGAATATGACGCTGCGTATCCACGAAGTTCTGCAGCGTTTTTCTTCACTGGAAAAAGAAATGAATGTTGCCGCGCGAGAAGCAGAAAAAGATTCCGGAAAGTTATACATGGCTGCCGCCGGCAGTTCGCATTGAACAGGAAAATCGAGCAACTGGAAAACCAGAAACTGAAAGAACTGAAAACCGAGAACCCATGCACAGACTGACCGCCGGCGGCACCATCCTCGAGCACGAGCTCTCTGATCTGCGCCTGCTGGTCGAGCGCCAGGCCGGAATCCTGCTGGATTGTCCCAACAGCGCGTTGGCCGCGCATGTCGCGGAATATCTCGAGTCTCAGGAATTAGATTCTGTGGCTGCCGTACTTGAGCGGCTGCGCTCGACCGATCAGGATTCCACATGCTTGCCGCATTTTCTGGATGGAGTACTGAACACCGATACCGGATTCTTCCGCCATCCCGGTGCAATGAATGCGCTGACTCGTCAAGTGTTGCCTCAACTATTTGCGCGCAAGTCGCCGGACAATCCTGCCACGCTGCGCATGTGGAGCGCAGGTTGCTCGACCGGCGAAGAAGCGTATTCGATTGCCATGGCCGCATGCGCCGCGCTTGCCGGCAACATCGGCAACGCCAATGGAAATAGCACCACGATTGCCGCGAACTCGGGCAACGGCAATGGAAGCTCCAACGGATCGAGCGGTGCGAAGTCCGCGGCCAGCCGCAATGGCGGCATCGTCGACTTATCCAGTTCCGCCTCCGGCACGATTTTTTCGCAGCCGGGCGCGCTCCCACCTGGAAAAGAGTTCTCCATCCATATCGTGGGCAGCGATTTGCTCGCGTCCTCAATCAAAATTGCCGAGCGTGGCATGTATCCGCAGTCGGCGCTGGCAGGGCTGCCCCCGGCAACCATCCGCGCGGCATTTTCAAAAATTGGACCCAACGGAAGTGCGAATGCTTCGCAGAAAAATTCATACAGCGAGCCATCGAACGGAAAGTCTGGCGACCTGTTGAACCGGTCTTCGCAGCCGCCGCAGAACGGAGCTGCAAACGGCGTAAACCTGCAGGTAAAGCCGCGAGTGCGCAGCCTGGTGACTTTTAACACCATGAACCTGACCAAGCCGGTCTACATCGGCCGTTTCGACTGCATCTTCTGCATGGACGTGTTGCCTTACCTTTCGCGCGTCCGGCGCACAGCTCTACTCGAGCGATTGCACCTCTACCTCGAGCCCGGCGGATACCTGTTCCTTAGTCAAACCGAAAAACTCAGCGCCCCCAACGTCAACTTCCGCTCCGAAACCTTCGACGGTTACACCTTCCACCGCAAACCTCTGGCGGCGTCAGCAGCATACGGACGCTAAGCAGCATTCGAGACCTTGTGGGGCAGCCGTCCTCGGCTGTCCAGCCGGCCAAAGCCCGGCAGCCGCTCAGCAAACGCATGAAGCGCCCTAAAGTACGAAAGCAATGTCACAGCAGCGACGCAGGCCGCACGGTGCGCCGTTTGCGGCGGAACTTATGAGACAGTATCGGAGTCCGATCGACTACGCGAACAAAAACTCCTTCGTGCGCAACTCCTTGATCGTGTCCCTCAGCTTCGCGGCTTTTTCGAACTCAAACCGCTTGGCGGCCTCGCGCATGTCGCTCTCTAGCTTTCCGACGTAGGTGTTCACTTCCTGCTGTGAGGCGAATTCCGGAATGCCTTCCGACTCGCCGCCCGTCAGGTCGGCGTAATCGGCGGCGATGATTCCCGCCAGCGTCATATCCAGCGGACGCACGATGGACTCCGGCGTGATTCCATTTTCTTCGTTGTACGCAGTTTGGATCGCCCGCCGGCGCAACGTCTCGTCCATGGCGCGCTTCATCGAATCCGTCATCCGGTCGGCATACAGAATCGCCCGCCCGTTCAGATGCCGCGCGCAGCGGCCGATGGTCTGGATCAGCGATCCTGCCGAGCGCAGGAAGCCTTCTTTGTCCGCATCGAGAATCGCCACCAGCGAAACTTCCGGCAAATCGAGACCCTCGCGCAGCAGATTAATCCCGATCAATACATCGAACTCGCCCTTGCGCAGGTCGCGCAGAATCTTTACCCGCTCCAGCGTCTCAATTTCCGAATGCATGTAGCGGCACTTCACCCCCACTTCGGCGTAGTACTCAGCCAAATCTTCCGACATGCGCTTAGTCAGCGTGGTCACCAGCACGCGCTCGCCGTTTTCCACGCGCGCGCGAATCTCGTGCAGCAGGTCGTCGATCTGTCCCTTCACCGGACGTACTTCCACCTCGGGATCAATCAATCCCGTCGGCCGGATAATCTGTTCCACCACCACTCCCGCCGATTTGGTCAGCTCATACGGCCCCGGCGTCGCCGAAACGTAAACCAGTTGATTGGTGCGATGCTGAAATTCCTCAAACGTCAGCGGCCGGTTATCCAGCGCCGAGGGCATGCGGAAGCCATATTCCACAAGCGTTTCCTTGCGCGAGCGGTCGCCGGCATACATGCCGCGCACCTGCGGCACCGTCTGATGCGATTCGTCGATGAACATCAGGTAGTCGCGCGGAAAATAATCCAGCAGCGTCGGCGGAGGCTCGCCCGGCATCCGCCCGGTAAAATGCCGCGAATAATTTTCGATGCCGTGGCAATAACCCATGGCTTTGATCATTTCCAGATCGAACATCGTCCGCTGATGAATGCGCTGCGACTCCACCAGCCGTCCCTGCTTTTCCAGTTCCACTTCCCACCACGCCAGCTCTTTTTTGATCGACGCCACGGCCGACGCCCGCGTCTCCTCCTTCATCACATAATGCGTCTTGGGATAAATCGGCAGACGCCCATATTTCTGTTTCACGGTGCCAAAGAGCGGGTCGATCTGAGTGAGCGACGAAATCTCATCCCCCCACAACTCGATCCGATACGCCATGTCATCATAAGTAGGGAAGACCTCGACTACGTCGCCACGCACACGGAACGTTCCGCGCCGGAAGTCGCCGTTGGTCCGCTCGTAAAGGATGTCGACAAGTTTGCGGGTGATGTCCTCGCGCTTGATCTTCTGGCCCTGCTCCAGAAACAGCATCATGCCGTAATACGCTTCCGGCGAGCCGAGTCCATAAATGCAGCTTACCGACGCCACAATCAGCGCATCGCGCCGCTCAAACAAAGACCGCGTCGCCGAAAGCCGCAGCTTGTCGAGTTCGTCATTTATCGTCGCTTCTTTTTCAATGTAAAGATCGGCGGCCGGAACGTAAGCTTCTGGCTGGTAATAGTCGTAATACGATACAAAATATTCGACCGCATTGTGCGGAAAGAAATTCTTGAACTCGTGATAAAGCTGCGCCGCCAGCGTCTTGTTATGCGCCATCACCAGCGCCGGACGGTTGACCGCCTCAATCACCTTGGCCATGGTGAAAGTTTTTCCCGACCCGGTGACGCCCAGCAGAACCTGATGCGCCTCGCGATCATAGATCCCGCGCAGCAGCGCCTCAATAGCGCTCCCCTGGTCGCCCTGCGGCGTGTAATCAGAAACAAGTTTAAAGTCCATAGAGAAACCACTCAGCCTTTAGCTTGAACCCCAACCCGGAAAGACAAGATCGGCAATGGTTATGTGGGACCCGCCGCCTCGGCTGTCCAGAAAGCGTGGCGAGCGTTGCTATTTCGCCGACGCCCTACAGGAGCCAATTTCGCTGACTGAGAATCTTTCTATTATAAACGGTCCGACCAGGCAGGTTTTCCCCGTGTGGAGCGCACTCTTGCCTGCTAGCTTGCATCACCACGAGACCAGCGGGCAAGAGTGCCCGCTCCACACAAACGTACTCGCTCACTTATGAAGTTCGATGGCCACCACCACGGCCGCATGCTTGCTGGCTGAATCCGCGTATTCGACTTTCGCCGGTTTCCCCTCCAAATCCGCGCAGGGATTCAGATCTCCCGTCAACCTGACGTTGAGCACACTAAACGAAAGCTTGAAATAATTGCCAGTATGTAATCCCAGCGTCTTCCCGTTAGAAACCAAATTCAGATCCATCGCGGGAGAATTGCATCGCACGTCTTTCAGCACACCAACCATAAAATGGTAGGGCCCGTTCGGAACGGGCTCTTCCGCTGGAGAACGTGGAGAAGCAGAAAGAGAAGAAGATGCAGAAGCGCCGTCGGCCTCCGGCACGTTGCCGGTCGCCGTTACCTGAGCGGATTCCGCTTTCATCTCTTCGTTGAACTTCCGCCGTTCATCCTGCGCCTCCACGTATTCCTCGGCGTGCAGCAGGAAGTTTTCCGCCAGGGCAGTCTCCTGCGGAGTTTTGGCGAGATGGATAGCGTTGCGAATCACGGCCTCGGCATCGTTGCCAAGCTCCATCATCAGCAGTACGTTCGCAACATTCAGCCGATAGTTTATGTTGGTGGGCTCCAGTTCGACCGCATTCAACCCCATCATGCGAGCTTCTTCGAGGTTGCGACGTCGCATGCCCAGGAACCTGCACAGCGCGTCGTAGCTCGGTCCAAACGATGGGTTCAGTTTTATGCTGGCGCGCAAGCTGTTCTCCACTCGCGCTTCGTCGGCGGGCGCAAGCGTTTCATTCATCGACATCGCCGCAAAATAGTAATGCGCCAGGAAATTCTGTGAATCAAGCTTTACCGATTTCGCAAACCAGTTCCGGGCTTCATCCAGATGGCCGCCGCGGAATGCGAGGTAGCCGCTGGTTTCGTAGGCGGAAATGCTGTTGGGGTCTTCCTGCAGAATTCGATCGAGCAGCGCCTGGGCGTCCGCGGCACGCTCGTTGTAGGCCAGAAAATCCGCGCGTACGGCGTCGGCCTGCAGCGCGGTCAAAGCCCGGGTCTGGAACGCCGACTCATCCACATCCGTTGCGGCAGCCATTTTCGTATAGTGAAACGCGTTCTGCCGTACATAGTCTTCCAGCGCGCTTTGCAGCTCCTTCAAATCGCCAAACGCGCGCGCGGCGGCAGTCACCGGATCAACGTTTTGCGTCAACAGCGTGGCGTAGTCGGTCAAACGGTGCGTATTTTCCTGGGAATCTTTGACGCGGAGGTAATGTGTCAGAGCCCACGACTCGGCGTAAAAGATGTAACCCTTGTTCTCTTCGTGGTAATAGGGTGACGCGTGATCCACGGTAAACAGCGTGGCCAGCGGCAGCATTCGGTTCTGACGCAGCAGCATCACGTTCTCCGTGCTCGGTTCACCCAGGGATACGTCTTTCTCACGAATGTCGGTATTCTGGTAATACTCGGCCAGGCCCTCGTTCATCCATAGCGGCATCCAATCCGCTTTGCTCAGGAGCAAGTGCGTGTATTCGTGATAGATCGTGGCATAAGGATGGTCCCCCTCGGCATCGAGCTCCATCAGAACGTAGTTCTTATCCAGCGCGGTCAGGAAAAGTCCGGCCAGCCTGACTTGTCCCTTCGCCAGATACGCGGCCGGTTCCAGCGCGCGGAAGTCTTTCTCGTCCTTTATGGCCAGCACGATGATGGGAGTCGCCGGGTCAATCCGCAGCTTTGGGAAGAGTTGGTGAAACACGGAGCGCATGCGCTCGAACTGATCCGCCACGCGGCGAGCCTGCTTTTCATTCGAGTTGCTGACGATAAGGAAGTGCGGGCTGTGCACCTGCACCCAGTTTTCCGGCTTATCTCGCGCCGGAGCCGGAACGGCCGAACAAAAGACAGCCGAACTCAGAACCGCCGAAGAAAGAGTCGCGTGCAGCAGAATGCGTTTCCACATGGCGATGCGTACCTAATTTGTCCCTAGAGGTATCGCCCAGCTGCGTGGATAAGTCAAATAAATTAGTGGGAAGCGAAAGGAATCGCGGGGATATGCGTAATTGGCAGAGTGGCTGGTGGCTAGTTCCGGCGCATGCAGCGGAACTAGCCATTCATCACTAGCCACTTTTCAGCAGCTATGGCTTCGCCTCCCCCAGGCCCACAATCTTTGCCGACGTGCGGAACTTTTGGTAATCGCGGAAAGTGTCATCGCCGTCCATCTTGTAGCCTTTGAACAACGCCACGCGCGCGTCCAATTTGAATGTGACGTGGAGCGGCAGCCACACTTCATCGTTCACTCGAGTCTGTTCCAGCATCATCCGCGTGCCTTTGTGGATGCGCGCCAGCACCAATCCGATGGAAACCGTGTCAATGGCTTCCACGTTCATCTTGGCTAATTGCAGATCGTCTTTGTCGATCCACACGCGTCCGTGAAACTTGGGCAGGAACTTTGCTTCCTTCATGTGCGGCTCGTATCCCGGACGCGGATCGCCATCAATCACCCAGGCCTCGCGTCCGCCGAGCACTTCCGTTCCTACCAGCGTGAAGTTGTAGGCGTCGGCCACCTCGCGCACAAACTTGCGCCCGTCTTCGCGATCTTTGTCTTCTTTGTCTTCGCGCTTCTTCCGGTCGTCGTCCGATTCGTTCTTGCGTTTGTCGATAATCTTCTGGATCTTCTCTTCTTCTTTGGCTTTGTCTTTTTCCGAAAGTGGCTTGTCATCTTTTTCGATGAGCCGCCGCACCTGCTCGCCGTACAATTCCATCACTTCATAGGTTTTTGCTTCGGTCGACTTGGTTTGCCCATCACCGTCGAGTTTGTGTTCTTCGTTGCGCTCGATGTAGGTGTAGTTGCGCAGACGTTTGTCGTTTTCCTCATATTTGGCTGCGACTACGCGAAACAACTCCTGCATCTGGTGCTCCGATAATCCACCGTGCGCGTCGGGAGTTAAGTCGAACTTTGCAGACGCGATGGCCGCCGGTGAAGCAGCGGGATCGCCTGTGTCCTGTTGCGCAAGGGCACCCGCGCGGAAAAACAGACAGGAAAACATCGTGCAGAAGAACAGATTCCGTACTCTCATGATCTTACCTAACATATGTTTACCCAACCGAAGCGGATGCTTTTACCTAACACGATTGGATGCGGAAAAGTTTCCCTGGACTCCGAAGGATAGCGCATACGACCCAGCCGGCAGGACGTCATTGAGGCTTAGCATCGTCGCGCGATGGCAGGTTCGGGGATTGCTCCATGGCGAGTTGCGCGCAGGTGCGTCCAATTGTCTCCAGGGCCGTGCTGGCTTCCAGAAATTGAAAGCCGTAGCGAAATGCGTTCCTTTGGCGAAGCACAGCAGAAATCTGAACGCTGCCCAGGCGAACCTCGAGCTCCAGGCGAACTACCGCGTCCAGTGGAACTTCATCCCGTAGCATGGCAGATATGCCGGATTCGCTGATGTCGACGGTGTGCCCCCAAATGACCGGCTCGTTGCGAGCATAAACCCGTATCTCGGCTTCGAGTTTAAACCGGGGACGGCGACGCGCATCCGCTAATTCCTGCATCTCAAAAACCCTGCACTCAAAAAACCTGCATCCTAACTATGGCCCCGACCCTGACCCCTGACCCCTAATTCCTAACCCGACCCCGAAATCGTCCCCGGAGAGTTTAATCGCGCTTGAATGCCTTCCCCAGACATTCTGCCTGGAACAGGCGTTCGTCGACGCGATGCAAATGCTTTGCCTGGGCCGGGGTGATCAGCGAGTAGTGTTTGATCTCGAACAGATGATAAACGATAAACCACACCGGCTTCTCGGTGGTCATCCACTGCTGGCGGTCAAAACGTTTCAGGTTGACCGGGCCGGAGTGTCGGCGCAGCGTGCGCTCGCGCCGCAAGTTGCAGTAAAGGTTGAAGTAGGTCAGTGCGAGCTCGCGCAGCGTGCGATGAATCGGCTCGCGCCAGCGGCATCCGCTATAGTTCGATTTGGCGATCGCGCCCCAGCCTCCGTTCTCGCGAAAAATCGCGATCACGTGGTCGGTGTCATGTTCGGCTTCAAAATCCAGCAGCAGCGGAGGATATCCATTCGCCCGCAGCGCTGCCGCGGCGAAGATCGCCCCTTCCAGACAATGAGCCGTTTGCTCGGCCAGCACCTTGCGCGGCGACCACGCCGTGTCTTCTAGGTGATAGGGAATGGCATCCAGAAACTTTTGAATGCCGTATGGATTTTTCATGCTGCGCAACTTGCGCAATTCTTTCGGAGTGAAGTCAGGCGAAGCCGATGTGGATGCAGTCATGAGTTAGCGAGAGGTCGAGGAAGAAGGGTAGGTCTGCGCCGTGGCCGTTGTCCCTCGTCGCAGCAGTGTAACGTAAGCATCGAATCATTGAGAGTCATTGAGTCATCGACTCATTGAACGTTGCGCTGTCGGTCAACGGTTCAATGCCGCAATGAGGCAATGATTCAATCGCCTCAGGAAATGCCAGGCGCGGCGATCCGGGAGCCGGCAGGCGCTCGCGGACGGCGTCTGACCATCGGTGCGTGAGGCCGATGGGCCTCCCCGGGCGGGGCAGCCAAATCGCTTCGGCGTCGAGATTTAAGACCATTATTTTCAATGCGATACGAGAATTTATTCCGCAGCGCTTGAAGTCCGCAACCGCTTTACATTCATCAGCTTGCCAGCTGTGTCAACCATGGTGCGCGAATCTGGCGTAATTCATTGGTAGAGACCTAGCTGGCCACGTCTCTTGCGTGCGCTGCCTGATGGCGTCCCTGGTAGTGCGAGACGTAACAAGTTACGTCTCTACGCATTAGCTCGGGCACCCATGTTGTAGCGAATTGTGGTGCCGCAAGCTATGGTGCCGCGAGTTATTGCGTCGCGAACAGCAACGGCAATTCGCTCGGATGATCCACGAGAACATCGGGAGGCTCGTCCTGCAACGTGTGCGGAGCGAAGCCGTAAGTTACGCCGACGGTGACCATGCCCGCATTGCGTCCCGTATTCACGTCGACGTGGGAATCGCCGATGATTGCGGCTTGTTGCGGTTGCACGCCATACTCTTCGAGCAACCGGCGCGCGCCCTCGGGATCGGGCTTCTTGGTGCTGAAGCTATTGCCGCCATAGACCTGCGAAAAAAATTTACCCAGCCCGAGCGCATCGATGATCGCCTTCGAGGGAATGACGGGTTTGTTTGAGAGCACTGCCAACTTACGCGGTGAGCCGTTCGAAGAAGGGGCGGCCAAATTCTGAATCGCCGCCAGCGCTGCGACAACTCCGGGATAGACGGTGGTGTGGTCGAGCTTGTGCGCTCGATAGTACGAAAGAAAAAATTCCAGTCCCTTGCGGACGAGCGCTTCATCCACCTTTTCGCCACCCAATGCCCGCTGAATGAGGACCGGCGCGCCGTCGCCCACGTAGCTGGCGATGACATCGTCGGGCAACTCAGGCCGGCCGATATGGCGCAGCGCCGCGTTCACCGAATGCACCAGATCGAGACGGGAATCGATCAGCGTCCCGTCGAGGTCGAAGATCACCAGTTGGATCGAACGCGGGTCAAAGGCGCGGAAGGTTCGAATCATGCCATCTCAGCATAAAGCACTCAGCGTTCAGCCGTCAGCGTTCAGCCGTCGGCGAAAAACCGGCGAACTTCGCTCGACTGGACAGCCGGGGGCGGCTGTCCCCCCATGCGCATCCATTAAACTTCGGTGTTTTTCTAATGGCCGCACTGCATTTACAATGCAACAGGTTTGGCGTAATTGGAATCTCGGAGTGAACCCCGAGGAGGGTTTCGCGAATCTTTAGTAGTGTGAGTGCGCGTAGTATGAGTAGGCGCGATAACGTAAAACAGATAACCTAAACGACGGCAAGCGGATGGCGACGATTAAAACTGAGCCCAAGCTGGGTCTCGCAGGCAACGGCGCGAAAAAGTCCAAACATTATGAAGGACTTACGCCCGAACGGCTGATCGAGGCTTACCGCTTCATGTATATGTCCCGGCGCGTGGACGACCGGGAGATACTGCTGAAGCGTCAGCAGAAAATTTATTTCCAGATGTCGGGAGCGGGGCACGAAGCCATTGGCGTGGCTGCCGGGCTGGCGCTGAAGCCGAGCTACGACTGGTTTTATCCTTACTATCGCGACCGCGCGTTGTGCCTGGCCCTGGGCGTGAAGCCGCTGGATATGTTTTTGCAGGGGGTGGGTGCGGCGGACGATCCTAGTTCCGGCGGGCGGCAGATGCCTTCGCACTGGAGCTATCCGCGGCTTAATATTGTTACCCAGTCTTCTCCGACGGGATCGCAGATTCTGCAGGCGGTGGGGTGTGCTGAGGGTGGACGCTATTTTGCGCGGCGGCCGAAGGCGGCTGAGATTCCTGCAGTCCCACCCTTCGCAAAGGACGCGAAGGATGGGCCATCCGGCTCTGATTACCGGCAGTTCAAGGAGGTAAAGTTCCAGAGCGACGAGGTCACTTACGTTTCGCTGGGCGATGGAACTTCCAGCGAAGGGGAATTCTGGGAAGCGTTGAACGCCGTGGCTCTGGGCAAGCTGCCGGTCATTTTCTGCGTGCAGGACAACGGATACGCGATCTCCGTCCCGGTCGAGGTGCAGACCGCGGGCGGCAGCATTTCGCGGCTCGTTTCCGGCTTTCCGCATTTTCATTTTGAAGAAGTCGACGGCACGGACCCGGTCGCAAGCTATGCGGCGTTCGCGCGCGCGGCGCAATATTGCCGCGAGGGACATGGTCCGGCGTTTGTGCACGCGCATGTGATTCGTCCTTATTCGCATTCGCTGTCGGATGACGAGCGGCTGTATCGTCCGGATGTCGAACGCGAGCGCGACGCGGCGCGGGATCCCGTGACTCGCACGCAGATGTTCCTGTTGCGGGAGGGCATTCTCGACGAAAAGGGGATCACGCAGCTCGAAAAGCAGGTGGACGAAGAGCTGCAAGTCGCTGTCGACCAGGCGCTTGAGGCTTTGCCTCCGGCGCCGGAGAGCATCAAGAAATATTTGTATTCGCCGGATGTGGACCCGGCTTCCGCTGTATTTTCAACGCAGGCGATTGCCGACTCGTCTGAGGCGAAGACTGCGGACGGTAAGAAGCAGGCCGCGAAAACCATGGCCGACCTGATCAACGCGACGCTTCGCGACGAGATGAAGCGCGACGAGCGGGTTCTGATCTTCGGCGAAGACGTGGCCGATTGCAGCCGCGAAGAATATCTCAAGCGCAAGCTGGTAAAGGGCAAGGGCGGAGTCTTCAAGCTGACGTTCGGCCTGCAGAATGAGTTTGGCGCGGACCGAGTGTTCAATTCTCCGCTGGCCGAGGCTGCGATCGTGGGACGCGCTACGGGGATGGCCACGCGCGGGCTCAAGCCGGTCGTCGAGATTCAGTTTTTCGACTATATCTGGCCGGCGATGATGCAGATTCGCGACGAGCTCACCGTGATCCGCTGGCGCTCGAACAACGGATTTTCTTGTCCGGTGGTAATCCGCGTGGCCATTGGCGGATATCTCACCGGCGGTGCAATTTATCATTCGCAATGCGGGGAGAGCATCTTTACGCACATGCCGGGGCTGCGCGTGGTGTTTCCTTCGAATGCGCTCGATGCAGCTGGGTTGCTGCGCACTGCGATCCGTTGTGACGATCCCGTGCTGTTTCTGGAACACAAGCGGCTGTATCGTGAGACTTACGGACGCGCGCCTTATCCTGGGCCGGATTACATGATTCCTTTCGGCAAGGCGAGGATTGTGCATCCCGGAACCGATCTGACGGTGATCACCTACGGCGCGGTTGTGCCGCGGGCGCTGCAGGCGGCGCAGAAGCTGGAACGGGAAAATGGAGTGAAAGTCGAGTTGATTGACCTGCGCTGCTTGAATCCGTTTGACTGGGACGCGATTGCGGCTTCCGTGGAAAAAACCAACCGCGTACTGGTGGCGTATGAAGATTCTCTAAGCTGGGGCTATGGCGCGGAGATCGCGGCGCGCATCGCTGACCAGCTTTTCGACAAGCTTGACGCTCCCGTGCGTCGCGTGGCCGCCGCCGACACGTTCGTGGCTTACCAGCCGATTCTTGAAGATGCCATCCTGCCGCAGACTAATGATTTGTTTCGCGCTATGAAAGAGCTGGCGGAATACTGAAAAGCAGTGGCGAGTGGTCAGTAGCCGGTAGCCACTAATCACTTGCCACTTCCTACTCTCCGAATAATGTGCGGTAGATTGCTCCGCCTAGCGAGCCGCCGATTAGCGGGGCTACCCAGAATAGCCAAAGTTGCTGCAGGGCCCAGCCTCCGGCGAAGATTGCGGGGCCGGTGCTGCGGGCGGGATTCACTGACGTGTTGGTCACGGGGATGCATACCAGGTGAATCAGGGTGAGGCAGAGGCCGATCGCGATGGGGGCGAATCCTTTGGGAGCGCGGGGGTCGGTGGCGCCCATAATCACAATCAGAAAAAATGCGGTCAGCACGACTTCGGCTACAAAACAGGAGAGTAGCGCGTAACCGCCGGGAGAGTGATCGGCATATCCGTTCAAGGCGAAGCTGGCGTGCACGTCAAAGGTAGGAACTCCGCTGGCGATCACGTAGAGCACGCTCGATGCGGCGATCGCTCCCACTACTTGCGCGATCACGTAGTGGGGCAATTCCGAAGCAGGGAAGCGTTTGCCCACCACCAGTCCCAGGCTGATTGCGGGATTCAAATGGCAGCCGGAAATGTGTCCGATGGCGAAGGCCATGGTCAGGACGGTGAGGCCAAAGGCGAGAGCGACGCCGGCAAATCCAATGCCTAGGCCGGGGAAGCCGGCGGCCAGCACGGCCGCTCCGCACCCGCCGAAGACCAGCCAGAAGGTTCCAAAGAATTCCGCGAGGGCGCGTTTGCTCAGGGGCATGGGCGATCTCCTTGAGTGATTGGAAGAATGTAGTATCCGGTGCAGTTTTCGAGCGCGAAGCAGGGTAGCACAACCGGGCCACGGATTTTCACGGATTGCCACGGATACCCAATACATGCGGCAAGTTACCGAAGGCTTTTTCCGCAAGGGGATCGTCGTTGCCCGTTCCCTGAGCGGATGCTAGGCTGCCAACAGGTGCCTTCCGCATACGCAGATTCCGTGAGTTCCGGCGCCTCCGGCGGCGGGCCGATGCAGTGGTTGCAATCGGCCTCGGCGGAAGTGTGGGTGAAATTCCTGCTTGCGCTGGGAGGGTTGGGGCTGGCGTTTACCGCCGCTCTTTTCTCGACCGTATCGCGCGACGCCGGCAACGTTTGGGCGACCGTGATTCTGGCCTCGGCTTCGCTGGTGATGGCCACGATCGTGGGATTAGTCACCGTGCCGTATCTTGCGCGCCGGGTAGCGATGGAGCGGCTGCGGGAAACGTTTGACTATGAAATCAACCGCGCCGGCGTCGTGTATGTGCTGCTCACGCTGGTGATCGGGATCGCCGCGCTCAACACGGGAAACAATCTGCTCTACATTGTGGTCGCGGCAATGCTGGCGGCGATTCTGGTTTCCGGAGTAGTTTCGGCGATGGTGCTGCGCTGGCTGGAACTCGATGTCCGCCTGCCGGATCATGTGTTTGCGGGTCGCGCGGTGCCGGGACGCATTGTGTTGCGCAATCCGCGGCGTTACCTGCCTTCGTTTTCTATTTTTGTGCTCTCCACGCGCAAGAGGCGGACGAAGCCCGAGAAGCAGTGGCAGTGGGAGCCAGTGACGTTCGCGTTCCCGTTCAACCGCCCGGAGGAAGAACAGTGGCTGCGCCTGCCGGACCGGCGTTTGCGGCGGGTGACGATTGCTCCCGACCCGCCGGGAATTTTTCCGGGCATAGCTTATTTTCCGTTTCTGCCGGCGCGCAAGGAATTGTCGGCTGATCTTGAACTCTTATTTGAGCAGCGCGGCCGCTATCGGGAAGGCAGCTTCGGCGTGGCTACGCGTTTTCCTTTCGCGTTTCTCACCAAGACGCGCCACGTGGCGCTGCCGCGCGAAATTTTGGTGTATCCGCGGATCGAGCCTACCGACGAACTTTTTGAGATTCTGCCGCGAGTGCGCGGCGAGTGGGAGAGCTTTGTGCGTGGTCGCGGGTCTGATCTGCATCGCATTCGCGAATACCAGCCCGAGGATTCCGTCCGCCACGTGGACTGGAAAGCTACGGCGAAGTCGGGTTCGCTCAAGGTGCGCGAGTTCAGCCGCGAGGATGAGCGCAAGCTTTGCATTGTCTTCGACAATCCCGCGCCTGGTGCGCTGCGCGATGCCGAATATGAACGCGCGGTGGGACTTGCGGCTTCGCTGGCATGGCACTTTTCGGAGCAGGATGCCGAGCTTTCGTTTCTGCTGCCGGGGCGGCCGCGCACGGCTGATCTGCACGAATTCTTGGCGGGGCTGGCCGTGATTCAGCCGGGCACCACTCAGCCGGCGGGAGAAAAATCCGAGAAGACAGTCGCGGTTACCGAAGCCGTGGCGGGGACGTCTGCTGCGCCGCAAGGTCTTTTCAACCGCGATCCCCTGGTCGAAATCAGCCGCAGCAACGGAGGGGAGTATCACATTGTCCTCACGGCCCGGTCGCGAGAAAGTCTGCCGGCGGCTCTGTGGAACTCATCGTACTTCCTGTTCCTCGATGAGGCTGGCTCGGGGAAACGCAGCCAGCATTAGATATCTGGGGGCTATTCGTAGGGAAGCAGGCGGACGACGGGTTGCGGCACGGGCGGTCTTTTCGTTGTTTCCAAGCACATCCCTAGGTTTCGTTTCAAGTAGGTAACGTTACTTTTGGTTACTATGGTGCATTGAACGTCAGGGCGAAAGACGTTAACTTCTCTTTTAGGTAGCCCGAAGTATGATGGTTGAAAAAACCATGCGTAAACCAGGATTTGACAGGCTTTGGGCGGTGGTGCCGATCACTCAACGTACTCTTTGCCGACGAGCTTGCCGATGAACGAGAAAACCCGGATCATCTATTACGCTCTTTGGATCGCGCACCCCGTGATCCAGACGGGTATCGCAGTGGTCATGTTGCGGCGCGGCCTGTACCGCAAGTTCAAGTTCTTTTTCGCGTACGTGGTGACCCAAGTCCTGATCTTCAGCCTGATTTTCCCTTCGTATCTCAAGCACAATTATTGGGCTTTTTTTTACCTTTACTGGTTCAGCAACGCGGTTAGCGCGGTGCTGGGCTTTCAGGTGATTCACGAAGTTTTTCTCGACGTCTTCCGGCCTTTCCACACGCTGCGCGATCTGGGGACGGTTCTGTTCCGGTGGGCCGCACTTGTCATGCTGATGGCCGCGGGAGTGGTTGCGGTGTCCTCGGACTCAGCCGAGCTTGTGCCCTGGATGCAGGCCATCATCACGTCGCAGCGCTGCGTGCGCATTGTCCAGATCGGCATTGTGCTGTTGCTGCTGATTTTTGCCCGCTATCTGGGCGTGAGCCGCAAGCAACAGAGCTTCGGAATCGCGCTGGGATTCGGCAGTTTTGCGCTGGTGGAACTGGCGCTGCTGGCCTCCTGGGTGGGAGGCCACCTTGGGCGCATGCCAGCGAATCTGGTGAATATGTCTGCTTATAATGCCAGTCTGATTATCTGGTTTGGCTACGCTCTGGTGAAGAGTCCGGCTCGCGAAGGTGTCGCAACTCTGTTGCAACCACACAGGTGGGAGCAGAGCCTTACCGACATTCAACATCCCTTGCCGGAAGAGTCGTTGATCCCAATGTTTGAAGGCATGGTCGATCGAGCTTTATCGCGCACTCACGCCGCCCAATCGCTCGAGGCGAAGGCGGAGAGCGGTGTTCGACCATCGATCTCCGAGTCGATCCCGGTGCCGAGCTTTGCTCTGTCCGCGCTGCTGGCGAAGGTTGTTTCCAAGACCTAAATCCGCTCGCGGCGCTTGATATTTGCAAACCTTTCCGAACGCTCCCAGCACTTTCCCAATTCGGATTCCGAGGCGATGTTCGGATTTCGTAAATTAAGTGCGTGCCGCCGCTTTTCCAATCCCATCAGGCCGGAACCCATAGAAACTGAAGTAGAACATGCGATAACCATCGTTATAGCGTTGGCAGGTAAGTAGTTGCTATTGGTGGCGCTGGTGAGAATAACGGTTTAGAAGATGATTTCAGGGGGGAACCAAGCAGGTTGCAATAATTTGCACAATCCACTTGACTCGTGCTTTATAATCCGGGTCCGCGCCAAGGCTGCTGTTTTAGGAAGCCCTGGTCGCGGTAGGAGACGAACCCATGAAGCACGCAATCAGGATTTCGGTCCTGATGTTTGGATTAGTAGGCACGTATGTAGCAGCCGCCGTTCCGCAGGTTCCCGCCCCGGACGGAGGGCCACTACCATTGTGCCCACCACAACAACAACTAGCAGGTAAATGCGATGGTCCGCAAATCCCACCGATGTAAGTTAATCGGTCGTTGACGTCGCGGCAAGTCACCAAAGTAACATCCGTAACTTGGGCCGAAAACTTGGGCTCGCAATTTTTGGGCTGACGGGACTCATACTAACCCGGCGGCCCTCTTTTTTTTGTCTCGAAACCGGTGCCAGGGCAGCGGAAGAACAGTGGTGAGCGGCTAGTTCTGACGACTGGCGACGGCGCTTATCACTCGAGTTGGCTGGGTGCGGGTAAAGCTGATATTCACCGGCTCGCATGGCGTGGGACTTCAGGCATCTCTCTCGAGCGCGCGTTCCAGTTGGCGCTTGAGTTCGGCCGCATCTGACACTGGCGGCTGGCAGGAAGAGCCCGAGCAGAGAACGGCGAACGATTCGCCCGATTTTAGTTGGGGCAGGTGGGGAATGGTCGCGGCCAAGGCGGGTGGAAGATTTTTCGGCACGGCTTCGTTCGCCGTAAGGCGCAGCGTGCTTTTATTGAAGGCGAATGCCGCGTTCGCGGCAGCCTGAAGTTCTGCCGCGGATTCTGCAGGCCCTCTTTTTCGAGACTCGCCTTTTGCCGATCCTCTTTCGGCAGATCCTCCCTCCGAGGATGCGTCGCCGGCGATCACCACTACCTGAATTGAACTCTCGAGAAAATGCGCGACGGCGATTCCATAAGTCGCCGCAAAGATGCCGAATTGTTCGGCCACGCCCGCGAAGATCTCGAGCGTTTTTTCGGCCTTGGCGCGATAGCCGGCTTCGCCGGTGTAGTGATGCAGGCGCACGAGCGCGATCGCTGCCATCGGATTGCCCGCCGGCGTCGGTGAATCCTGCAGGGGCTTGCGCTGGGTTGCGAGCACGCCCAGGCCTTTGCCCTCGGCCGGAGGCTCGCTGTCGAAGAACCCTCCGGAGGTCGCATCGTAGAATTTCGCGATCATCGCGTCGGCGATCGCTTGCGCGAACTTGAAGTAGCTAAGATCGGCGGTCGCTTCGTAGGCGTCAAGACACGCCAGTGCGGTGAAGGCGTAATCGTCGAGCAAGCCGGCAACTTCGCGATGCTCGGCTTTTGGATCAGAGTAGGCGACCACGTGCAGCAGTCGCGGCGTTGCTTTCATCGACACCGCCGGTGTGGACGAGGGCGGTGCGCCCGCGGAATTTTCAATATTGTTCGCGCCCGCGGCTCCCGCACTCCAAGCCTGGGCCAAGACCCGGTCCAGCGAGCGCAGCGCAAAGCGGCGCGCGGCATCCATCCCCAGCACTTTGGCCGCCTCCAGATATGCCGAGACGCACAGGCTGTTCCATCCGACGTAAACGGTCTTATCGACATATGGCGTGGGGCGGTCGAGCCGCGCCGCATACATTTTCTTCTTCGCCGAGGCGAGGATTTCCTTTGCTCGCTCGACGGACAAGCTCAACCGACGCGCGATTTCTTCGACGTGCTCGGCTACGTAGAGCACATTTTTCGCCGGATTGTGATGCATCTCGCCGACTTCGTTTATGTCGTAGTACAGCGCTGCTACCCGCGCCTCTTCTTCGGTGAGCACGGCGCGAGCTTCCGCGAGCGTCCAGGTGAAATAGTCGCCATCGTCGTCCATGGAAATGTCGGCGTCCTGCGAAGCGTAGAAGCCGGCGCGCTCGCGGTCGCTGAGCCATTCATCCATCCAGCGAATGATGTCGCGGGTGACGGTGGCGAAGAATTCCGAGCCGGTTGCCTGGTAGGCGTGCACATAATTTTTCAGCAGCTCGGAGTTGTCGTAGCACATCTTCTCAAAGTGCGGAACTACCCAGCGTTCATCCACCGAATAGCGATGAAAACCTCCGGCCAGCTGGTCGTAGACACCGCCGTTGGCCATGTGCTCAAGCGTGGTGACGATGACGTTTCGCAGGTCGTCATTATTGGTCTGCTCTTTTTTGGATCGCTCGTTCCTGGTCCGGGCGTACTGCTCAATCAGTAAATCCAGCGCGGAGGGATGCGGGAATTTCGGCGCCTGCCCGAACCCTCCGTGCACTGGGTCAAACATCTTGAAGGCCGATTCCTGAATCGCATCGATTACGCTGCGCGAAACCTTCCCGCCGCGGCCGGTAAACGATTCCGACTGAGCGATTGAGTTCTCGACCATCTGCGCCTGCTCGACTACGTCGCCATGCTTCTCCAGGTAAGCGTTGGCGATGCTCAGCAAAACGCGGCGGAAGCTGGGACGGCCGTAGCCATCGCTGGGCGGAAAATAAGTGCCGCCATAAAACGGCTTGCCATCGGGAGTGAGAAACGCGGTAAGCGGCCATCCGCCTTGGCCGCTGACGGCCTGCACGGCAACCTGATAGCGGCTGTCAATGTCAGGGCGCTCGTCGCGATCCACCTTCACGGCGATGAAATGCTGGTTTACGATCGCGGCGATTTCGGGATCGTCGTAAGATTCGCGGTCCATCACATGGCACCAGTGGCACCACACTGCGCCAATGTCGAGCAGCATAGGTTTGTTGTCGCGCTGCGCCGCGGCAAACGCGTCCTCGCCCCACTCGCGCCACTGGACGGGCTGATGCATGGCGGAACGCAAGTATGCGGATGAGGCGCGGGCGAGGGAGTTGCGGGTGGTGGTCATTAATACAGTGTATCCGGGCTCGGAGCCGAATATGGCTTACCGGGAACCGTCGCGCGATTTTACAGCAGCGGATTCATCACCTGAACCGGGCCGTAGTGCTGACCGGCGGCGAGAGCTTCGGAATAGAGAACGGCCGCACCGGACTGCTCCGCCGCCTGCAAAACGAACGCGTCCTAGAAACTGATCTTGTAGCGCATTTCGATTTCCAGGGATTGAAGGACGGCTTCCGGACTGTTGCCCACGATCTCCCCGCTCAGATAGTCCCGGATGAGGCGGCGAACTTCCTCCCCGGGAAGCGGCCGGGCCAGTTTGCGGCGCAAGTTGATGCCGAGTTCCTGCAGGATCTGCGTGCTGAGCACGCCCTGCCCGGTCGTCCACAAGCGCTCGATCCCGTGGCGGGCTCGCTCGTGCTTTATCCCGGCGGAACGATCATGCGCGTAGATCAGAATATTGGTGTCGACGAAGAATTTGTCGGTCATGTTCACCGTTTGCGAAGTTCGTCCCGCGAGCGGGGAGGTGTCCACTTTAGGTCAAGCCCTTCGCGCAGCCGCGCCAGGGCACGCTTGCGCGCTCGATCGTAGGTCTTGTGTTCACGCACAATTTGTTCCAACCGCGCCGCGAGCAGGGCGCTGATGGAGGTGTCTTGCTCAGCCGCAAGAATCTTGACCTCGCGCAGCAGGGCAGAGTCCAGCTTGAGCGTAATGTTGGTCTTCATGGGCAATCCCCCACAAGCACCAATTAGCGTGCAGCACGATTCTACGTGTGCCGGGGTTCGTCAATCTGGGAGCGAGACTCGCCGAGATTCGCAAGACCATCAACTGTGAGGCTCGGGACTCAGGTGCTTGGCACACTCGCTGCCCATGTATACTTTTCCTCCGGAAGACCCCAGTTGTTTTTGCATTTCGCGATTCTTTCAGGAGGATTTCTCCGCGTGAACTGTTTTCGCCGCACTTATGCCGGCTTTCTCTCTCTCCTCTTCTTACTCGCGTTCTCTTGCGTGTCCTTGCCCGCGCAGACAGCGGCCGCAACCGCTCCTGCTGGTGAGACCGGAAAATTCCAGCTGCACAAATTTGAGCAGGCCATCGGCGAAGAGACTTATAGCATCACGCGGGAAGCCGGTTCACTCACGCTGAAATCGGATTTCGCATTCAGCGACCGCTCGACCAAGGTTCCGCTCACGGCCACTTTGAAAACGGCCGACGACTATACGCCGCAGAGTTTTACGATCCAGGGGAAGACTTCGCGCATGTCGGGGATTGATTCGAGCGTCGAAATCAGTGGGTCCAGCGCCACTATCCGGCAGGGCAGTGGTCAGGGTGACAATAAGAACGCCCGCACCGTCGCTGTGCCCCAGACTTTCTTCACCATCGCGGGCTACGCGCCGGTGGCCATGCAGATGGCGTTGATCCGCTACTGGCGGGCGCATGGTTCGCCGGCGCATCTGCCGACGCTGCCGTCGGGGGAAGTTCAAATTCAGGATCGCGGCTCCGAGAGCCTTGACGTTGACGGCCGCAGCGTTCAGGTCGAGCGGTTCACCGTCCGCGGCCTGATCTGGGGGATGGAAACTCTCTGGATGGATAGCGACAACAACCTCGCTGCGCTGGTTTCGACCGATGCCGAGTTCGACCACTTTGAGGCAGTGCGCGAAGAGTATGAGCCCGCGCTCGCGAAGTTTGTGGGCAGCGCCGCGCGCGACCAGATGGCTGCGCTCTCCGAACTGGGCCAGAGCCTTCCCGGACTACGCTCCGGAACCTTTGCTTTTGTTGGGGCAACGGTGATCGATACTAACGGTAAGCCGCCGATTTCCGATGCCACCGTCGTCACGCGTGACGGCAAGATTGTCGCCGTAGGAGCAAGTAAGAAAGTAAGAGTGCCGCGCGATGCGCAGCGCGTCGACGTCACCGGCAAATTCATTATCCCTGGCTTGTGGGATATGCACGCTCACTACGAACAGGTTGAGTGGGGGCCGATCTACCTGGCGGCGGGCGTCACTACGGTGCGCGATGTGGGCAACGAATTCGAGTTCATCACGGCGGTGCGCGACGCGGTGAACGGCGGCAAGGCGCTGGGGCCGCACATGCTGCTGGCGGGAATCGTTGACGGCGACAGTACCTACGCCCTCGGCATTGCTCGCGTGAATTCTGCTGCGGACGCGCAAAACTGGGTGCATCGTTACCACGATGCCGGCTTTCAGCAGATGAAGATTTACAGTTCGGTGAAATCTGACAATGTAAAAGCCATCTGCGCGGAAGCTCACCGGCTGGGCATGACCGTTACCGGCCACATTCCACAGGGCATGACGGCCTATGACGGCGTGAACGACGGCATGGATCAGATCAACCACATTCAATATATCTACGATCTGCTCAAGCCGAACGATTTCAACGAAAAGGCAGCCAAGGCCAGTCCCGCGGAGCGCGCGGAGATGATGGCGTCGCTGGATGTGAATTCCGAGGCGGGCAGGAAGGCAGTCGCATTTCTGAAAGAACACAACACCGTCATCGACCCCACCATGGCGTTGTTCGAATTCATGCGGCGCCCGGCGGACGTGCCCGCGGACAGAGACGAACCCGGAGTTGACCACGTCGCGCCGGAACTGCGCGAACAACTGGTGAGTGGAGGAGTGCCACCGGAGCGTGCGGCCGCAGCGCAGAAGATCGTGAAGGAAGAACTGGCGATCATTGGCGCTCTGCATCGCGCGGGCGTGCGGATTGTGGCTGGAACCGATCAGTCGGTGCCGGGGTATTCTCTGTATCGCGAAATTGAGCTCTACAACCAGGCCGGATTCACGCCGCTGGAGGCGTTGCAGGCCGCTACCATTGTTCCAGCGCAGGTGATGCACGCAGACGGCGAGAGCGGTTCGATTGAAGTTGGGAAACGCGCCGACCTCGATATCCTTGATGCCAACCCGCTCGTGGACATTCATAACATTCGAAGCGTGCGTTTCACGGTCGCCAACGGCGTGCTGTTCGAGAGCGCACCGCTGTGGCGCAGTGCGGGCTTCGTGCCGTAGCGGCTCATGCTGCGTTATAGGCGGTGCGCGGTTTGTGGCCACTCTCTTCGGTTGTTCTCGCAGATTGTTCTGGAAGGCGGTAGTGCGTCAGTTTGTGGCTCAGGAACTACCAAAATCTGGGTTGGCGCTCAGCGTACTGTCCCCACTTCTCGCAAAGGAGGCGAGAAATGGGGCACCGAGATCGAACCTAAGTCTTCCGTTTGAAACTGAGGTACTACCTCGAAGGCTCGCGGCTCCTGATTTTCGGTTCGCTATATTATCCTGAAGTATCACTATGCCCGAACCGGATGGAGACACGCAGGCCGCAGTCGGCGACGAACGAACTTTCCGCCGCTATCTGCGGCACGAGCCGGTGGTCCTGGCGCTCCTTTCCGCGCTCGCGGTAATTTTCTTCGTGGCGGTAACCGCGTTGTCGCACCTATATCAGGCCCAGCAGGAGTTTCTGGGAAATCGCTGGTTCATGCGCGGCACAACAGACCTCAAGCAGCTGCACTTCGACGCTGCGGTTACGGAGTTCCGATCTGCGCTGCTTTACTCTCGTGACAGCTACGCTTACCAACTCAATCTGGCGGAAGCGCTCATCGGTCTGAAGCGGACCGGCGAAGCCTACGCTTACTTCATCAATCTCTGGGACCGGGAGCCCGAGAACGGGTTGGTGAACCTTGAACTGGCGCGCATCGCTGCCCAAAAGAGCGAAACCGAACAGGCACTTCGCTATTACCACAATGCGATCTACGCGACCTGGCCTGGCGACCAGCAAGTACAACGCCGCGAGACACGCCTGGAGCTGATCGGCTACCTGCTGAACATCAGTGCCAGGGCGCATGCGCAGGCGGAGCTGATTGCGTTGGCGGCGAATCTTGAAGACGATCCATCCCAACAGGCGCGCGTGGGGGATCTTTTCGTTCAGACGCAGGACTATGAACATGCGCTTGCTGAATACCGCCTCAGTTTGAAGGCGCAGCCCCACGATCCTGCGGCATTGGCCGGAGCCGGATTAGCCGCCTTCCAGCTCGGCCGCTACAACCTAGCTGAGCGTTACTTGCAAGCTGCGGTGTCGGCGAACCCAAACGACGCACTGAGCGCTGCGCGGCTTAAAACGGCGGCACGGATCATGCAGATGGATCCGTTCCAACGGCAAATCTCGGTCGCGCAGCGCGACCGGATTGTCCGCGAAGCTTTCGCTGCGGCGGGTCAGCGCCTGGAGTCTTGCTCCGCGGCGGGAGCTGCGAAAGGGCCTGCCACAACTCCGGTCGCGCAACCGGCCCTGAGCGAGGACTGGGCGAAGATGAAACCGCAAATCACAGAGCCCGGACTCCGGCGAGATCCGGACCTGGTAAACACAGCGATGGAACTGGTCTTCAGCATCGAGCGCCAAACCAGCAACGCGTGCGGCGCCGCGAGCGAAACCGACGCAGCGCTGCTGCTAATCGCAAAATTGCATGAAAGCAACTAACGTGGATATTCCGCCCGACCCGAGCAACGCGACATTGCTGGAAGAGAGGCAGTCCATACCGGCGCGGCCATTCCTTGGTCGAGCGCCCGAAAATTTCATGCGCCTGGTGTTTCGCGAAGACCGTTTCTTTCTTGTTCTCTCGGTCTTCATTGGAATATTCGCCGGGCTTTCGGTCGTCTGCTTCCGTTTTGCTATTGCCTGGTGCCGCATTTATCTGTTGGGGACCGGAGCCACGCTCGCGCCTCTGCGCATGGTGCTGGCGCCGAGCCTGGCGGGCCTGCTCATCGCGGTGCTCGTGATTCATGTCTTCCCTCTGGCTCGCGGCAGCGGTGTCAATCAAACCAAGGCGGCGCTTTATATCTACAACGGATATATTCCGCTGCGCACGGCAGTTGGAAAATTCATTACGGCTGCGCTGGCCATCGGGTCCGGTCACTCGCTCGGTCCGGAAGATCCGTCGCTGCAAATCGGCGCCAGCCTGGCTTCGGCGCTGGGACGACGCATGCGTTTGTCGCGGGACCGCATGCGGTTGATCGCTCCGGTGGGTGCGGCCGCTGGACTGGCGGCGGCATTTAACGCGCCGATTTCCGCGGTGCTCTTCGTGATTGAAGAAGTCATTGGACGCTGGACTGCCGGAATTCTGGGTTCGGTTGTGCTGGCCGCCGTGTCGAGTGTGGTTGTGATGCGGTGGTTTCTGGGTTCGGAGTCCATGTTTCGGATTCCTGCGGTGCAGCTGGAGCGGCCTTCGGAACTGATTGCGTATTCCGTCCTGGGGGTCATAGGAGGGTTGGCGTCGGTGGCATTCTCCAGCGGAATCGCTACGTTGCGCTCGAGGTGCCGGGCTCTGCCGGCGTGGACACAGTATTTTCAGCCCGCTGTCGCCGGCTTGCTCATCGGGATCATCGCTGTGCTTGGTGCGCCGCAAGTGATGGGAGCGGGATACCTTTATATCGACGAAGCCATGCACGGCCAGTTCACCTGGCAAATGCTGGCCGTCCTCGCCGGGCTCAAGATCATTGCTACGCTGCTTTCATTCACCAGTGGAACTCCCGGAGGCATGTTTGCTCCTACATTGTTTATCGGCGCGATGTTGGGAGCGTCCGTGGGCGGAGCAGAGCACGTTTTATTTCCGCACCTGAGCGGGTCGCCCGGCACTTACGCGCTGGTGGGAATGGGAGTTCTCTTTGCTGGATTTCTACGCGCTCCGATGACGTCCGTTTTCATGGTGCTCGAAGTCAGCGGAAACTACTCGATCATTTTGCCGGTGCTTATTGCGAACACATTCGCGTACTTGATTTCCCGGAGCCTGCAGCCTACTGCGATTTTTGATGTGCTTACCCGCCAGGACGGTTTGGAATTGCCGTCGATGGAAGAACAACGCGAAGAGGGAACGTTGCGCGTGGAGGACGCCATGCGTCCGGCGAGCGGCGCCTTGCTGGACGCGGTGTTGAACGCGCGCGATTCACTGGATCAAGTTTTTCAGCGCTGGGATGCGGCCTTGCCCGACGTTCGGCTCGTGCGCCTGGACCCGACGGGATGGAGCAGTGTCACGCGGCAAGCTCTCGAGATCATGGTCAAGGAAGGCAAAGGAGATCTTACGCTCGGTTCTGCTCTGAGCGGCCGGCAGCTTCCCTTTTTGCATCCGGATAATCCGTTGGAGACGGCGTTGCGTTACGTGGATCGCTGGCCGCTTCTTCCGGTCGTGAGCCGCGCCGATTTCCGCAAACTGGAAGGCGTGATTTCTCAGCAGGACGTGCTGAAACGGTACCAGCTTTACGGGGAAGGAGGAGACATGCGGGAATGACTCTCCGGCTTAGGCCGCCGTGGCGAGATAAACGTATCGCAGAATAAACAGAATGGTAAGAATCCAGATGAGTGGACTGATCTCGCGGATTTTGCCCGACGCAACTTTTATTAAGGTGTAAGAAATCAGGCCGAGGCTGAGCCCCGTGGCGATACTGAATGTGAGCGGGGTGGCCACCATCGTGATGAAGGCGGGCAAAGCTTCGGTGAATTCGCTCCATTGCACGTGCCCGATGGATTGCGACATCAAAACACCGACCAGAATGAGAGCCGGCGCGGTGGCGTAGCTGGGCACGGCGGTCGCCAGCGGCGCGCAAAATGTGGCCAGCAGAAAGAGCACTGCGACCGCAACATTGCTTAATCCGGTGCGCGCTCCGGCGGCGACTCCGGCCGCGCTTTCGATATAGCTGGTAACGCTCGAGGTGCCAGTCAGCGAGCCGAAAATCGTGCCCACAGCATCAGCGGTCAACACGCGGCCCACGCGAGGAATCTTGCCCTCGCGCATGAAGCCGCCTTGTTCGCAGACCCCCACCAGCGTACCGACATTGTCGAAGAGATCGACGAACAGGAAAGCAAACAGAATCTCCAGCAAACCAAGATGGGTGGCGCCGCGAAAGTCCAGCTTTAGAAATGTGGACGACGGGTGAGGCAGGGAAAAAATCGCAGTGGGCCACTGCGAGATGTGGCGCAGAAATCCCAGAAGCGCTGTTGCAAGAATGCCCACAAGAATTGCGCCGTGCACTCGCCGAACCATCAGGATGATGGTCAATGCCAGTCCCAGGCATGCTGTCTGCACTTCTTTGTCGGAAAAGCTGCCGAGACCGATGAAGGTTGCGTTACTGGCCACGACCAGCTTGGCATTGCGCATTCCGATGAAGGCTATGAAAATGCCGATTCCAGCCGCGGTGGAATGCTTCAGGCAGTCCGGTATGCCATTGACGATTTGCTCGCGCACGCGCGTGGCCGTGAGCACGAGAAAAAGCATGCCGGAAAAAAACACCACAGCCAGCGCCGTCTGCCAGGGAATATGCATCGTCAGGCACACGGTGTAGGTGAAGTAGGCGTTCAAGGACATGCCCGGGGCCAACGCGATGGGGTAGTTGGCGTAGAGTCCCATCACCAGTGTGGCCACCGCCGCGGAAATGCAGGTCGCGAACAACGCGCCTTCGGCCGGGACTCCCGCGTCGGCCAGGATTTTCGGATTCACCACGACGATGTAAGCCATGGTCACGAACGTGGTGAGGCCGCCGAGCATCTCCTGCCGTACGGTCGTGTGATTCGCGGTGAGCTTGAAATAGCGATCGATTAACGATTTGCCATGAACATGATTCGGGGCGCCACTCTTGTTTTCCGGTGCAACCACGATTTCGGCGTTGCTCATGATCGCGTTAGTATACGCGACAGAGCGGCCGTTGCCCTGCGATCGCGTCTGCCAATCTTTTGCTAGTGCCGATAGGCAAAGCCGTGGCGGATCCGTAGAAAATGTCGGGGCGATTTCAATATTCGATCTTGTTGGGTTTCTTTTCCCAGGCGCGAAAGGCAGCGAGGGCTTCCTCACGCATCATCTGAGTCATAGGAATCTCGCGTCGTGCGTGCGGCTGTGCGATCTCGCGGTAGATGAAGGCGTCATCGAAGCCGACGCGGGCAGCGTCCGTCGCCAGGTTGGCGAAGAAAACGTGCGCCAGTCGCGCCCAGTAGATTGCGCCCAGGCACATGGGGCAGGGTTCGCAGGAAGTGTAGAGATCGCAGTCTCTGAGTTCGAACGCGCCCAACTTGGCGCAAGCCGCGCGGATCACGGAGACTTCCGCGTGGGCGGTTGGATCGTGGGCTGCGGTCACGCGGTTCACGCCTTCGGCGACAATCGCGCCGTCTTTCACTACTACCGCGCCGAAAGGTCCGCCGCCCGCATTCACGTTCTCGACCGAGAGCTCAATCGCGCGGGCCATGAAGGGGTTGTCCATTGGGCTTCACTTCCGTTAAGCAAGCGCCATGCGGTGCGCTGGACGGCTGCACGCGCGACTGCACATCTAGCGGTCGACCTAGACCCTTTCGCGCCTGCTTAGCCGAGTAAACGAGTATAAGCAAACTGCGGAGATTCCGAAAGAGTTTGATAGGCTTGGCTTTTCGGATTCGACTTCTTCAGGAAAGCGGACCAGGAGTGAACTGTTGACCATGCAAGCTTACCTCTCGCGGCGGGTCGTGACGCCGGGCAAAACCGGGCCAGCAGCCATACTCGTGGAAGGCGAGCAGATTCGAGCGGTAGTCGATCCAGAAAAAGTGCCAGCTCACTCCGAGTTGCACGATTTCGGCGATGCAGTGATTCTTCCAGGGCTCGTGGATTCGCATGTACATATCAACGATCCCGGGCGCGCGGATTGGGAAGGCTTCGAAACCGCGACCCGCGCGGCGGCCGCAGGAGGCTACACGCTGGTTGTCGATATGCCGCTCAACTGCCTGCCCGCAACGTCGACAGTCGCTGCCTTAGAGGCGAAGCGTGCCGCCGGACAAGGGCGCTGCTGGGTGGACTGGGCTGCGTGGGGCGGAGTCGTGGCCGACAACCAGAGTGATATCGAACCACTGGCGGCAGCCGGTGTGCCCGGATTCAAATGTTTCCTGATTCATCCCGGTATCGATGGCTTCACCATGGTTACCGAGACACAGCTGCGCCAAGCGCTGCCTCACGTCGCACAGACTGGCCTGCCACTGCTGGTACACGCCGAGCTGCCTGGGCCCATCGATGCGACCTCAGAAAAATTGGCCAGCGCGGATTGGCGGCGCTACGCGACCTATCTGCAATCGCGGCCCGATGAAGCGGAGTTGGCGGCGATCCGGCTCTTGCTGACGCTTTGCCGCGAATACGGCTTTCGTTTGCACATCGTTCATCTTGCGACCAGCCTGGCCCTCGAGCAATTGCGAGCCGCACGCGCCGCCGGCCTCCCTGTCACTGTGGAAACCTGTCCGCACTATCTGCACCTGGATGCCGAAACTATTCCCGACGGTGCGACGCTCGCGAAATGTGCGCCGCCTATCCGCAGCCGTGATAATCGCGAAAGGTTGTGGCAAGGCCTTCGCGATGGAATAATCGATATGGTGGTGACCGATCATTCTCCCTGTCCGCCAGCCATGAAGCGTCTCGACGAGGGTAACTTCAAAACAGCGTGGGGCGGCATTGCCAGCCTTCCAGTGGCGTTGCCTCTCATGTGGACCGAGGCCAGCCGGCGCGGATTCGCTGTTGCGGACCTCGCCCGCTGGATGTCGGAGGCACCCGCAAAATTAGCGGGATGCGCGCGCAAAGGCCGAATTGCCGCAGGCTGCGATGCAGACTTTGTCGTGTTCGATCCGGACGAAGATTTCACGGTCACCGAAGATCGGCTGCACTACCGCCATTGGATTTCTCCTTATATGGAGGAAAAGTTGCGCGGACTGG
>Ga0181537_10000174_pt1 | contig 59529 bp, 55 predicted proteins | sample PEATcosm2014_Bin_39_FD_119765 | JGI IMG/M metagenome (GOLD analysis project Ga0181537, IMG submission 119765) | Peatland microbial communities from MTU Mesocosm Facility, Houghton, MI, USA - PEATcosm2014_Bin23_10_metaG | ecosystem: Environmental > Terrestrial > Soil > Wetlands > Peat | place...
ACCTGTATTACCAGGAATCGGATTTCGCAGTAGTGGACCGGCTAACGGAAGTCGCGAAGCGGCGCGGCGTATCGAACGCGCAAATTGCTCTGGCGTGGATCTTGCAGCAACCCGGCGTGACGGCGCCGATTATTGGCGCGAGTAAGATGAAGCACCTGGATGAAGCGCTGGCGGCGCTCGAAATCAAGTTAGATGAGGCGGAGCTGAAGCAATTGACGGAAGCCTATCAGCCGCATCGGGTATTGGGACACGAGTAGGGGCGGGAAGCTGGGACGATGGGCGTCTGATAGCATCAAATTTAGTGCAGATTTGGTGCAAGTCCGAATGCTCGATATCAGCAAAGACATCCGCTCGCTGAGCGACTTCAAGCGCAGCACGGGCGATTTCCTCAATCAAATGCGCGGCAGCGGCCATCCGCTCGTTCTCACTATTAACGGAAAGCCTGAGATGGTAGTTCAGGACGCAGTTGCCTACCAGAAGCTCCTCGATCGACTGGACGAGCTAGAGGCACTTCAGGGCATCAAGCGCGGACTAACAGATGTTGAGGCCGGGCGAGTCACTCCATTGAGAGAATTCGAGAAAGCCTTCAGAAAGAAGCATGGCCTATCAGGTCTGCCTCGCTGACTCGGCAGCGGCCGATGCTGATCGCATCTATGACTGTGTCACCGATCGAGCCCCGCTTCGAGGCCGCGTGTGGTTCGAGAAGCTGATTGATGCACTGCATTCCCTGGACCAGCTACCCTCGCGCTGCCCAATTGGCCCGCGAAGCTCTGGAATCCGAGCGGGAGATTCGCTGCCTTCTGTTCGGCAAACGGCGCGGCGTCTATCGAATCCTTTACGAAGTGGACGAGAAGCGCCAAATAGTTTGGATTCTCCATATCCGGCACGGCGCACTCCGGGATCTTGAACCGGGAGAACTCAAACAACTAATCTTAGAGGGATAAACGGGTCTCCGCTTTTGTGACATCCCGCCGCCGCTAGGCGCCATCATCCTGCTATACCGGAGTAAGAGTTCTCATGCCGAAAGTCGAAATTGAAGGAATTACGCTGCATCTGGCTCATCCGGATGAAATCGATGTGAAATGGGTGGGCCAGGAAGAGGCCATGCGCCAATTGATGGCCGCGTGGATGGTGCTCGATGAGCGCGATGTTCCTATGAATCCGCGCCTGCTCGGCAAGCCGGGCGTAGGCAAGACGACCATGGCCTACGCGGCCGCGCGCCGACTGGGCCGCGAGGTTTACATACTGCAGGCCACCGTCGACACGCGGCCGGAAGACCTGTTGGTGACGCCGGTAATCGAGGGGACTTCGCGGCTCAAGTATGTGGCCTCGCCGCTGGTGACGGCGATGATTCGCGGTGGCGTCGCAATCCTCGACGAAGGCAACCGGATGAGCGAGAAGACCTGGGCCAGCCTGGCGCCGCTGCTGGATGCGCGCCGCTACGTGGAATCGATCGTCGCCGGCATCAAGATCAAGGCGCACCCCAACTTTCGGATGGTGGCAACCATGAACGAAGATTCCTCGACGTTCGATTTGCCCGAATATATTCATTCGCGTCTGCAGCCGCAGATTCTCATTGACTTTCCAGAGCGCGAAGAAGAGCTTGCCATCCTGCGCGAGAATCTGCCTTTCTCGAGCGATGAGATTCTCCAGTACGTCACCGACTTCCTGCAGCAGGCTCACGCGGCAGACGAAAGCTACACCGTGCGCGACGGGCTCAACATTGCGCGGTTTGCGCTGAAATTGACCAACACGGGCGGCGAAGGAGCACAGCGTTCGCTAAAACCGGGATCCGGGACGGCGCTGAACACGGCCGTGCTGGGTATTCTCGGCGACGAAGCGCTGCGATATCTGTAGAAGTTGGGGTTACGAATTGTAGCCCCATGCGTAAGCTTGGGTCGGGCGCGTACATAGAAATAACCCCAAGCTGACGCATGGGGCTCGGTCAACCACGAATACTACAATGTCGGGCAATTCAATCGACGCTGGCACAATTGGTCGCGGGCGGCTTACTTATTTTCCCGTGGTTCCTGGACGGCTGGAGTTTGCGTCGCGGGTGCGCCGCTACATTCTCGAGCGTCGTCCGCAGTTGGTAGCAGTCGAGCTGCCTGGCCGGCTAGAGCGCATTTATGAGCGCGCGCTGGCGCGGTTGCCACAAATGTCGGTGATCCTGATTCCCGAAGGAGGCGCGTCCACGAGCGTGTATTCCGGGGAAGAAGAGCAGCGCGCGACCTCGATCCCCGTGGAGCCGTGCGACCCATTTGTCGAAGCCTTGCGCACGGCGCGCGAAATCGGCGCAAGCACGATGCTGCTGGAGCCCGCGACGCATGAGCGGCCACACCTGGCGGGCAGCTATGCGGAGCCCTATGCGGTGGAATCCATCGGCATGGAACGATATGTGGAAGCGTTTCGCGTTCATCCTCCGGCGCGGACGCCGGAGATCGATTCGCATGCGGCGGCGATGGCGTGGAAGCTGCAAGGCGCGGACCCGCTGGCCGAAGTGCTGGTGGTTGTCAGCTTGAATCTGCTCGATCCGCTGCTGGATGCGATCGAAGCGCCGCAGGAAGAGCCGCCGCGCGGACGCATTCGCCTGTTTGATCAGGCCGAGCTATTCAACCTGCACCCCGATTGCCTGGCGGAGGTGACGTCGGAAGCGCCTTACTTCCAGGAACTCTATGAGAAGTCGAGGAGCCTCGCGGAGCCGCCGCCGCTCGACCGGCCGCGATGGCAACTCGCCCTGATGCGCGATGCCGAAAAGGAATATCACATCAACACCGGCGAGACGATGCAATCGTGGCAGCGGCGCATGCTGGCGCGCTTCACGCGCAACCTCTCGCTGCTGGACGGGCGCCTTGTGGCCGGTGTCTACGACATGGCGCTCGGCGGGCGATCGATTGTAGACGATAACTTCGCCTGGGAAGTCTGGCAGATGGCCAACCGCTACAGCATGCAGCAGAGCGAAGACCCGCCGCTCGAGACCATCGAGCTTTCAGGCGAGGAAGTGTGGGCGGCAACGCGCAAGCTCCGCATTCGTCGCCGGCTGCCGCGCATGAAACAAATGTGGAAGCCGGTGGGCCTGAAACCGCACAAGCGGGAAAAGGTAAAGGGCGAGTGGGCAGCGCAGACGGACGGGGAATCCATTTGCTCGTATCCGCCCGAGGACCTGGTCATCGAGAACTACGGGCGCTTCGTGAAGAAGTACGCGAAAACGATGCTGAGCGAGGAGCGTTCGCGAGTCGAGCCGTTCACTACGTCGATGCGCGACGGCATCGATCGGCGCGAGACAATTCGCAAGTGGCATGAGGGCAAGATTTACGTTCGCGAGACGGAGAAGCTTTCCGGCGAAGTGGGCGCCGTGGTGATCATATTCGATGAGGACCGGGAGAATCGCTATACGTACCTGACCACCTGGCTCGGCGAGCATCAGAACGAATCCGACATGGCCTTTTACTCAACGCATCCGTTCGAACACCTCGTCGGGCCCGGGATCGGGCGCGCGGAATATGGCGGGCTCTTGATGACGCTGCCTCCGAGGCGGATGTTTTCGGTGTGGGACGATGCGGACTACGACACGGCGGAGACCAAAGCGGAGCGCCTGTTGATGGCGGGGCTCGACTACTCAATGGACCGCTATGTTGTGTATGCGGCGGCGCGGCCCCCGCGCAGCGTGTTTCGCGCAATTGCGGCGCGGGTCAACCGCAAGATCGTGTATCTGCCGCTTGGCCAGTTATCGCCAGCCAAGCTGAAGAAGATTCGCGTGTTGCACGTGCTCGAGAACCACCGAAGGCGGCAGGACGCCGGGCAGTATATCTGGTGAAGCGGCTCTTAAATTACGGGCGGCGTGAGCGATGGTACGGCTAGACAAGAGCGCCGAGACGAATCTCGGCGCTGCAGCCACGAGTGGCCGCGCCACGTTCGCAACTTCTATTGTCCGAGGAGTTCTTTCAACAGGGCGTCGGTATGGTAGAGCTTGCGTAGAGCTTCGGTCATGCCGGCGCTATGCACGGCGACCGCACGATTGGTGGCGCCGTCGTAGACGTAATCGCCCGCCAACGATTCAATGTTCCCATCGAAGATCAGGCCCACCAGGTTCGCGCTGCGATCGATGACGGGCGAGCCCGAATTGCCGCCGATAATGTCGTTCGTGGTTACGAAATCGAGCGGAGTCGAGAGGTCGAGGCTGGCTCTGCCATCGGCGTATCGCGCCGGCAGGACGAAGGGGCCCTTGTAGTCGAAACTGGCGGCGCGATCGTAGAGGCCAAAGAAGGTAGTCTTGGGCGGCGCGATGGTTCCGTTCATCGGATAGCCGTCGACTTTGCCGTAGGACAGGCGCAGAGTGAAGGTGGCGTCAGGATAGCTCGACTTGCCGTAAGCCAGGAACCGCGCTTTGCCGAGCGCTTCGCCCGCGCGATCGATCACGCTCTCCACGTGATCCTCATTCCATTTCTGGTTCGCCCGGTTAATCGGGTCGAGTTTGCGCGCGAGCACAATCAGTGAATCGGTGGATTGCGCTACTGCCGGTTCGCCGCCTTCCACCAACTGCTTTCTGACAGCGGGGTCGGCCAGTTTGGTGCCCCCGATCAATTGGGCGGCGGCCTCGTGAGGGGAAAGCCCGCCGAGCGCGGCCTTAATGATTTCGTCGTCTTTTCCGAGCTTTTCGATGCCCAGTTGCAGGCTGCCCTCGAGCTGTGCCTTATCCATTTCCGGGTAACTCGGAGCGGGCGAGAAAAGGCGCAGCCGCAGAGACTGGAGCTGTGATTCGTGATAGCCGGGCAAACGCTCGCCATCGGGCTTCTTGATCTCAGCGACGTACGTCACGATGGTGTTGGCTAATTGCAGCAGGCTGGAATCGAGCCGGTGGAAAGTGTAATTCTTGCGGGTTGCTGCGGCCTGTTCGGCGGCGGCGATTTCGCCCCATGCGCTGGCATACTGTTTCTGCCACTCGGGGTTGGCCGCAACCAGTTTGCGAAAGTCGGCTTCTTCGGCTTCTTTCTTGCTGAGGATGGATTCCTGATGCAGGGCTTTGTATGCGCCGTCGTAGGCCTTGATGCTGTTTTCGAGAGAGAAGATCAGCGACCCGGCCTGCCGCGCCTGTTCCGCATCCTGCGCCGAGTAGGTCTTGAGCACATCCCGCCGGTGGTTGAGGTAGGCCAGCAAGTTCGGAAGCACGTCATCGCGCCAGTACTTCAACTGCGCTACTGTCTCCAGCCGCTGGGTACGGCCGGGATGGCCCGGGACAAAAACGAGATCCTGATCGCCTGCCCCAGTTGGATTCCATTTCAGATAGTCCGGCGTATGGATGGGTTTGCCGTCTTCATACACACGGAAGAAAGCCATGTCGAGGTCGTAGCGCGGATAGGTGAAATTATCGGGATCGCCGCCAAAGAAGGCGATCTGCTGCTCGGGAGCGAAAACGATGCGCAAATCGGTATAGCGCTTGTATCGATAGAGCCAATATTCGCCGCCCTGGTAGAGAGTCACGACGTCGGAACGCAGCCCGGTTTTATCCTGGCTCTCGCGCTCGATTTTGGCGATGGCGGCGCGGCGCGCGGTAAGTTCCTCTTTCGGATCCTTGACGCCCTTCAACGCGGCCTGGACCGTTGCGGTGACATTCTCCATGGAGACGAGAACGTTGACTTCCAGGTCCTGTGCTTTCATTTCCGCGTCGCGCGTCGCGGCATAGAAGCCGTCGCGAACGTAGTCATGCTCTTTTGTGGAATTCTTCTGCAACTGCCCGCGGGCAACGTGATGATTGGTGAGCAGCAGCCCGTCCGGGCTGACGAACGAGCCCGAGCCGCCGTCGTTCAATCGAACGCAAGAGAGGCGCACATGATCGAGCCACTCCGCGGTGGGAACGAAGTTGTAGCGCGCTTTGAGAAGTTCGACCGGCGGATTGTCAAACGTCCACATGCCTTCGTCGGCATGGGCTGCGAGCGCAATCGAAGTTAGGAGCGCGGCGAGCGAGGCGGCGCGTGGGGAAGCTAGAAATCTCATAAAGTCACCTAAATTGCCATGTTATCCCAGGGCTGACCCACTACAGAACCACAGCCTGAAAGGCTGTGCCACAAAGTCAGGCCTTCGCTACTGCGTCCAGGCGGCGGAGGTGGGCTAGCAGACCGGCTAGCTGGGACAACGGGAGGGCATTGGCGCCATCGGAGAGCGCGCGCTCGGGCGCTTCATGTGTTTCGACGAACAGCCCCGCAATGCCTACGGCGGTGGCGGCGCGAGCCAAAGGCGCAATAAATTGGGGCTGCCCGCCCGACGCCTTTCCGGTCGCGCCCGGCAGTTGAATGCTGTGAGTGGCGTCAAAGATTACGGGCCAGCCGGTCTCGGCCATGATCGCGAGGCTGCGCATATCCACAACCAGGTTGTTGTAGCCGAAACTGGAGCCGCGCTCGGTGAGCAGAATACGATGGTTGCCGGTCGAGGCGACTTTTTCGGCCGCGTTGACAAAGTCGGCCGGCGCCACAAACTGGCCTTTCTTGATATTCACGACGCGGCCGGTGAGTCCGGCCTGAACCAACAGATCAGTCTGACGACAGAGGAAAGCCGGAATCTGGAGGATATCGACTGCCTCGGCAACCACAGCCGCTTGAGCGGGTTCATGAATGTCAGTGAGGACGGGGATTCCCAGCTTCCGCACCTGGCTAAGAATGCGAACACCCTCTTTCAGGCCGGGGCCGCGATATGACTCGAGGCTGCTTCGATTCGCTTTATCAAAAGAGGCTTTGAAGACAAACGGGCCCACCAGCTTGCGGATTTCCTGGGCAATCCACAAGGCGTGCTCTTCGCTTTCGATCACGCAGGGACCGGCAATCAGAACCAGCGGCGAACGCTGAGAGAAGGTGACGGCGGCGGGGCCTTCGCCCACGGTGATCGTAGCGGTCATGGGTTAGCAGGCGTGGCCCTGGCTCACAAAGCCTGGCGCGCTCCGGCCAGTTCCGGTTCGACGGCTGCGCGGCGCCGGGACTCGCGATTTGCCAACGCGGCTGCGAGAAAGGCCACGAACAAAGGATGAGGCTCAAGCGGTTTGGATTTGAACTCGGGGTGAAACTGGCAACCCAGATACCAGGGATGGTCCGCCAATTCGCAAATTTCGACATACACGCCGTCGGGCGTCTGGCCGGTCAGCCGCAACCCGTGTGATGTGAGAATATCTTCGAATTCACGGTTGAATTCGTAGCGATGGCGGTGGCGTTCGCTGATCTCGGTTTTGCCGTAGGCTTCCTGAGCAAGGCTGCCTTCGGTGAGGCGGCATGGATAAGCGCCGAGGCGCATGGTGCCGCCGAGCTCCTCAACTCCCTTCAACTCTCGCAGCTTGTAGATGACGCGATAGGGCGAGCCAGCGTCGAATTCGGTGGAATCGGCGCCGGCGAGTCCACAGATGTTGCGAGCGAACTCGATGACCATGGTCTGCATCCCCAGACAGATGCCGAAATAGGGGATGCGCTCCTCGCGCGCGCAGCGAATGGCGTTCAGCATGCCTGAAATGCCGCGTTTGCCAAAGCCTCCCGGAACGAGTATGCCGTCAAACCCCTTCAGGAAGTCACGGCAGCCGGGCCATTCGACGAGCTCGGATTCAATCCACTCGATATCCACGTCAGCCTGATGCGCGATGCCGGCGTGCAGCAGCGCCTCTTTCAGGCTCTTGTACGAATCCTCGTATTCCACGTACTTGCCCACCAGCCCGATGCGGACGTTTCGCAGCGGATTTTTCATGCGCTGGATCATGTTGGTCCAGCGTGTCATGTTACTTGGCCCGGCGGTTAGCCGGAAATGGTTGAGGATAATCTCATCCACTTTCTGCTCGGCAAAAACGAGCGGTACCTCGTAAACGGAACTGACGTCTTTAGCGGTGATCACGCCGCGCACTTCCACATCGCAAAACAGCGCGATCTTTTCCTTGACGTCCTCGGACAGCGTCCTTTCGGACCGGCACAGGATGATGTCAGGCTGAATACCGATGGAGCGCAGGTCTTTTACGCTGTGCTGGGTGGGCTTGGTTTTCAATTCCTGCGCGGCGGCGATGAAAGGCACGAGCGTCAGGTGGACGAACAACGTGTTATCCCTGCCCTCCTCGTGCCGCATCTGACGGATGGCTTCGAGGAACGGCAGTGATTCGATGTCGCCTACGGTGCCGCCGATCTCGACAATCGCGACATCCACATCGGCGGAAACCTTCCGGCAAGCGGCCTTAATCTCATTCGTGACGTGCGGAATCACTTGAACGGTTTTGCCGAGGTAATCTCCCCGCCGTTCCTTGGAAATGATGTTCTCGTAAATGCGGCCGGAGGTCAGGTTATTGCTCTGTGACAACGGGGCGTGGGTGAATCGCTCATAGTGGCCCAGATCGAGGTCAGTCTCGGCGCCATCGTCGGTGACGAAAACCTCTCCATGCTGGAACGGGCTCATGGTTCCCGGGTCCACGTTCAAATACGGGTCGAACTTCTGCAGCGTGACGCGCAGACCGCGGCTCTCGAGCAGGCAGCCGATGGAGGCCGCAGCGATGCCCTTGCCCAACGAGGAGACAACGCCCCCCGTGACGAAGATGTATTTAGCCATGGCTTCCCTCCGCCAGGTTATAGTTTGAGGTCATGTTGCGCGAGTGAACGTCGGCGCCAACTTTAGAATCGGCCGCTTCGAAGAGACGGCTGATGCGTTCCAGGTCGTCGGGCGTATCCACGCCGAGAGATTCGTATTCGGTTTCGATCACTTTGATGCGGTAGCCATTTTCGAGCGCGCGGAGCTGCTCGAGGCACTCAGCGCGTTCTAGCGGACCGACGGGCAGATCCGGATAGGCGAGCAGGAGGTCGCGCCGGAATACATACAGCCCGACATGCTTGAAGAAAGCAGGCGCCGCGCCGCCGGAATCACGCACGTAGGGGATAGGATGACGCGAAAAATAGATGGCGTCGCCGGCGAGATTGGTTACTACCTTGACCACGTTCGGATTCGCCAGGTCGGATGGATCTTCGAGGCGGCGCTTGAGAGTACCGAGAGAAGCGCGCTCGTCGCCGTGGGTTGCCCAGACGGCGCAGTTGATGGCATCGGGATCGATCAAAGGCTCGTCGCCCTGAATGTTCACGTAGATGTGGGCGAATTCGGCTGAGGCGACTTCGGCAAGGCGGTCCGTGCCTGAGGGGTGATCGGGGCGAGTGATCCGGACGCGGCCGCCGAAGCGGCGGACCTCGGCTGCGATTCGCTCGTCGTCGGTGGCGACCAATACCCCGCAGCTCAGAGACTGGGCCATCGAAGCACGTTCCCAGACGTGCTGGAGCATGCTTTTGCCGGCGATTTTAGCGAGAGCTTTTCCGGGGAACCGCGAGGAAGCGAAACGTGCGGGGATAACACCCAAAATCCGCGAACGCACGATCGAGTATAGCACGCAACGGGCAGGTGGCGGGTAGCCTCGATCGAGTATTTCTGGTCTGCAATCACGCGACGGAAACGGCCGCCGCTCGAAAATTGCAAGCGCCGGACATCCGTTTTGCCGATGGTATGATTCGGATAGGAAAAGGCGGTGTGTTGCATGCGCCCGCGACCCGGATCGGCGTGTCTTCGGAGAGATCTCGCATCAGGCGCGAGGCGCCGCGGCCACCTTGCGGCGGCAGTGGTGATTGCGCTGCTGGCCATCTCCGTGACGCGTGTCTTAGCCAGTGGCAGCGGGTATGCCGGCGCGGACGACAAGACGGCAGACACTCCCAAGCCCGCTGGCGCCACCGACCCTCCACAGACGGTTCCCCAGCCGCAGCCACAGATCACAATCGAGACCCGGAAAAAGAGCAACGAGCCGACGGTCGACTCACGGCCAACCAATATCAAGATCAACAGCACCCTGGTTTTGATCAACGTAACGGTGATGGATCCTCTTAACCGCTTTGTAACCGGGCTCGAGAAGGAGCATTTCCGGCTGTTCGAGGACAAGGTGGAGCAGGAAATCACCCAGTTTTCGAGCGAGGATGCGCCGATTTCGATTGGCCTGGTATTTGACACCAGCGGCAGCATGGGATCGAAGCTGCAGAAATCGAGGCAGGCGGCGGCGGAGTTCTTCAAAACCGCGAATCCGTCGGATGAATTTTTCCTGGTGCAGTTCAACGACCGGCCGGAGTTGGCGCAGGCGTTCACCACCGACACCAACAGCCTGCAGAATGTGCTGACGTTTACGCAGTCGAAAGGGCGCACGGCGCTGCTGGACGCGGTATATCTGGCAATGCACGAGATGAAGAAGGCGCGGAACCCGCGCAAAGCGCTGCTGATTATCTCGGATGGGGGCGACAACAGCAGCCGCTATACTGAGACGGAAATCAAGAACGAGGTGCGTGAAGCGGATGTGCAGATTTACGCCATCGGCATCTTCGAATCGGGTACGTCGCGAGGGCGCACTCCGGAAGAAGCAGCCGGGCCGGGTTTACTGAATGAGCTGTCGGAGCAGACGGGCGGGCGGGAGTACGCGGTGGAGAATCCGAGCGAGTTGCCCGACATTGCTGCGAAAATAGGAATTGAGCTGCGCAACCAGTACATTCTGGGATATACGCCGAAGAACAAGGAACGCGACGGCAAGTATCGAAAGGTTCAGGTGAAGCTCAACCAGCCGCGCGGGCTTCCGCAATTAAAGGCTTATTTCCGTCTTGGATACTATGCTCCGACTCAATAAGATCATCTCAGCCGCGACGCTTGCCCTGATCGCGCTTAGCGGCTATGCCTGGGCCCAGTTCACGGCCGAGTCGCGGCTGGTGGTGCTGCATGCCAGCGTCAGCGACAAACACGGTAAACTCATCACCGACCTGCCTCGCGAGGCCTTTCGAGTGCTTGAAAACGGGCAGCCGCAGGAGCTGAAGCTCTTCAAGCGGGAGGACGTTCCTGTGTCGCTCGGCCTGATCATCGACGACAGCGGGAGCATGCGTACCAAGCGCGAGCGGGTGGAAGCCGCATCGATGACTCTGGTGAAGGAATCAAACCCACAGGATGAGGTTTTCATCGTGAATTTCAACGACGAGCCGTATCTGGATGTTCCTTTTACGAACAACCAAGCCAAGATGGAGCAAGGCTTAACGCGTATTGATTCGCGGGGCGGAACGGCAATGCGGGACGCCATCGACTTGTCGATGAACTACCTCAAGAGCGATGGAAAGAAAGACAAGAAGGCGCTGCTGGTGATCACCGACGGCAACGACAATGCAAGCAACGTGTCATTGGAACGGATTGTGCAGAAGGCTCAGCAGTCCGAGGTTCTGATTTATGCCGTCGGCCTGCTTGCCGACGAGGAGAAACGCGAGGCATCGAAAGCGAAGCGCGACCTGAAGGCGCTCACTTCCGCGACCGGCGGCCTGGTTTACTATCCCGAAAGCGTGAGCGGCGTAAAGGAGTTGTGCGAGACAATCGCGCGGGACATCCGGAACCAATACACGCTTGCCTACACGCCGCAGGTAGCCGACGACGGCACCTACCGGACTATCAAAGTGGTGGTGAATGGTCAATCCGGCTACACTGTCCGGACGCGCTCCGGGTATTACGCCCGGCGGGACGAGCCAAAGAATGGACCGGCTCCGAAGGCGGGCACGGAATAGCCCGCAAGACACGGAATCTCCGGCGAGAGTAACATGATTCGCTTCCTCTGGCGAGCCACCCGCGGGTACCGGCTGACCCCCTGGCGCTCGCCCTACTTACAGTGGCGCGTAGAGACTTACGCTGGAGTACCACAGCACTTAGTAACCTTCGCCGTCTTTTGGAAGTTTGTGTGGAATGAGCGGCGATCCCTGGTTCGTTATCTGAATTGGGTGGAGCAGATGAGCGGAGCCGCGCGCTGAAGCTGGCGGGAATTTCTTGCGAAGGGCGGCTGTTTGAGTTAGCATACAGCCAACTAGAACTAAGGAGACCAAATGGCGCCCAAGCAATTTGTTAAGGCCACGCTGGCCGTGTGCGCGGCTGGAATTATCGTTCTCGCCGGCATGCAACTACGTCCACTGAAAGTGCACGCGGACGAACGAGGCTCAGACCAAAGCCTGGCGGAAATCGGTCTTCGTATCGCGCCGGTTGAGCTGAATTTAACGGACAAAGATCCAACGCTGGTAGGACTGGGAAGTTTCATCGTCAACGCGCAGGCGGATTGCAACGGCTGCCACACCTCGAGTCCCACGGGAGCGGAATACGGGTCCAACAACAATCCTTTCCTGCTGCCTCCGTTCAACCGCAAGCCATGGAAGGTGGTCGCGCAGTATTACCTGGGTGGCGGTCAGAGCTTCGGACCGGCGGGGGCTGGAGTCAGCAGTGGTCCCTACTACGCCGGACCGGGCAATGGCCCGCTCGTCATCTCGCGCAACCTGACTCCTGACCACACCGGTTTGCCGGAAGGTGGCCACACGCTCAAGCAGTTCCTGGATATTATGCGGACCGGCCATGATTACGACCAACTTCACCTCAATTGTGGAGGGAGCGTCACCACCAACTGCGTTGATGCGCCGACTAACGGCGCGGTGCTTCAAGTGATGCCGTGGCCGGCCTTCAACAACATGACCGACTATCAGCTCACGGCCATTTGGACCTACTTGAGCACGATCCCGTGCATCGCCAATACTGACTCGCCCTATCCAAACCTGGTCAACGTATGCCCCTAGGGGCCAACCGTTCGCTCTAACCGCCGACTGCCAGGGCGGGTGCGCACATCAGCGGAGACCGCCCCCAATGAAGGGACTTAGGAGCTGTCGTCGTGTCGTGGTCACAAAGCTGGGCTCGTCGCCGCCAGCACGTTCCTGTAAACGGCCTCGTAGCGCGGAATGAGCAAGTCAGTGCAAAAGCGCGTTTCGGCGGTGTTGCGGGCTGCGGCAGACATTTGGCTGCGCAGTTTGTCATCGGTGAGGATTTCGATGAGCCGTTGGGCGTGGCGTTGAATGTCGCCCACGTCTTCGAGGAAGCCGTCGTGGCCGTCGGTGACGAGTTCAGGAAGCCCGCCCGTGCGAGTCGCCACCGGTACCACCCCGCAAGCCATAGCCTCGAGCGCCGCCAGACCGAAGGACTCGAGTTCGCTCGGAAGGTGCAGGGCGTGCATACGGGGGATGAGGCGCTCGACGTGATCCTGCTTGCCGAGGAAGATCACGGCGTCTTCCACTCCCAGTTCGCGCGCCAGCGCCTCGGCGGGTCCGCGATCAGGCCCGTCCCCGGCCATTACCAGCTCGGCCTCTACCTCGCGGCGAACCAGCGCGAAGGCGCGGATGCAATCGTTGACGCGCTTCACGGGGCGGAAGTTCGAGATGTGCATGATCCGTTTTCCATGCGCCTGGGCCTCCGGGTCGGGCCGGTAGGTGACGCAGTTGACGAAGTTGTGGATCACCTCGATCTGCTTGCCGGTGTGAAAGAACTCGCCCGTACGGCGCCGCATGTACTCGCTGATGGTGGTGACGGCGTCGGAACGCTCGATGGAGAAGCGAGTGATCGGGAAATAGGATGGATCCGCGCCTACTAGCGTGATATCGGTGCCGTGGAGCGTGGTAATAAACGGCAGGCGGCGCTGGGACATTTGCTGAGCCAGCAGAGCGGAAATCGAGTGGGGGATCGCGTAGTGTACGTGCAGTAAATCCAATGCCTGGCGTTCGGCCACTTCGTACATGCGGGAAGCGAGGGCGAGGCAGTAGGGAGGGTATTGAAACAGCGGGTAATTGGATACTTCGACCTCGTGATAGTGGATGCGGGGCGTCCCGGGATCGAGACGAATCGGATTAGCGTAAGTGATGAAATGGATTTCGTGGCCGCGGTTGGCGAGCTCGAGGCCCAGCTCGGTTGCCACAATTCCACTCCCGCCGTAAGTCGGATAGCAAGTAATGCCGATGCGCATTGGGGTCCCTATTGACTATGCCACGCGCGTGCCGGGAGAGAAAATTGACTGGTGATGCCGGACTCGAATCCGGGAGCCCTCGGGCTAACGGGCCGCGGCATGGGTCACGGCCCTTGACACGACGTCCCCTTGCGCTAACGTCTTCGGTCAAGTATTATCTTATTATGGCTCTATCAGAAACACAGAAAGCGGCGCGTGTACTGGGAAGGGCTGGTGGAATGAAGGGCGGAAAGGCGCGCGCGGCGAAGCTTAGCCCTGAACGACGGAAGGAAATAGCGCAGAATGCGATTGCTGCAAGATGGGCTAAGGCCAAGACAAAAACAATCGAACAGCTGATTAGTGAGCAAGGCATTCATCCCGTCGCGGATGTGGGCGTCTTTGCGGGATCGATTCCGGACGAGGATGTCGACGAATTCGTAGCCGACATCTATCGGGATCGTTTGGCATAGGCGCCTATGGCCGTTATCGTTGTCGATACGGACGTGTATTCGTACATAACCTCTAGCGATCCAAGACGCGGACTTCCTTACAAACAACATCTGGACGGGCATATCATTGCGCTCTCGTTCATCACTGTCGGGGAGCAATATGCGGGCTACCTGAAACAGATTTCTAAGGGGACGTGGCCCGCGGCACGATTGGCAAAGCTCGAAGCTGGTCTTCGCTCCGTGGCAATCATTCCTTATGACATTCAGGTGTGTAAGACGTTTGGCGCCCTTAAGGCGAAAAGCGAAGGCTCAGGAAAGAGCGTAGCCGTAAGCGATTTGTGGATAGCCGCATGTGCGCAGCGGCACTCTCTAAGACTGGTCACCAACAACCGCAGGCACTACGATGCCATTCCAGGGTTGGATATCGTCTCTGAGGCGCCGGGCAAAAGGAAACGCTAGCCCGGTGTCGGACCCGCCCCCAAAGACCACGCTATTGGGGGCGGAGAAAGCGCCGGAAATTCTGATAGGCTTTCTAAATGCGGCACTATTCTTGGTTCCCAAGAAAAAAGCTGCGCCCCGAGTTGCTCTTGAGCCTGGTTCTCGCCGGGCTACCTGCCGCGGCCCAGCAGGTGGATAGTCAAGTCGCGCAGCAATACGAAGCGCGCGCCACATATGTGGAAGGCCAGGTGTCGCGCGTGGCAGGGGAAGATCTGCCCTGGGCGCTGAGCGAGGGCGAAACTGTTCCGGTGCAACAGGCCATCACGACGGGTCCGGATAGCTTCGCGCGATTTGAGGTGAAAGGCGGCAGCTCATTCGAGATCTTCGCTAATTCGCGGGTAATGTTCCGGCAGAATGCTGCGGCGGCCGGCGACCTCATCTACATTGAAGACGGCCGGGCGAAGGTGATCATGATCTTCGCAGCCGACTACCGGCCGGTGCAGCGGGTGATCACGCCGGTTGCCATCATTTCGGCGCGCGCCAACGCAGTGATCACAGTGATCCAGGAAGACGACCAATCCACGCGAGTAGACGTACTGGAGGGCCAGGTGTCGGTGCGGCATGCGCTGCTGCCTCGCGGAGAGAACGCGATTGTGAAAGCGGGCGACGCGATCATCGTGACGCGAAACGAGCCGATCTCGAGGAAAATGGACCGCGGCTCTCTTTACCGGTACGCGCTACGAACGCTGGTGGATGCACTGTCGGTGAAAATCCTCCACCGCTGGCCTGACAGGGATTTTCGGCAGGCCTAGCTGGCATTTCTCAACGGACTGTAGGCGCGGTGATGTGGTGGAGGCACTCGTGTCTTCCGCGTCGGCACTCCTGCGATGCTTGTCCCTTGCAGGGTCACAGCGACCAACAAAAGTGTCGAGACGAGTCTCGACACGGCAGGCACGAGTGCCCGCGCCACGAAGGCAGGCTGCGGGCTTACGGCGGATAATGAAAGCGCATGACCGCGCGTTTTATCCAATTGCCCCCGATGATTTTTCTTGTCGCTGGACTCTGCCCCGCTCAGAGCAGTGCACCTTCTCAACCGCCCGCAGCCGGTTCGTCGACACAAGTCGAGGCTGCCGGCGGCGTGGCCGCGCCCTGGGACGCTCAAAAGCTGCTAGCTGACGTTAATTCCGGCAACCAGGAGATGATGCCGGTGCTTGGCGAAATGAATCCGCAAGCGTGGATGGACCAAAAAGGCGCGCCCAGTACGTATCTAAGCCAGTGGAATACCGCAAAGCAGCAATTGGCGGATTCGGCAGCGACCATTCAGCGCCTTGCCACGCAAAGCGACAACATTTATCTGTGTTTAGACGCGTATTTCCGGATGGAAGCGCTGGAGACCACCGAGCGCTCGCTGCTGGAAGGGGAGCGCGCTTACGGGACGCGCCGGACTGCCGACAAACTGGAGCAGCTGATTGCCCGCAACTACACGGCTCGCGAACAATTCCGCCAATACCTGCTCGAGCTGACCGCGAACAAAGAGCAGATGTTCCAGATCGCCGATCGTGAGGCACAGCGCTGCCGCGGTATGATCAGCAAAGAAGCTCCCGCCCCGACCAAGAAGAAGACGGAGAGCAAGTAGGCGATCCTACTGTTTGGATGGCCTCAGCGCCCACAGGGGCGCCCGACGAGTAAAGCACATGTTTCAGTGTTCTATCTGTGCGGAATCATCGCAGACAATATGCGTGTATTGCACCAAGGACGCTTGCCAGAATCACCTGTGCGAGCGCTGCCACCGATGCAGCGATTGTTGCGCCTGCGATATGACGGTTCGCGAAGATGATGCTCACATGAACCAGCGGCATGAATTCCGTGACGCGCAGCCTGCCGGCCCGGCGGTTGAGGAGATCTTCGAGGCGCCGGTTATTGCCGATATTTCGGATGGAGCGGCTGAAGAAAACATGCTCGGGAACGTGAACGGAGCCCCGCATTCGCTGGACGACGAATAGCGTACTGTCATAAAGTGGGCGCGATGCGCTCGGGGAGGTTACAAATGCTTTGTCACCTGTCTTTTGGCCGTGTCATGCCGCTTGGCGTGCTTCTCGGCATGGTGGCCGCCGCGGTTTCTGTGTCGGGACAGAACGTGCCGCCCGGATCCGCCGGCCCGTTCGGGAAGCGACGCTCGGTACCCACAACAGCTTCAGCGACCGATTCAAAGCTGGCTCCGGCCGAGGAAGCGCGGCATGCGGAAGCCGCAAGCGCAGGGCCGGCGCTTACGGTGGACGTTGCTGCCTCCCGGCAGCCGATTAGCCCCTACGTATACGGGATCGACTACAACCAGAACCTGATTTCGGACATCCGCCCGACAATTATTCGCTGGGGAGGGGATGCGACCTCCGAATATAACTGGCAGAAGTTCGTGACCAACTCTGGCTCGGACTGGTACTTCCAGGACGGCACGCAAACTCCGACCTTCGAACAATTTGTCCAGACGAACCAGGAGGCGGGCGTGGCGACGCTCGGGACGATTCCGATTCTTGGGTGGGTGGCGGATTCCAGCTCGGCGTGCTCGTTCAGCGTGTCGAAGTATGGCACGCAGATATGCACCGAGCCGGGTAGTCCGGATTGCGGGAACGGGTTGGTGATCACGACCGACTCGACGGCGGCAGCCAGCACTGTCACCTGCAACAACGGAACTGTTGTCCAGATACCGGCGGGCCAGACCTCGACGAACATTACACAGGTAACGACCGTGAATCCGGCCGACGCCGACGTTGCAGTAACTCCCAGTTTCATGCAGAGCTGGGTAAGCTCGGATGTCGCTCTGCTTGGCTCGACGGCGAAGGGTGGCGTCTTCATCTGGTCGATGGACAATGAGCCGGTGTGGTGGGACAACGTGCACCAGGCGGTGCATCCGGATCCCTCGACCTACGACGATATATGGACCAGGGGCCTTGCGTATGCGCAGGCCGTAAAGGCTGCCGACCCAACGGCGAATGTCTCCGGACCTGTCACGTCCGTTTGGTACGACATGTTTTTTTCGAAGAAGGATCTGGATTCCGGATGGGCCACTGCGCCCTATAACTACTGGGACAACCCGGTAGACCGCCTTGCCCACGGAAATATGGATTTTGTGGCGTGGTATCTGCAGCAATTCGCGAACTACGAAGCGACGAACGGCACCCGGTTGTTGGATTATTTCGAGGTGCACGGCTACATGCCGGGCACGGGCGGTGACGCGACAGACCCGGCGTCGGACGCAGCCAGGTTAAATTCGACGCGCGTCTTTTGGGACGAGAGTTACAACCCAGGGACCGACGACTACATTCTGAACACACCCATTAACCCGGCCAACATGCCGCCAAATCAGTGCGTTTGCCTGATTCCGCGCATGAAGAATTGGGTGAACGCATATTATCCGGGCACGAAGATCGCGATCACGGAATACGACCTGGGCGCACAGCAGGCAAACGATGTCAACGGCGGGCTGGCCGAGGCGGATCTGCTCGGGATTTTCGGCCGCGAGGGAGTGGATGTCGCGATGATGTGGCCCGAAGCTTATCCGAACCTGACAAGCACGGATCCAGTGACCTACGCGTTCCGGCTGTATCGCAACTACGACGGGGCGGGTGGCTCGTTTGGCGACACCAGCGTCTCCGCCACAAGCGCGGATCAGGGCCAGCTTTCCATCTACGCGGCGCAGCGGACGGCGGATTCCGCGCTTACCATCATGGTGATCAATAAAACACCGAACGATTTATCGAGCTCAGTCGCCATGTCGAATTTCATGCCGCAGGCTACGGCTTCGGTCTACCAGTACAGCGGGGCGAATATGACAGCCGTGGTGCCCGGGCCAAGCCAGACAATGAACTCGGGCGGGTTCACGGCGACGTTTCCGGCCAACTCGGCGACGCTCTATGTAATCGGCCAGGGGGCGCCGCCCAAGATCGCGATCGTCCCGAACCCACTGATGCTGGACGGCGGTACGGTTGGCGTCGCTACGGTGACGTATTCGGCGTCGATTCCAGTGGATCTGTATGCCGGCGGGAGTTTATTCTGCGGTGGGAATACCAGTGGCAGTTGCCTGACCGGAAAATGGGTGGGCGACGGTTTGGTTTTTACTTTGAAGGATCACGTCACGGGTAAGACACTCGACACCGCCACGGCAAGAGTCAGGAGCGGACTGAAACCTTCTGAGCCCAGGTGACGGCACGCTGCGGCGCGGCCGCCTGACGAATCGGCAAATCATAGCGTGGTATGCCCGAGCTTCCCGATATCGCCGCGTATCTTTACGCCCTGGATCGCCGCATATCCGGCTCGATTCTGGAGACTGTCCGATTGGGCACGCCATTTCTGCTTCGCACGGTAAAACCTCCACTGGCCGAATTGAATGGACGCAAAGTCACGCGTCTTCGCCGCATCGGTAAGCGAATCGCTATCGGGTTCGAACCCGACTTTTGGCTGGTGCTGCATCTGATGATCGCCGGGCGGCTCCATTGGCACACGCGGCCTCCGAAATTATCCAAGCGCGTACTCGCCGGCTTTGATTTTTCAACCGGGTCACTTTCACTAACGGAAGCAGGCTCTAAGAGACGCGCATCGCTTCACGTCATCCAAAGCGAAGGGGAGTTGAGCTCGCTCGACGCCGGCGGCCTGGATGTGATGGATGCCGATTTGGCGGCTTTCCAATCCGCTCTTACGGCTCGGAATCATACGCTGAAGCGGGCACTCACTGATCCGCATATCTTTAGCGGAATTGGCAATGCTTATTCGGATGAGATACTGCATCACGCGCGCTTGTCGCCGATCGCATTAACGTCGAAGCTTACTCCTGCTCAGGTTCAAACTCTGTTTGAAGCCACGCGCGTGACGCTTGACGAATGGACCACTCGGCTTGTTCGCGAAGCACAGGAAAAGTTTCCAGAAGGCGTCACGGCGTTTCGGGAAGGCATGGCCGTACATGGCCGCTACGGCCAGCCATGTCCGCGGTGCGGCGCGAAAGTCCAGCGCATTCGTTACGCCGACAATGAAACAAACTACTGCCCGGCTTGCCAGACTGGCGGACGGCTTCTTGCCGACCGCGCACTCTCGCGGCTGCTTCGCGAAGACTGGCCGCGGACCCTGGAGGAGTTAGAGGCTCTTCGACAAACGTAGCGTTCTCTGAGCAAGAAGGCCGACGAGGGCATCGGCCTTACACAGGCAGTCTGATCTGTGTCGGAACCACAGCCTGAAGGCTGTGCCACAGGGGGCTCCGAGTGTCGGAACCACAGCCTGAAGGCTGTGCCACAGGGGGGGCTCCGAGCGTCGGAACCACAGCCTGAAGGCTGTGCCACAGGGGGGGCTCCGAGCGTCGGAACCACAGCCTGAAGGCTGTGCCACAGGGGCTCCGAACGCAGCGCCCATACATCGGGTGTAATCTAGCGAATCAAGGCCAGGCCCGCTTGCGAGATGGCGAGGTCTTCCTCCGATTTGCCGCCGCTGAATGCCGCGATCCAGTATCCGGAGTGGCTGCGTACAATGGCGCCTCCCTGCCAGCCGACTTCTCCGGTCATTGGAGGCCGCACGTTGCTACCGCTGGCCTTTAACGTGTCGGCCATCTCAGCCGCTTTCGAATAGGCAATGGCCAGCAGATTTGAGCCTTTGGAATTCTGTGAGGGTTCGTTCTTGAGCTTGCCCACGACGGTCATTCTGGATTTCCAGGATTGAATGTTCTCTCCCTCGAACCAGGCCACCACCGCGACTCCGGAGACGGCCAGCTCGCCGGCGCGCTTTTTCATCGCCGAGATCATATCCTCCGCCGTATCCTCGAATCCCTTCGGCCGCAGAATGGCGTTGTCGGTCATCCAATCCACCATGCGTTGCGGCCAGCCCTTGAGGGTCACAAACGGCGAGCGGTAACCCATGTTGAAGCCATGCGCCCCCTGCGCGAAGATGTGCGCCTCGACGGGCAGTTTGGCGGCACGGTATTTGTCGAGCAGGCTGACCACAGTGTTCGAACAGCAGGGATCTTCGTCGGCCACCAGAAGAAATGCAGGCGGCGCGAAGGCGGGAATCTTATCGGGAACGCCAAGCGGGCCCGGATAAATTTGGATCAGAAAGTCAGGACGAGCGTTCTCACGGTCGATAGGGTCAGGCGCGTTCGGGTCGCCGCGGCCGTCATGAAAAGCCACCAGCGACGCCACTTCGCCTCCTGCTGAAAAGCCCATGATGCCGATCCGCGCCGGGTCGAGGCCCCACTCTTGGGCGCGGCTTCGAACCATGCGCATGGCGCGCTGGCCGTCTTCGAGAGGCTGCTTGTCGAGCGAGTAGGGCGAGCCCTCTTCGCGCGCCAGACGATACTTGAGCGCAAAGGCAGCCACGCCGATGCTGGCTAAGTACTCACCAGGGTCGCGGCCCTCGGCGTTAAATACGAGCAGGCGATGCCCGCCCCCAGGACAGATGACGACGGCCGCGCCAGTCGCTTTCTCCTTTGCGGGCAGATAGACGGTGAGGGTTGGATTGTGGATGTTCTTGATCCAGTAATCTTTGGCCTCAACGGGCTCATTCTTGCGGTTCTCAAAACCGGGAGCGCCATTTTGCCAGAGCGGAATTTCCGGGCGTTGATCCTGGCCAAATAGCAGCGCTGCGGTTAACCCGGCAAGCACAAACAGGCGTGGAAAGCGAAGTTGCATTCGACTATCCTGTCACGCCGCCAGTGACAACGGTTTGCCGGTTGAGGCCTGTTATTATGCGAACCGGCGATGCACCACTTCTTTTGCCGGCAGCAACGCGGTCGTATCTTTGGCAATCTCAGCGTGTCTGACGGGCGGGAGCGCTGATTGAACGGCGAGGATTGTGCCCGGCACGTCGCTGAGGTGAGGCGCTACTGGCAAGAAACCCATCGCCTCTATCTCGAATCGGTGGGGACCACTTTCCAGGGTGGGTATCTGCGGACCGGCGAAACCGTTACCCCCAAAGGATCGAATCTCGCTATGGCCGCCGCTGCGGGAATCCGCGAGGGCATGCGCGTTCTGGACGCCGGCTGCGGCGTTTGCGGCCCCGCCATTCACATCGCGGAGGAGATTGCGAACCTCGAGGTGGTTGGGATCACGGTGTCGGCTGAACAGGCTGCGACCGGGTCGAACCTGGTGCGGCAAGCGGGCTTGCAGAACTCGATACGCATCCTGCAGGCAGATTTTCACGACCTTCCCTTTGCGCGGGAATCGTTCGATCTGGCGTATTACTTCGAATCATCCTGCTACGCTTACGATCCGGAGACCGTATTTCGCGAGGCTTTCCGGGTTCTGCGCCGGGGAGGCGGCGTCTACATCAAGGACCTTTTCCGGAAAGACGATCCGCTTTCGGAACAGGAGCGCGAAGAGCTGGCGGAGATGAATCGCACGTACTTACTGCGCACGTGCACCATTACGAAAACCAAGGCCGCGCTCTCGGCCGCTGGCTTCATTGGCGTGCGAAGCCGGGATCTTTCGAGCCAGACCAGCACCACTCACGTGCTGGAGGCTATGTTTCGATTGAAAGACGGTTACCTGGAGCCGACCGGCTTCGGGAAGCGGCACTTCCGGCCCTATGCGACACAACCCGTCTATATGGGTGAAGTTCAGGCGCGGCGGCCGCAATGACAGCTTGACGCGCGGGCTTTGCTTTCGATATAAAGAACGCTGGGAAAAAAACTCGCGCGGTCTAGAGCCGCTTTTCGCGAAATCGAGGATCATTGCCAGCCGGAGGAGCCGCGGTCGCTCCCGGCGAATTATGATCCCGGCTCCAAAATAGCGACGAACATCCAGACGAAGAAGGCCTCAAAAGGAGAACGTGAATGCCAGATAATGTCAGTGACTTTCAAAAGCTTCTAGGCCGGGCGCTCATCGACGAGCACTTCCGGACAACTCTTCACAAAGACCCGGCAGCCGCGCTGAAGGAGTGCGGTATCGAGGCCACACCCGCAAAGATAGCCGCCCTTAAGGCTGCGAGCAGCTCTTTGGCCAACGCGCAAGAGGCGTTCGGTGGCCAGGTGAGGTACTGCTAGGATACGTCCCAGATCTTCGATCCCAGGCTGCTGAACCTGACGCGGGACGCGATCCTGCGGATTCGGGGCGAACTGGCTCGGTCCGCACCTCGCGGCGCTGGCGCGCTGGACGATTGGATCGGGCGCCAGAGGCTTGGCGAGATGGCCGAGGGCTGCTTCCAGGATCAGCGAGCTTACTTTTTACTTATCCCCTGGTTCCTCGAGCTCCGAATCCGAGGCGATGTCGATCTCGAATTCCAACGGGCGCTCGTGTACTCCAGCGTCAACGGGTATTATTACGCGCGCCTGCTCGACGATATCGGTGATGGCCATTCGCCGGTCACCGCGCCACTGCTCCCGCTTTCAGCTTTCTTTCATTTCAATTTCCAGTCGGCGTATTTCCCCTGGTTCGAGGCCGGCAGCCCGTTCTGGGGCTTCTTCGAACGGACGTGGATTGGCATGGCTGATTCGACGGCGGCCGGCTTTTCCCTTGAGGATTACACGGAATCCGACTTCTCCGATGTCACGGTGCGAAAGGTGGCGGCGGTTTATATTCCTTTAGCCGCCGTGTGCTACCGCTACGACGAAAACGCGCTGGCGCCGTGGCTCGAATTCTACTCCCGCTTTACGCACTTTCAAGAGATGCTCGACGATTTCTGCGATTGGCAGGAGGACCTGGCCGCGGGCCGGCCGAGTTACCTGTTGTGCGAGGCGGCGCGGCGCAAACAGTCCACCGAATCCATCGCCGCCTACATGATGCGGGAGGGACTGCCGTGGGGTTACTCTAAACTGAGAATGTTCCACGACAGGGCCCGGGCCGCGGCAGTTTCCCTGAAGAGCCCGCCGCTAAACGCGTATCTGGATCACAGGCTGGAGCAGTTCGAGGATTTCTGGCGCTCAATCCGGGACGGTCTCGGCCCGCTGAGCCGGCTCGCGTCCGTTTTGGAAGAGGGCTTCAATGGATTGGGATCAGACGAAAACATTCCTCAACCCGAATAACCTCCGCGGACGAACTATTTCTCACTACCGGCTGGAGGAATTTCTCGGTCAAGGCGGGATGGGCCTGGTGTGGAAGGCCGAAGACCTTCGGCTGAAACGGCTGGCCGCGATCAAGTTTCTGCCCGCCTTCGATGGCGCCACCGAACACGCAAAGCAGCGCTTTTCCATCGAAGCGCAAGCCGCGGCGGCGCTGGACCATCCTTCCGTCTGCACGATATACGAAATCGGTGAAGAGGACGGAGTCTGGTTTTTGGCGATGGCGTACGTCGATGGAGAGAGCGTCGCCCGAAAGGTGCTTTCTGGTCCTTTAGATCTCGCCCTGGCATTGCAAATTGCCGCCGAGGTGGCCGATGGGTTGGCCGCCGCTCACGCCCGCGAAATCATTCACCGGGACATCAAGAGCGGCAACATCATGGTGACGCGCGAGAACCACGCGAAGATTCTTGACTTCGGGCTGGCCCGCGTTAATTGGTCGGCTGGCCTTACGGGCACGGGCATGGCGGTGGGCACTCCATCTTATATGTCGCCGGAGCAGGTGAGCGCCGGCGAGCTGGATCATCGCACCGATCTCTGGGCGCTGGGCGTGGTGCTGTACGAGATGCTTGCGGGAGAGGTGCCGTTTCACGGCGACTACCGGGAGGCCCTGTATCGCGCCATTCTGGAGAATCCTCCGCCTGGTTTGCGCGCGCGGCGCCCTGAGATCCCCTCGGAGTTGGAAGCGATTGTCTATAGGGCCCTCGCCAAGAGTCCGGACGAACGGTACCAGAGCGCGGCGGAGCTGCGCGACGCTCTGCAAGCACTCGGCGGAGAGAGGACGCCGGTTTCCACCTCTTCGGTACGCGGGTCCGCGCGCGTGCGGGCCGCGGTGCTGCCCTCGATCGCGGTGCTGCCTTTCGCCAACCTCACGTCGGACCCGGACAACGAATACTTCACTGACGGCCTTACGGATGAGCTGATCAGCGCTTTGGCGAGTCTAAGGAACATCCGCGTGGTTTCCCGCACGTCGGTTTTCGCGATGAAGGGCAAAGCCGGGGATATTAAGGAGATCGGCAAGCGCTTGCGTGTTGGGTCGGTGCTGGAAGGAAGCGTGCGGCGCGCCGCCAACCGGGTGCGAATCAACGTCCAGCTCGTCAACGTGGAGGATGAGTTTCCGATCTGGTCGGACCGCTATGACGAAGAAATGAACGATATCTTGCAAGTGCAGGAAGATATCGCGCAGAAGGTTGTGTTGGCCCTGAGGGTCAGGCTGGGAGGGGAAGGCCGATTCCTGGCAAACCGGCGCGCGGCCAGCCCGGAAGCTTACCGGCTGTACCTGGAGGGGCGATATCACATTCAGCAGATGAACCCGCTGAATCTGATCAAGGCGCGCGAGTGTTTCGAGAAAGCTATCGAAGAAGACCCGGAATACGCTCCGGCGCACGGCGGGCTGGCGCGATTTTACTGCGACATGGCTCACTACAGCGCGATGGCTCCGATGAGCGCTCTGCCAAAGGGGCGGGCGGAGGCGCAAAGGGCGCTGGAGCTGGATGGCTCGCTGGCCGTGGCGCATGTAACGCTCGCTGAAATCATGCTGACCCTCGAATGGGACTGGGCCGGCGCCGAGGGCCACTTCCGGGAGGCGATCCGTCTGGCGCCGGGCGATGCCTATGTCCGCCAGCCGTTTGCGCGTATTCTGTCGCGCCAGGGCCGGTTCGATGAAGCGCACAAATTGCTCAGCGAGGCTTTGGATCTGGACCCGCTTTCAAAGCCGGCAATGAACTCTATCGCTTACGTATATGTTTTTGCGCGCCGTTACGAGGAAGCCCTGGATGCATGCCGCCGCGTATTGGATATCGATCCGATGTACTTCGAAACGGTCGCCTGCCAGGCGCAGGCCTACTCGGCTTTGGGCCGCCACGAGGAGGCGATCGCCGCCAGCGCAATCTGCCGGCGGGTTTCGCGCGACAGCGCCGCGTCAGTGGCGGTTTATGCCTACATCTGCGGAATCGCCGGGCGGCATGAGGAAGCCCGCGTGCTCGAGGATCAGCTTGTGGAACGCTCTCGGGCAGGTTATGTTTCCCCCGCGTTCATCTCCTTGGCCGATATCGGTCTCGGCGAATATGAAAAGGCATTCGAGCGCCTGAACCTTGCGTGTGAAATCCATGATCCGTTTGTCACGTTCCTCGGGGTCTCCGAAGTATTCGATCCACTGCGGTCCGATCCGCGGTTCGCAGCCCTGCTCCAGAGGGCCGGACTCCCCGCCTCGTTCCACCCGAGCGTGCTGCACATACGCTCCACCAGCCGGAACACGTGAGCGGATTCCGCACTGGGGATACCGGCCGACATTTCTGATATACTCCGCTTTTGAGAGAGGAACTCCGCACAGCGATGCTCCAAAACCGGACAGGAGCCGCTTGGCGAAGCCGGCTATGCGCGTGGCGGACAGATCGAAACTTTTCGTTCGCGAAACTGCGAGTAACTCAAGCATGGGCGACTTACGCTTAGGAGACATAATCGACGATCACTGCATCAAGTGCCGACGGATCACGAATCACGCGATCGTCTCTCTCTTGAACGGCGCTGCCGCAAAAGTGCGCTGCCGCACCTGTTACCACGACCACGACTACCGGCATGAGCAGGCGCCTCCGACCAAGAAGGAGCTGATGCTCAAGAAGGCCGAAGCAGAGGCAGAGGCTGCGGCCGCCGCCGCAAAGACCGGAACTGAGGACCCACAACCTGCCTGAAGGCGCGGCGAGGTGTGCTGCATAACTTGTGGGGCGGACCCCCTGGTCCGCGGCCGGCCCATGGCCGGCTTCTCGCGGGTGGCATGCACTGATTCTTCGAGAGCAGAGCGGGTCCGGGGGGACCCGCGCGGACCAGGGGGTCCGCCCCACCACCATGGACAACGAGTCGTTAGCAATTGAAATCATCCGAGTTTTGCGATCGAACGGCTTCCAGGCGTTTTTGGTAGGGGGATGTGTTCGCGATCGGCTCCTGGGGCAAGTGCCGAAAGACTTCGACGTATCGACGGACGCGCGCCCGGAGCAGATTTCGATACTGTTTCCACGCAGCCGGCTGGTCGGCGAGCAGTTCGGCGTGGTGCTGGTTGACGCCGGCGAAAGCGGCGTTCACGTGGAAGTGGCAACCTTTCGCAGCGAGAGCGCGTACTCGGACGGCCGGCACCCGGATTCCGTCAGGTTTGAAACCGATCCTGCCGCGGACGTAATGCGGCGCGATTTCACGATCAACGGTTTGATGGAATGCCCCCTGAGTGGGCACATTCTCGATTACGTCGGCGGGCGAGCGGACCTCGCGAGCGGGCTGGTGCGGGCAATCGGCGACGCGGCGACGCGATTTCAGGAGGATCATCTTCGTCTCATGCGCGCGGCGCGGCTTGCGGCGCGGCTGGGTTTCGAAATCGAGGCAGGCACGCTCGCGGCAATGCAGGCCTCTGCGGGCGATATCCAGAGGACGGCGGCGGAAAGGGTGCGCGATGAACTGATCCGCATTTTGACCGAAGGCGCGCCGAGACGCGGCCTGGAACTGATGGATAAGGCGCTGCTGCTCGAACAGGTGCTGCCCGAGCTCAAAGCTTGCCAGGGGGTGGAGCAGCCGCCGGAGTTTCATCCGGAAGGCGACGTATACACGCATACCCTGCTAATGCTCGATCTGCTGGAGCAGCCGTCGGCGACGCTGGCAATGGGTGTGATGCTGCACGACGTTGGCAAGCCTTCCACATTCCGGCGGGCCGAACGGATTCGATTTGACGGTCATGTCGAAGCGGGAGTGGAAATAGCGCGAAACATATTGCGGAGACTACGGTTCTCAAACGAACAGAGCGAGCAGATTCTGAGCCTGATCGAAAATCATATGCGCTTCAGCCACGTGCATTTGATGAAGCCGAGCACGCTGAAGCGGTTTCTGCGTCTCGACGGATTTCAGGAACACTTGGAACTGCATCGCGTGGATTGCCTTTCGAGTCATCGCAATCTGGACAACTATCGCTTTGCCAAGGAACAGTTGGAAGCGCTGAGCGACGAGCAGTTGAAACCGCCGCGGCTGATCACGGGCAGTGATCTGATTGAGCAGGGATTCGCGCCGGGGGCGAGCTTCGGTGTTGTTCTTCACGAACTGGAAACGGCGCAACTGGATGGGGCGATTGCGACACGCGAACAGGCTATCGACTTTGCGATTCGCCGGCTGAAGCAATTAGGCTCTACGCTGGAGGGACGCGATTTTGGGCCGCGGATGAACGCCGATGAACGCGGATAACCCAAACGCTTCCTACCGGCGTTGATCCGCAAGAGCGCCGAGACGAGTCTCGGCGCTGCAGCCACGAGTGGCTGCGCCACGTCCGAGAGTGGAAAGTGTTTTGCTTGGCGCTTCTGATATACTCGTGGTTCATGCAGAACGCTCTCCACCATCATCACCATCCTTCGATGGCCTGATCGGGCGGCGCACTGGCATGTATTTAGGTTCTCGAGGAAGTATCAGGAGCCCGCCGCACCCGGCGGGCTTCTTCTTTTTGGCCCAGTTCAATTGACCCAGTTCACAAGAGGACGTTATGAGTTTGGAGCTTGACTTCGACAAGCAGAATGGCCTGATTACGGCGGTGGTTCAGGACGCCCGTTCCCAGCGTGTGCTGATGGTGGGGTATATGAACCACGAAGCGCTGGAGAAGACGCTCGAGACCGGACACGTGACGTTCTTCAGCCGGTCGCGACAGAAGCTCTGGACGAAAGGCGAGAGCTCAGGGCATTTCCTCGCCCTGAAATCGGTGGCCACCGACTGCGATGGCGATGCATTGCTGGTGCGGGCTGAGCAAACATCGCCGGGCGTCTGCCACAACGGCTATGAGAGCTGTTTTTATAGGACGTGGCAGAACGGGGAATGGATCACCACCGATGAGCGGATCTATGATCCCAATGCGGCATACGGAGGCACGAAGTGAAACTCAGACTCGGACTGCCGAAGGGGAGCCTGGAAAATGCCACCTTCGAGTTGTTCCGCAAGGCGGGCTTCAACATCGCTACCAGCAGCCGCTCCTACTTTCCGGCTATAGACGATCCGGAGATCGACTGCATGCTGATCCGGGCGCAAGAGATGGCGCGGTACGTGGAAGACGGCGTACTGGACGCCGGGCTGACAGGGCGCGATTGGGTGGAAGAGAACGGCGCGCAGGTGGTGACGATCACCGATCTGGTCTACGCCAAGCAGAGCTTTGGACGCGTGCGCTGGGTGCTGGCCGCACCCGAGGCGTCGCCGTTTCAGAAGGTCGAGGATCTGGAAGGCAAGGTCATCGCAACCGAACTGGTCAAGACCACCAAGCGCTACTTCGAAAGTAAAGGGGTGAAGGCTAAAGTCGAGTTCAGTTGGGGCGCGACCGAAGTGAAGCCGCCGGAACTGGCGGACGCAATTGTAGAGGTTACCGAGACAGGCTCGTCGCTGCGCGCCAACAAACTCCGCATCATCGAAACCATACTCGAATCGAATACGCAACTGATCGCCAACACGGTGTCATACCAGGACGAGTGGAAGCGGCGGAAGCTGGAAGACATGCAGATGCTGCTCGAGGGCGCGATGAACGCGCAGGGCAAAGTCGGTCTGATGCTGAACGTAAAGCGCGCCGACCTGGCCGCGGTGCTGGGTATTCTGCCGGCTCTGAAGAATCCAACCATCTCGCAGCTTAGCGACCAGGAATGGGTTGCGGTGAACACAATTCTAGAGGAATCCACGGTGCGCACAATCATTCCGCGACTGAAGCAGGCGGGCGCGCAGGGACTGGTGGAGTATCCGCTAAACAAGGTGGTTCTCTAAGGCCATGATCCGCATCGCCAGGCTCGAGGATTCCGCAGGCATCCTCACGCGAAGGCGTGGGCGTCTCGATGAGGCGGAAGCCGTGGTGCGGCCAATTCTCGAAGCCGTGCGCAATGAGGGCGATGCTGCCGTGATCCGCTACGCCCGGGAATTCGACGGCCTGGGAGATCGCCCACTGAGGATTCCGGCTGGCGAGATCGCCGCCGCGCGAACACAGATAGACCCCTCTGTGCTTCGCGCCATGGAAACCGCTCGGGACAATATCAGGGCGTTCGCGTTGGCGCAAATTCCTGCTGAGTATTTGCGCGAGTTCTCGCCTGGCGTCAAGCTGGGGCAGATTGTGCGGCCGCTGGCGGCAGCCGGTTGTTATATTCCGTCAGGCCGCTATCCGCTGCCCTCCACACTGTTAATGACGGCAGTACTGGCGCAGGCCGCGGGGGTGCAACGCATCGCGGTGGCGTCGCCGCGTCCCAGTGTGGAGATACTCGGTTGCGCGCATTTACTGGGACTCACCGAAGTTTTCCGTGTGGGAGGGGCGCATGCGATTGCGGCGCTGGCGTTTGGCACCGAGTCGATTCCCAAAGTGGATCGGATTGCCGGACCAGGGAATGCCTACGTAACCGCCGCCAAGAAACTGCTGGCCGGCGAAGTAGGGATCGATTTTCTGGCAGGGCCGACGGAAATACTAATTCTGGCTCCGGACGGCAACCCACGCAGCATCGCCGCGGATATGCTGGCGCAAGCCGAGCACGACGGAGATGCGAGCGCGATTCTCGTGACGCTGAGCCGCCGGCTTGCGGAGGAAGTGTCTCTGGAAATTGAACGCCAACTGGCAGGCCTGTCTACGGGAGCGACGGCGCGAGCGGCGATTGACCGGAATAGCGCCATCCTCATTGCTCCCCATGCCGACGCCGCAGTCGAGTTTGCGAATGCCTTCGCTCCGGAACACCTCAGCCTGCTCGATCCGTCGCTGCTCGATCAAATCCAGCATGCGGGGACCGTGTTTCTGGGCGAAAACTCGCCGGAATCGGCGGGCGACTACGTTGCCGGGCCCAGCCACGTTTTACCGACCTCGGGCGCGGCGCGGCTTCGCGGCGGACTATCGTCAGTGGACTTTCTGAAAGTGATTGCGGTTCAGCAGTTATCGCTTGCGGGCCTCGAAGGCCTGACCCCGGCGATAACGGCGCTTGCCCGCGCGGAGGGCCTGGAGGCCCACGCCCGTTCCGTGGAGATTCGATTTGCCTAGCTCACTTAACAAACCTGCCGGCGCGCAGGAAAAAAGGCTGCAGCCGCGGCCGGCGGTTTTGAAAATGGCCGCCTATCACCCGCCAAGCTCGGGCCGCCGCAACAAACTCCGGCTCGACTTCAACGAGAACACGGTGGGGTGCTCGCCGCATGTCGTCGATTTCATCAAACGCTACCTGAGCGCATCCGACCTGACCATGTACCCCGAGTACGAGGCTGCGCTCGAAGACCTGGCCCAACATTTCCGTGTAGCGCCCGACGAACTGACGCTCGCCAACGGCACGGACGAAGCAATTCAGGTGGTGGTGAACACCTTTATCGACGATGGCGAGGAAACTATCATTCTTCGCCCTTCATATGCGATGTACCGGTTCTATTGCCAGCTTGCCGGCGCCGCCGTTACCGAGATCGACTATCGGCCGACAAAGCTCGAGTTTCCCCTCGAAGAGCTGCTGGAGCACATCACCCCCGCGACGCGCGGAGTCTTCCTCAGCAATCCAAACAACCCCACCGGAACCGGGACAAATGTGGCCGCTCTCGAAAAGATCCTCTCGCGGGCCAGCCACGCCGCCGTGTTTGTGGATGAGGCATATTACGAGTTTTCGGGAGTTACCGTGCTGCCGCTCATCCGGCATTATCCAAACCTGTTCGTGAGCCGGACCTTTTCGAAGACTTATGGAATGGCCGCGTTGCGCTGCGGGTGTCTATTCTCGCAGGCCGCGAACGTGACGCATTTGCGAAAAGCGCAGTCGCCATACAGCGTGAACATGCTGGCGGCGAACGCTGCGCGCATCGCCATCCAGGACACCGCGTTCGTGGAGGAATATGTCTTGGAAGTGCTGGCCGCGCGGGAGGTGCTCTGCGTGGGCCTGGAAGCGCTCCGCATTCCTTATATCGAAAGCAAAGCGAACTTTGTCCTGATCGATGCGGGGGAGCGGGCCGTGGAGATCCGTGACGAATTGCGGGCGCGTGACGTCCTGGTGCGCGATCGCAGCTACGAACTACCGGGAGCGGTGCGGATCACGATCGGAACGCGCGATCAGATCCGGCGGTTACTCAATGAGTTGGGGGATATCTGGTAATGCAGTTACTTCCAATGCCGCAAGTAATTGTTTTTGACGTAGATGGCGTCCTGGCGGAAGTAACTGCGTCTTATCGGGAGACGATCCGCGCGACGGTCCGGCACTTTACCGGGGCGGATGTGCAGAACGAAGTTATCCAACGATTTAAGAATGCCGGCGGATGGAACAATGATTGGGATCTTTCCCACCGTCTGATCGCCGAACAGGGAGTTCAGGCGGATTACAGCGTCGTGGTTGACCGGTTCAATCGCATCTTTCTGGGTGACGGCTCAACGCCCGGCCTGATCCAGGAAGAGAAGTGGATTCCGAAGCCTGGACTTCTCGAGGAGCTCGGCACGCGACACAGCCTCTCGATCTTCACCGGCCGCTGGCGCTATGAATTACAGCCGACGCTTGCTCGGTTTGCGAGTAACATCACGTTCTCGGAAACCATAACGGCTGATGACGTGACGAAGCAAAAGCCCTCGCCGGAAGGGCTTCAAGTCATTCAACGCGCGAACCCCGGCAAGATCTTGTGGTACCTGGGAGACACCGTAGACGATGCGCGCGCTGCCCGGGATGCCGGTGTGGTGTTCCTGGGCGTAGCGGCGCGGGATTCACAACGGCGAGATGAGCTCGAAGGCAGGCTATTCGAGTTCGGCGCCCGCCGGGTGATTTCGGACGTCAATGAATTGGCGGGCTTGCTGGCAGCGGCCGAGGTTGGCGCATGAGAGAAGCCACGCTAATACGCAATACCAAGGAGACCCAGATCAGCGGCACTTTGCGGATTGAGGGTGCGGGCTCGTATGAAATCTCGACGGGCGTCCGCTTTCTCGATCACATGCTGGAGCTGTTTGCCAAGCACGGCGGGTTCGACCTGGAACTACACGCCACGGGCGATCTGGACGTCGATCAGCATCACACCGTGGAAGATTGCGGCATCGTGCTGGGGCAGTTGTTTGCTAAAGCCCTAGGCGACCGCCGCGGCATCAACCGCGCCGGCTATTTTGTGCAGACGATGGACGAAACTCTAGCGGTGGTCGCGGTGGATTTGGGCGGGCGGCCGGCGTTGGTTTACGACCAGCAGGTGACTGTGACGCATGTGGGCGAGCTGCAGACGGAGCTGCTGCATGATTTTTTCGAGGGCTTCGTCAATCACCTGGGCGCGAATCTTCACGCCAAGGTGCTTTACGGGCGCTCGAATCACCACAAGATCGAGGCCATCTTCAAATGTTTTGCGCGGGCGATGCGCTACGCGTGTTCCACTGACGAGCGGCTGAAAGACCAACTGCCCTCGACCAAGGGACTTCTATGACGGTGATCGTCAACTATGGGGCGGGCAATTTGCGATCGGTGGAGAACACTCTTGCGGAACTGGGCGCAAGCTATACGGTGGCTGACCGGCCCGAGGTTGTGGCGAAAGCAAAGAAGCTGCTGCTGCCCGGAGTTGGGCACTTCGGCCAGATGATGACGGCTATTGACCAGCTTGGGCTGCGGCAGGCAATACTCGATCGCATTCACGCCGGCATTCCGACGCTCGGCATCTGTCTGGGTTTGCAGTGCCTGTTCGAACGCAGCGAAGAGGCGCCGGAACTGGCCGGTTTTGGGCTGTTTCCGGGGATTGTCCGGCGGTTTCGAGGCGATGTGCGCGTGCCGCACATGGGCTGGAATTCCCTCGATGCCGTGAAACCCACTCGCCTGCTGGCAAATATCGGAGATAAGCCATACGTCTACTTTGCCAACAGCTACTATGCGCCGGTGTTTGAGCACACGGCCGCAACCACCGAGTACGTCGACGCGTTTACTTCCGTGATCGAAGCAAAAAACGTGTACGGCATTCAGTGCCACCCGGAGAAGTCAGGGCCGGTGGGGCTGCGTATCGTGAGGAATTTTCTCGAGCTCGACTAATGCTCGCCAAGCGCATCATTCCGTGCCTCGACGTAACCGGCGGCCGCGTCGTCAAAGGCGTGAATTTTGTGGGCCTGCGGGACGCGGGCGATCCCGTAGAGTTGGCTGGCCGCTATAACCGGCAGGGCGCAGACGAACTAGTTTTCCTGGATATCACCGCATCCAGCGACAATCGGGACACTATGGCGGATGTGGTCGCTCGGACGGCCCGGAAGGTATTCATCCCGCTCACGGTGGGCGGAGGAATTCGCTCCGTGGCGGATGCGCGCAAGATCATCCTGGCCGGCGCCGACAAGGTGAGCGTCAACACTTCGGCCGTGCGACGGCCGGAGTTGATTTCCGAATTGAGCGTAGAATTCGGAGCACAGGCGGTTGTCCTCGCTATCGATGCGCGCCGAAGCTCACCTGGGCATTGGAACGTTTACACCAAAGGCGGGCGTGTGGACGAAGGCATCGACGCAGTGGAATGGGCACAGCGTGGAGAAGCGATGGGAGCCGGCGAGATTCTGTTGACCTCAATGGATACCGATGGCGTGCAGACCGGCTTCGACTGCGAGCTGACGCGAGCCATCGCGGCGGCAACCACGATCCCCGTGATCGCGTCCGGAGGCGCCGGCCGGCCGGAAGACTTCATAGAGGTTTTGACGGTGGGACGCGCCGATGCAGCGCTGGCCGCGTCCGTATTCCACTACGGCAAATATACGGTGGGCGATCTGAAGGCTGCGCTCGAAGCGGCACAGGTTCCGGTGCGCCCCAGGGTTACTTGGACATGATCATTCCGTGCATTGATATTCAAGAAGGCAAAGTTGTCCAGCTTGTGCAAGGGCGGGACAAAGCGCTCGAGGGCGGCTCCGCCGATCAGATGCTGGCGCTGTTCGCGGGCTTCTCTCAGATCCAGGTGATCGACCTGGATGCCGCGATAGGAAGCGGCCAAAACAACCAGATGGTGGAATCCATCACAAGCCGCATCGTCGCGCGAGTAGGCGGTGGAGTGCGGAGCGTGGAGCGGGCGCGCGAGGTTATTGAGTGCGGAGCCTATCGCGTGATTGTGGGAACTTCCGCCTTCACCGCCTCCGGGCCGAACAAGCCGTTCCTCGAGTCGCTCGCCGGCGAGGTGGGGGTCGAGAAGCTGGTGATCGCGCTGGACAGCAAGGAAGGCCGCATCGTGGTGAAGGGTTGGCGGGAACCCACGGCCATCCGCGCCGTCGATGTCATCAGAGATCTGGAGCCGTTCTGCTCGGGATTCCTGTGCACCTATGTTGACAAAGAAGGCATGATGCAAGGTACCGACCTCGACTGGTTTCGAAGTCTTCGGCAATCGACACGGCACGAGATTACGGCGGCCGGCGGCATCACCAGCATCGAGGATGTGCACGCATTGACGGCAATGGATATCCATTGCGCCATTGGCATGGCCATCTACACGGGGCGGCTGGACATCAATGAGCTGGCAGATCTGAACTCAACCCTCAAGGTCTGAACGCTCCCTCACGGTCGCGTCTCGGCTAGGAGTTGTGGAGAGCTTCTAGCCGAGACGCGACCGTGAGGGAGCGTTTTCCGTCAGCATTTAATTCAGTAACAACTCCTCACGACACCGCAGGTAACAATTCGCGCAGGTCGTTAATTACATAGTCGGGTTCCCAGCGGGCCATCTCGCTGGCGTGGCCGTAACCGTATGTGACCGCGCACGATCGAACTCCCGCGCGCTTCGCCGCTTCCATATCGGATGCAGAGTCTCCCACAAACAGGCAGTCTTCGGGCTGAGCGCCTAAGCCTTCGAGCGCTTTGAAAACTACATCCGGATGGGGCTTGGCGGGAAAACCGTCAGTACCCTGAACATGATCAAAGAACGCAATCAGCCCGAATTGTTCCAACACCGCCCTGGTGGTGGGAGTGCCTTTGGTGGTGGCGGTGGACTTCCTGCCTTTGAGTTTCGAAAGAGCTTCGGCAACGCCGGGGTAGACCTCGGTTGAGGCATGACGCCTGGCAAGATAAGTCTGGCGGTAATCGGCGAGCAGGCGCGCAGTGTCTTCCGCGGTCGCGTTCGGATACAGGTAATAGAACAGATCGTCCAAGTGGCGGCCGATGTAAGTCTGGAGAAACTCCTGAGACAGATTATTGTGTTCAGTATTGATGAAGATGGTTTGAAGGGCGCCACAGATATCCGGCGCGGACTTCAGCAGCGTGCCATCAACATCGAACAAATACACGGGGAACGCGGGTACAGGCAAAATGATTTCGAACCCTTGAGAGGAGTTGCGCACGGCACGCGGCTGCGCTTGCTTTATTATCGCCGCTGATGAACGCCGATCAACGCTGATGAGAAAAAACAAGCGGCTTATCCGCGTTAATCAGCGTTCATCGGCGGCCAAGAATCGTAGTCCGTGATTCTCATAATCCTGCTAAGCGACGCTCTCCAGCGCATGCGAATGCCGGTGCCTGACTCTGGCGGAGTGCGACGCCTTTAACTCATCCGGGAAACCATGCCCCGTCATCTCGGTGTAAACCTTCTCGATTTGCGCCGCAATGCTATCTTGGCTGACGTAGCGCGCAATTTGGGCCCGGCTCTTCAACTCCTCGCCGATCTCTGGAATCGCAGCGTAAACCTGCTTGTCGTTCTTCTTCGCCTGGATCCGCGAGCCCACCGCTTCCCGCAGTTGACGAAAAAAGGCCTGCTGATCTTCGAGCACCGCAGCGGCGCCCTTCGGCCCGTGGCCCGGGCAGACTAGTTGAGCGCCCAATTTCTTCGCGGCTTCGAGCGTCGCTATCCATTTCTCGACGTCGCCATCGCCGACAAAATTGTACGGTCCATTCACGCACGCATCGCCGCTAAACAGGATGCGCTCCTTCGGCAGCCACGCGACCGCATCTCCGTGCGTGTGCGCCACGCCCAAATGCATCAATTCCACGCGGTGTTTGCCATCGTCGAAAAACAGCTCTCTCGGGAATAGCACCGAGGGCGGCTTCAGATGGGTGGCCGCAACGTCTGGCCGGGTCTTTGCCGTATCTTCCCAGCGCCCAGGCTTGCCGCCATAGTAGCCTGTCTCGTAACGCTTCATTTCCTCAATCACGCCGGTATGCGCAACAGGAGTTGCGCCGTTATCCACCCAGATTTGATTGCCGTAAGCGTGGTCGCCATGATGATGCGTGTCGAAAGCGAATCGGATCGGCTTCGACGTGATAGCTCGAATCTTTGGCAGGATGACCTCGGCGCCGGAAGGGAAATTCGCGTCAATCACCAGCACATAGTCTTCAAAAATTATCCAACCGTTGTTGCAATGGCCCTTGTCCAGATCGCCCTCGTGAAAGAACACATCCGGCGCGATCGAAACAGCCTGATTGATTGCGCTGCCTGCGCCCTCCTGTCCCGCTAACGATTCATTGAGGCCGGCTGCCGCGGCGGTTGCCAATAGAAGATTGCGCCTGCTGATATCACACATAGTGCGTAAAAGGATATCGCATTTCGCAGCGCGGGAAAGCGGTTTCGCGTGGCAAGCGCATTCTTCTCGCGATCGCCGCTACTACGGCGTCTGATGTTCCGGGTGCGTGCAGCCCGGAAACTCTCGCAACATGGTGTCCCCACGATAGCCGAGATATTTCTTCATGCCGGCGTCGGAAAGCCAATAGGCGTCTACCGTGATACTTTTCAAAGGCACAAAGAACTTTTCCAGCGCTGTCTGAGGAGCCTCTTCATTGGCCGCCATTTGGGCTACAACACGCTCCCGCTCCTCGACGCTGCATTTCTCAAAGGGCTGGCCAAACTGGGTCATGGCGGAGTTCTGTACCTGCTTCAACCCCTCGCGCCACAACTGCTGCTCATCCGGCTTGGCGTAAAAGAGAACGGAGTCGATATAGAACGGAACCCCCGCCTCATGTGCTCCAGGAGAGGTTTCATCGGCCGGGATGATGATGTCGCAAAGCTGGCCGAGCACTTGATACTCCTGAGCCGTCAGAAATCGCGGCCGGTATCCAGCTACGTCCACAGCAGCCGCGGCGGACTGATCGCCGTGCTCGTGCGCCCACAGACCCTCTGGCCCTACGACGATGCTGATTCCCAGGATCTTGACTAAATCGCGCCGGTCCATTTGTATGTCTCCCGACAAATTCTTACGCTTGCGGAGCGCCGAGACGAGTCTCGGCGCGGCAGGCATGAGTGCCTGCGCCACATGCGATACATTTAGATCTCTCCACGCTTGGCTTTCTCTGCCAGTCGCTCGCTCATCCGCCACGACAATGCGATGTTCGTCAGCGTCGGGTTTTTCTCCGGATAAGCCGCGAACACCGAGGCGTCGCCCACGAAGAGGTTTGCTATTTCGTGGCTCTGCCCATCGCTGTTCAGAACGGATGTCTTCGGGTCTTTACCCATCCGGACCGTCCCTACCCAATGGTTGTAATCGATCTGGAGCTTTTCGCGCGTCGCCTTGCCCGGGGTTGAATACACCTGGCCGCCGGTGGCCCGGATAATCTCCTCGCAAGTCTCGATCATGTCGTCCGCCATCGCAATATCGCTGTCGTCGTACCGCAAGTGCACACGTGGCAGGGGGAGGCCGTGATGATCTTTACGCTCGGTATCGAGATCGACATACTTGCCCGGCGAGACAAGCAAAGCGCCCTGCATATTCATGGAAGCGTGAGCAATGCTGATCTCTCTTACCCGCTTCTTCCAGGCAGCCCCGTATCCGGGCGCATGCGCAAAGCCCGAACGGTGCGGATGCAATCCGGAGGCGCACTGCACCTGATAAGTTCCTTCGAAGCGCGGATTCGGCTTGTCCCAGTTAAGCCCGGTCAGCAGTCCATGATAATAATCCGTCCCGTCATCGTTCGAGGCGTCGCGCGTGACCAGCTCGGGAAAGAATCCGGTGACGGTGAGCCCGAAATGGCTCGTCAGGTTACGGCCCACTTGTCCGCTGCCGTTCGCAAGGCCGTTTGGAAACGCCGGCGTCTTATTAATCAGCAGCTGCCGCGGCGTCTCAATCGAATTGCAGGCCAATACCAGGGCCTTTGCCGCGATCGTTTCGGTGCCGCCCTTGCCGTCCACATATTCAATGCCCGCGACCTTGCGCCCGGCACTGTCGAACAGAATCCGCGTCATGGTCGATTCCGTGAACAGCGTCAGCTTGCCCGTGCGCATTGCCAGCGGGATCGGTGTGTTCGCGGATGTGTACTTCGCATCCACTTCGCAACCGTTCATGCAATGCCCGCAATAGTGACAAACCGTCCGCCGCGCTTTCGAGGCGTCAGTTGGCATGGCTTTGCGTTGCGAAACAAATTCCATCACCCGGCCTTGCCGCTTTAGCCTTCCCACGCCACGCTTCAGAACCTGTTCGCCGCAGCGCATCGGCACGCCCTTTTGAAACTCGCCATCCGGCATGTTCCACAGCCCGTCGTGGTCGCCGTAAACTTCCATCAACCGTTCCGCGCGGCTGTAATAGGGAGCCACTTCTTCATAGCTGATCGGCCAAGGCTTGAAATCGAGCGGCCCGAAACGCAGGCTATGCCCCGCCCAGCAAATCGAGCGCCCGCCCAGCACCTTCAGAAATCCATGATCGGGGCGGTCCCCTACCGGCGTGAAATGATCCCGCTCGCGCCGATCCGAGAATACGCTCGGAACCGGATCGCGGTATCCCGCCTTCAGCCGGCTTTCGAGGCGCGCATAGGGCGACCCGTGCGCGTTGTAATCGATTCCGGCGCGCAGACGCGGCCCCGCTTCCACCAGCGCCACGTTCAATCCGGCTTTCGTCAGCGCATAAGAGGCAATTCCGCCACCGGGACCGCTGCCCACTACACACACGTCATAGACCGTATTCGCCATGCTATTTATGGTTTCAATTCCAGGTCCGAAGGTTTCACACCCGCCGAGTATACCGGTTCCATGAAGGCATGCGGCCTGTACGGGCCGACGAGCGCCACGTCGGCTTTGGGTGGCATGCCGGCTTCCATACCAAGTGCCCAGTACACGGCGTTCACCAGCAGCCGGCGCATTCCTTCGGTTTCCAGATCGTCTGCCGCGCCCATGGTGGTCGTGAAGACTTTGGTTGTTTTTCCTGTCTCGCCGGTATAAAGGTTGGTCCACGCCACCGGCATCATCGGGTCGTTCACCTTGCCGGCAACCGGCTCCGCGTCATGGCCCATCCACGTAAGCACCTGGCCCAGCAGCAGCGGCGTAACCGTGGCCGCCATCGGCAAGTGAACCTCATACGTGTCTGTGGGAACCCAGATCTCGCCGTCCTCGATGCCACGCAGAATCGGGCTTTCGGCTGCGCCTGGCGCAAAGCGTGCTCGCGTACTCTGCTTGCCGTGATCCCCGTGATGCGCTATCCATGTCTCACCAAGAACTTTGCGCCCGTAACCGCCCTCCCACCCGGGAACCTTGCTGTTCCACGACCACTTTGCGTACGTCGGACTGGTCTTCAGATTGAAAGCGTGCGTACTGGTGCGCAGCGCGAGGATGGGCCTGCCAGACGCGGTGTAATCCAGAATCAGCTTCATCTGCTCATCCGGAAGGTCCCGGAATCGAAGGAACAGGATCAGCAAATCCGCTGTCTTTAATGCCTCTAAGCCGGGGATGTTTCGCGTCTGGTGCGGATCGATGGTGCCGTCGGCCGGATTGATCGCAAACAACACCGTTGACGTGAAGCCATGCCGCACGGCGAGGATCTTTGCTAACGCCGGAAGGGCCTCTTCGGAATGGTATTCATCGTCTCCCGAGACCAGCACAATATGCTTGCCGTGTCCGGGTCCGCTGCCGCCTTCATACGTCACCCACTGAGCGGCCGCGCAGGTAAGCACACTGGCCAACGCCGCAACCCCAATAAAAGAAACACGGCGCAACGGGCGTGCTGAACCTCGATCTCGAAAACGAAGAGGCATGGTCCATTGGGATTCTAGCAAGGAGCTAGGGAGCGGAACAGTAGCCGTGGCGTCATTTTGCTAACGGCGACAGAAGCCGAAGCTATCGACGACGATCTGACTCATTCGGATGCCGGAGTCGCAGCCTCGCGCCGGTCTGCATAGATAGCTGCTACGAAGAGTTCGGTTTCCTCGTCAGGCGCTGGGTCGACGTGCCGCAAGAGGTCCTCTATAGAAAGCGGCCCCGGATGAACTACAACTGGCCTGTGGGTAGCTTCGCTGAGTGCCTGGTCCTCGTCGTTCATTGCACGTCTATAAAAACGGTTTATCGCGTCGGCAAGGCTGCGCCGCATTCCCCCATCGGCGGTAAAATGTTTGTAGGAGGTGCGGTATGAGCGAGGTTCTCTATCAGCGGTTCAAACACGGCGAAGAAGAAACACGAAGCGCTCTGTATCGTTTCCTTTTCAACTCGGGATTAGTCGGCTTGGCCGTTGTGGCGCTTTTGGCGGTTTGCCTGGTTCTCATATCTAAGAACGCATTGTAGGGTCTGGCGCACCGTTGGAAGAAGCGGCGGGCTAACTGTTCTCGAATCGGCGCTCACCCAGTCTTCTTCGTTTTTTCTTTTACCCGACCAGTGCGTACTAACCTGTACGTATGCGAAAACTGTCCCTTGTCGTAGGGGCTCTCTTAATAACCGCCGGGGCATTCCTCCTGGTGCACCGCAGCCAGGCTCAGGAGGATCTCGATTCCCTCGTCGTCTGCCGCAACACGCAGAAGCTGATTTTTGAAAACGCGTTTGTGCGCGTGATCGACGATGTAATTCCTCCCGGCGTGTCAGAGCCCAAGCACCGGCACCCGCACGGTGTCGTGATCGCCCTGGAGGATGCCGACATCGAGACTCGCACCTATCCCGGCGGCCAGCCTGCCCGGCACCGCAACATTAGAGGCGTTGCGACTTGGAACGAGGCCCAGGTTCACGACGTTAAGAATGTTGGCACCACTACCAGTCACGTCATCCGCATCGACTTGAAATAATTGCGGCTGGCACCATGCCCCTGCCGGCAAGCCGCTGAATTCAGCTCTGGCGGAGGGCCGTCGCCGGGTCGACGCGTGTCGCGCGGATGGAGGGCCACCAGACAGCCAACACCGACGTGACCATCAGCACCACCGGAACCGTTCCGAATACCCACGGATCCCAGACCGTGACGCCAAACAGGAAGCTCGCAATTTGTTTCGCTAACGCAAACGCTCCCGCTGTTCCGAGCACCGCGCCAATCAGCGCAAACACCAGCCCTTGCCGCATGATCATTCGGCGCACATCGCTCTGCACGGCTCCTAACGCCATGCGAATCCCGATTTCCTGCGTGCGCTGCTCGACCGAATAAGCCATCAAGCCGTAGATGCCGATCGCCGCCAGCAGCAGCGACACGCCGCCAAAGACGCTCATGAGCAGCATGTGGAAGCGCTCGCGAGAGGTAGATCTGGAGACCACTTCATCCATAACCCGAATATCGGAAACCGGCAGCCCGCTGACCTGCCGCAACGTTTCTTCCACTGCGCCACGCAGCCGCATGGGATCGCCTTGCGTGCGGATGACCCAAGCCAAAGGCGTCAGCTTCACATTCAGCGCTTGAATTTCGTCGGTCGCCTGGCCGTTCGGAATGTACATCTCTGGCTCGGGATCCTGATTCAACGAGCCGTCCCGCTGGTCCGCGACAACCCCGATAATCTGCCTTGGTTGCTCGGCATCCAGTTCGGGCATCATGGGCTTTCCAATCAGAATGCTGTCGGAAAGAGGATCGCTTTTCGGCCAGAATTTCTTGGCCATGCTCTCGTTGATAATCACCACCGGAGCGCCGCCGTGACTATCGCGCTCCGTGAATGAGCGGCCTCGAACTATATGGATGCTAAAGACCTCGAAGTATCCGGGTGAGACCGTTTTCCAACCGCCGCCGCCATGAAACGGGCCATCTGTCAACGGCCGCCCCATCACCTTGAACGGCAGTCCATAGCCGCCTTCCAACGGGACGCAGCAGGTTGCGCTGGCGAGCTCGACGCCCGGCAAGCGGTTGAGACGCTCCGTGGCGGTTCGCACCAGTTGCTCAATTCCAGTGCTGGTCTCGTATGATTTGGACGCCAGTGACATTCGCATGGTGAGGATGTTCTTGGTCTCGAAGCCTGGCTTAACCGAGTAGAGGGCCACAGCCGTACGAATCAACAATCCCGCCCCTACCAGCAAAATCACGGCCAACGCCACTTCGGTGACCACCAGGATCGTGCGAGCTTTGTTTTGGCGGAATCCGCTGCCGGACCGATTTGCGCTTTCTTTGAGTGTCAAGCTCAGGTCTGTTCGCGCGGCGTGCAAAGCCGGAAAGAGTCCGAAGAGCAGAGTGGTCAAGAGGGCGATCATCGCGGTGAACACGAGGACGCGCCAGTCGAGTGAGACCAGATCGCCATCCGTTCCCACACGCGGCAACCCGGCAGTGTTAACTGCAAGCAGCGCGCGAATCCCCAGAACGCCAAGCCCTAACCCGACAACCGAGCCCGCGGCCGCCAACAGCAGGCTCTCAGTTAGTAACTGCCGTATAATTCTGAGCCGGCCGGCCCCGAGGGAGGCCCGGATTGCCAGTTCCCGCTTGCGAACTTCCGCGCGCGCCAGGAGTAAGTTGGCGACATTGGCGCAAGCAATCAGCAGCACGAATCCCACCGCGCCGGCCAGCACCCAGATGGATTGCTTCGCATCCTGCACCAGCGAGTCGCGCAGGCTGGAAACGTCGAAGCTCATTGCTTTGTCGAAATCCGGAAACTTTCGGCGGAATGCAGCGCCCGACACGTCTACTTGAGCCTTGGCCGCTTGTAGGGTCACGCCTTCCTTTAATCGTCCTGCGCCTTCAAAGTAGTGACCCTGATCTACGGAATTCGGGTCCAGTTGAAACGGCACCCACACCTCAGGCGCTTTGCCAAAATCCTCGAAATCGAATCGTGATGCCACTACGCCGGTGATCACGTGCTGCTCGCCGCCCAACAGCATCGTCCGTCCGGCAATGTTCGGATCGCCGTTGAAACGAGCCTTCCACAGTCCCTCGCTGATCACCACCACCGGCGAAGCGCCAGGCCTGTCTTCTTCCGGGCTAAAAGGCCGCCCCAATACGAATGGCACGCCAAACAGCCGGAAGTAAGCGGAACTCACGCGCTCTGACCGAAGCTGTTGGGGAAACTGGCCGCCGGTCCAATTCAAGATGCCGCCGCCGAAGGCCGAGACATCCTCCAGCACCTGCGTTTGCTGGGCAAAGTGAGCGAACTTCGTCGGCGACATTCCGCCGAAACTCCCTCGAGGCGTCTTGGTTTTCAAGATGACGATGCGATCGGACTTGGGAAATGGCGGCTCGCGGAGAAGCACCGTGTTGACCAGGGAAAAGATGGCCGTGTTCGCGCCGATTCCCAAACCCAAGGCGATTACCGCCGCAAAGGTGAAGGACGCGCCGCTCTGGCGAAACATGCGGAACGCGTGGCGAAGATCGCGAAGTAGGGTTTCCATTTGAGTATCGAGGTCGATGCCGGGGCAGCTTCGCGACTTGGACGACTTTTAGACGGTAACCGTTAAATAATGTTCCGTGAAAGCGCCACTTCTCTTCGACAAAATGCGCGCTAAGCCAAAATAAGCCCTTTCCACAAGATTATCTACTGGTGTACACTAGTGGTCAGAACGTATGGCAAAACGCGGTGCTCCACCTCTCGAAAGCGACCTTCTTCAGGGCACTTTAGACCTGCTGGTCCTTCAGACCCTCGCCCTTGGACCCTCTCACGGCCATACTATCGCACACGCTATTGAGCACCGCTCAGAAGATGTTCTGCAGGTGGAACACGGCTCTCTCTATCCGGCTCTTCACCGCTTGGAGGATCGAGGCTGGATTTCCTCGTTCTGGGGCACCTCTGAAAATAACCGCCGCGCCCGCTATTACCGGTTGACGCCCATCGGCCGCAAGCAGTTGGCCGATCAGACCAGCCGTTGGGACGAACTGGTGAACGCGGTCAATCGCGTTCTGCGCCCTGTCGCCAAATAGGAAGCCGTAATGAGTTTCCGTCGATTCTTCCGCCGCCGTGAATGGGATGAAGAGCGCCGCCGCGAGATTCAGGCCTATATCGACATAGAGACCGACGACAACGTGGCGCGCGGCATGCCGCCCGAAGACGCGCGCTCGGCTGCGTTTCGAAAGTTCGGCAATCCCACCCTGGTCCGCGAGGAAATTTATCGCATGAATACCGTCACGCTGCTTGAGAACGTGCTCCAGGATCTCGTCTACGGCGCCCGTCAGCTTCGCCGGAACCCATCCTTCGCCATAGTTGCCGTGCTTTCGCTCGCGCTTGGCATTGGAGCGAATACCGCCATTTTTCAGTTGCTGAATGCCGTGCGCCTCCGCTCTTTGCCCGTGAAGGATCCTCAAGAGCTTGCCGAGGTGCGCGTTTCCGCCGGCAAGAGCGGAAGAACCGGCAGTTTTTCCACCCGCTATCCCTTTCTGACCAATTCGCAGTGGGAGTTGATCCGCGATCGCCAGCAGGTTTTTAGCGGCGCCTTCGCCTGGGCTCCCGACCAACTGAATCTTGCCACCGGGGGCCAGGCTCGCTGGGCGCAAGCCATCTACGTTAGCGGCGGCTATTTCAACGTTCTGGGCGTGGTTCCCGAGCTTGGACGGGTGCTCTCGGCCGCCGACGACTATCGCGGTTGTGGGTCGCAGTCGGCCGTTATCAGCAATGCATTCTGGCAGCGCGAGTTTGGCGGTGAGGCTTCGGTCCTCGGCAGGAAGATCACCCTCGAAGGGCACGCCTTTGAAGTAGTCGGCGTCACTCCGCCTAATTTCTATGGCGTAGAGGTGGGCCGCCAGTTTGACGTTGCCATCCCTCTCTGTGCCGACGCCGTCATCCGAGGCGAATTCGCCAGAATTGGAAAGAATGATGAATGGTGGCTTTCCGTTACCGGCCGCTTGAAACCGGGCCTTTCGGAAAAGCAAGCGAAAGCCCAGCTCGCGGCTATCGCGCCCGCCATATTCAAGGAAACCGTTCCTCCGACGTTCACTCCAGGGGACGCGAAGGACTACCTGACGTTTGGCTTGGATCTGCGGCCCGCCGGCACCGGCGCGTCCGAGTTGCGCCGTGATTACCAGGCGCCGCTCTGGCTGCTTTTGGGTATCGCCGGCCTGGTGCTGCTGATTGCCTGCGCCAACCTGGCCAACCTGCTGCTAGCCCGCGCCACGGCCCGCGAACGCGAGATCGCCGTGAGGCAGGCCATTGGCGCATCGCGCCCCCGCATTCTCGCGCAACTTCTCTCGGAAAGTCTTCTACTTGCGGGGACCGGCGCGGCCCTTGGCGCTCTGCTGGCGCAATGGCTCAGCCGCGTTCTAGTGTCGCTGCTCTCGACCGGCGGTCAGTCGCTCTTTGTGGATCTGGGCGTCGATTGGCGTGTTCTGTCGTTCACGGCCGGGCTGGCCGTGCTGACGTGTGTTCTGTTTGGCCTGGCGCCGGCTCTGCGAGCCACAAAGGTTGAGCCTGGCGTGGCAATGAAGGCGGGCGGCCGCGGCCTGACTGCAACTCGCGAGCGGTTCGGATTGCGGCGGACGCTGGTCGTTTCTCAAGTTGCCCTCTCGACTGTCCTGCTGGTGGGAGCGCTGCTGTTTGTGCGCAGCCTCAATAATCTGTTGACGGTCGACCCTGGCTTTCAGCAGGAGGGCATCGTCGAAGTGGATATGGATTTCACAGCGCTCAAGGTCTCCGCCGAGCGGCGCTACGCATTCCAGCAGGATCTGATGGATCGGATTCGCGCCATTCCAGGTGTCATTGCCGCCGGGCAATCCAGCGAGATACCGCTGGGCGGCTCCATGTCGAACCGCATGATTCACATGCAGGGGCCGGCCGCGATCACAGCCGTCTCGCTTCTCAACAACGCAGGTCCGGATTATTTCCGAACGCTGGGCACGCCCCTGCTGAAGGGCCGCGATTTCGGCCCATCCGACACACCACAATCACCCAAGGCGGCGATTGTGAATGAAGCGTTCGTCAAACAATTTCTTCACGGCGCAGATCCCATCGGACACGAGTTTCGCCTGGAGACGCCGCCCGGCAAACCCAATTTTCCGTATCAGATCGTGGGCTTGGTAAAGAATGCGAAGTACAACGATCTGCGCGAAGATTTTGCCTCTATCGTCTATGTCCCCATTTCTCAGGACGAAGTGGCGGCGCCAGGGGGGCAGGTGCTAGTCCGATCCACGACGTCTTCCGGCAGCCTCATCTCCGACGTGAAGCGTGTCATTGCCGGCGTCAGCCCTGAGATTGCCCTCGATTTCCATGTCTTTAAAACCCAAATTCGCGATGGCCTATTGCGCGACCGGCTCATGGCAACCGTATCGGGCTTTTTCGGCCTGCTGGCCGCGCTTCTCGCCACCGTTGGTCTTTATGGCGTCATGTCCTATTCCGTGGAGCGCCGCCGGAACGAGATTGGCATTCGCATGGCGCTTGGCGCAAGCCGCGGCGGAGTCACGCAGATGGTGATGCGGGAGGCAGCGACGCTTCTCTCTATCGGCTTGACGATTGGTGCCGTTCTCGCACTTCTAGGCGCGAGGGCCGCCAGCGCCATGCTATTCGGACTTAAAGCTTACGATCCGGTGACGCTGGCGACGGCCCTGGCTGCTCTCGCCGTAAGCGCAATGATGGCTGCCTATTTGCCGGCGAGGCGCGCCGCCAATCTGGAACCGATGACAGCCCTGCGCGAGGACTAGGGTCCGTCGTTTCGCGGTGGTCAGAGGAGGTAAGGCACCAGGGCCGCGGTCTGACGAGCATAGCTGGCATACGTCTCGCCGAATTGGGAACGCATCCACTGCTCCTCCATGCGGAGCTTCATCCAGAACGCGAGGAAGATGAGAACGAAAACGATGAACCCTCGCACTTGGGAAATGGCAATCGCCATGCCGAGGAAACCGGTCAGAATGCCGGTGTAGATGGGGTGACGGACAACGCCATAGGGACCGCTGGTGATCAGCTCGTGGTCCTGCTTAATGGTGACCGAGCTGCTCCAGTTTCTGCCGAGGTGCTCGCGCGCCCAGACGGCGAACAGAAGGCCGGGGATGGTGACGGCAACTCCCAGCCAGAAGGGCCAAAGGCCAACCGGCCAGAGCTGGAGGTAAAGCCAGGGCAGCGGGATGGGAATTGGCAGGAGAATGGCGATCGCGATCACGAAAATCAAGACGCGCAGGATGCGCGAAGCAGCCGGCTCGAGGCGCTGGGTGGATTTGGTTTTGGCGGCCTTGATCTGCCAGTAGAGAAGAAACAAAATCCAGACCGCGGGAAAGAAAGCTTTGTAGAACCAGAGCATTCAGGACCTCAGGGCGCTGAAGGTGTTTACCCACGTGAGCGAGGGGTAGTTCCAGGGCACGCGAAGATGCCCGTCTCGTTGCCTGAGGGGGATAGTAGCAGAATAATGCCTGCTCGTCGACGTCGAGCGAATTCTAAGCGCGGTCGCCTACTCGCGCGGCGGGCCTGGCTGCTACTTTGGACGCACTACGACGAGGTCGATTTCTATCAAAGCGCCACGAGAGGCAGCGGGCAGAACCACCTGTAGCGTGGTGCGTGCGGGCTTGTTCGGTTGGTCCTTGGTGCCGAAGAATTGGGAATATCCGGCCATCATTCCGGCAAAGTCCGGCTTGCCGTCTTTCGCAGGATCGGTCCCGAGGTATACACGCATCATCACCACATCGCCCAGCGTCAGTTTCTGCGATTCGAGAAATTTTTGAATGTCCTTGATCAGACCCACGGTTTGTGACGTGGTATCGGTGTGCGTCTTCATGTCCGGGTCGAGCCATCCACTCACATACAGCGTGTCTCCGGCCCATACTGCCCCCGAAATTGGAAGGTCGGCATTCGAGGGGTTTTGACTAGCCGGCAGCGGAATCCGTTTTGTTTGCGCTGAAACTGTCAGGGAACCTATAAGCGCGGCTGCCAAAAGGGGAAGATGCTTGATCGTCATGCATTTAAGGCTAGCCTTACAACGGCCACCTCACAAGTTGATTTTTCTCAATGCATTGTTGAGTAGGATTTATGCTTTCCTGCTGCGGGCCGACTGGTCAAGCTTACGGCGTGAACTTTTCGTGTTGCGCAACCACCATCTTCAGCCCACGCTACAGTTGAGAACGGATCAGTGCAAGTTCATAATATTTACCTGATCGATGAATATTGCAAAACAATGAATCTGACGAATCTGGACCTCGATACACTACGTACGCTCATTGTCGCCAATGATCTGGGTGGATATGGCCAGGCTGCGGTCCGTCTGGGACGTACTCCCTCAGCCATCAGTCTGCAGATGAAGCGCCTCCAAGAGGAACTGGGAGCACCGCTCTTTCGCAAGCACGGCCGGGTTCTGAAGCTGACGGAAGCCGGACAGACCGCTCTCGGATACGCCCGGCGCATGCTTGCCCTGAACGACGAGCTGCTGCAAACCATGCAGGGCGCGACGTTAGCCGGCACCCTTCGCATCGGAGCTCCGCAGGATTTCGCCGCGCTGCTGCCGGATGCTTTGCGGCAGTTCGCAGCCCTTTATCCACGAACTCAAATAGAGCTGCGTATTGAGGGTAATGGCGCTTTGATCGAAGCCCTCGACAAGAGTCAGCTTGATCTCGCGCTGACAATTGGATTCGCGGATCGGAAGGACGCTCTGCTGCTGGGGGAACTGCCTGTGCTCTGGATCGCGAGCCGGGCTTTCCGCACACAGGATGGTTCTCTACCGCTTGCGGTACTCGGCCCCCAATGTGCCTTCCGCAAGGCCGCGGTGCAGCAGCTTGAAATCGCCGGCATCCCGCACCGTATCGCGGCCACCAGCCCAAGCCTGGACGGCCTATGGGCCGCGCTTCAAGGTGGGCTTGGCATTACCGCACGCACCGCTATGCAACTGCCAGCTCATCTAGTGGCGAATAGGTCGCTGCATCGCCTGCCCGCCCTTCCAACTCTTCCCGTGGCACTGCACCGCGGCCCGAACGGCGCCAACTCCGCTCTTGATGCGTTCCGTTCTTTGCTTGGCGCGGCCACACGAGGCGCTCTGGCCGAACTCACTCACCCGCAGCGCTCCCACGTATTGCGGAAAGCGTAAGCGTCACTCAACTATTCTGTAAGAAAAATCAAATTGTGCATCGTTCCTGCAGAAGGTACGGTGTACTCATGCTCGCTCGCATCCTTTCGCTCATTGCTCCCGTGGTGTTCGCTATTTTCTCCGTGCATGCCCAAGCGCCAGCCGCGAACCCGTTTGCCGGCACATGGAGGCTCATCGCCGCGGACAAGATCCTGCCAGACGGGACCCGCGTCCCCGATTATGGAACTCAGCCGCACGGCTTGGCCATCTTTACCGCCGACGGCTACTTCACGGTTGAAGTCTTCCGGGATGTGCGCGTGAAGTTCGCCGGCAATGACCGAGCCAAGGGCACACTCGAGGAGTACAAAGATGCGTCCCTGAGCGCCAGTTGCTCGTTCGGCACCTATAGCATCGACCCCATATCCAGTAAAGTCACCATGAAGATTGATCGCGCAACCTTTCCGAACAATGACGAAACCACTCAAGTGCGCTCCTATGAACTGAAGGGCCACACCCTAAGCTGGAGAGTTCCCGCCCGCCCCGACGGTTCTATCCCGATCACCGTGCTTCGCCGCATCGATGTTCAAGGAAAACGGCAGTAGAGGAGCGCCGGGCGCCGCAAAATAGGGAACGGGAGTGTGATTGATCCCAACACTCCCAACTCCGGAATCGGCAATTCGTAAGCAACGTAGAATTGGTGGTCGCACGGATTACTTCCGGTTTGCCGGCGCTGGCATTGCAGGCGGGATAAGGATCAAATGAATCGAAGGGATTTTGGGCGGCTTGGATGGGCCACCGTGATCGGGGCGGGGGCAGGCAAGCTGCGGCCCACGTTCGCTCAGTCGCCAGCGCATCCGATGGTGGCGACCTCGGAACCGAAGGCCACCGGGCGCGCGGCGGATTTCATCCTGCGGATCGCGCCGATGATGGTCGAGCTGGCGCCCCAGGTTGTGCTCAGCACTATCGGCTACAGCAACCAGGTGCCCGGTCCCTTGCTGCGGATGCGAGAGGGCCAGCGCGTGGCCGTAGAGGTTGTGAACGACACGGACGTTCCTGAATACGTGCATTGGCACGGTCTGTTCGTTCCCTCGGACGTGGACGGGGCGGAGGAAGAAGGTACACCCCCGGCGCCTCCGCATGGCCGACGGCGTTATGAATTCGTGGCAAAGCCGGCGGGTTCGCGATGGTACCACTCGCATACCGAGGCCATGCTCGATCTGCATCGCGGCAGCTACACCGGCCAGTTCGGCTTTCTCATGATCGATTCAGCGAATGACCCTGGGCTCTACGATCAAGAAGTCTTTCTGGCGCTGCGTGAATGGCAGCCTTTTCTGACTACGATGGACCCGGACGAGCAGCGGCCGGATCCCAGCGATCCGATGCCCGAAAAACCCGCCACTCCGGACCCGCGACCGAACGGGCTCGAGATCAGCGCTCCTCTTTACTCAATCAACGACAAGATGCTAGGTGCGGGTGATCCCCTCCGCGTGCGTTCGGGCCAGCGCATCCTGATGCACCTACTCAATGCCAGCGCTTCGCAAATTCATCGCGTGGCTTTGCCCGGCCACAGTTTTCAGGTGATCGCACTCGATGGCAATATCGTACCCACGCCTCAGCCGGTTGATTTCATTGAGATCGCCCCGGGCGAACGGGTGGATGCGATCGTGGAGATGAATCGGCCAGGAGTCTGGATTTTAGGGGAGCTCCGCGATGTCGCGAGGCAATCCGGCATGGGCATCGTGGTGGAGTACGCCGACCAGAAGCAGCGCCCGCAATGGCTTCCCTTTCGGAAGGCGCGCTGGGACTATACGATTTTTGGCAAGGACTCCCCGCATCCCGCGCCAGACCAGACCATCGACATGGTCTTCGAAAAAGTGCCGGGCGGGCCCCATGGGATCAATCATTGGCTCGTCAACGGCAAGGAATATCCGCATGAACGGGAGTTCGTGTTCCGTCAGGGAGGGCGCTACCGGCTGGTGTTTCACAATCGCAGCGACGATTCCCACCCGCTGCACATGCACCGGCACCTGTTCGAACTTGTCGAGCTCAACGGCAAGCCGACTGCAGGCATCAAGAAGGATACGGTGGTCGTACCCGCATTTGGACGCGCCAGCGTGGATCTGGTCGCCGACCAACCGGGCCTCACGCTGTTTCACTGCCATATCCAGCAGCACATGGACTTTGGTTTCAAGGCGCTGTTTCGCTACGCCTAAGCACCGCATCGCCTGCAAAACGGGCGGGGCGGCAATTCTGCGGAGCCTACGGCGAGTGCATCCGTGCAGCGGCAGCTTGCAACACTGAACCGCGACCGTAAGGGGCGGATGCATACTTCGCGAAGGTTGAAACCGGCCGTTATGAATCGACGACGGATTCGCTTACGGCAAGCCTTTGTAGACCTCGATAGCGTCAAGGACATTCCGCCTTGCTGACGGTCTAAACGACCTCGCAAATAGCCTGTGTTACGGCTTTTTCACACGTTCGAGATAAACACGAAATATTGACGGGATAAAGTCGCACCTTGGCAATTATCCAACTACAAATCCGAAAGGGTGGAACTGCATGAAGACGATCCGGGGAAGGTTCCGAGCAGGAGTGCTCATGGGAGCGGCCGCCTCAGTGCTGGCATTTGCAACTGGGGCCAACGCACAGAATACATGGCCTTATTTAATAGATGCGGGAGTAGAAGCGGGGCCTCATCACCTCCTTCTCCCCCTAATAACCCGCTCGCCCGTACTTGCGGTGGTTGGCGACATCGCCTGCCAGCCAGGCGTGGAGGCGGACGGTGAGTCTTCGAATGAAACCTGCACCGACCCCGCGTCCCCCTACACCGGTACCTCTCTGTGGCAATCCCAGGTGGCCACTGCGAATCAGATTGAGAATATGAAGCCTGACCTCGTTGCGCTCCTCGGAGATCTGCAATACCAGGTAGGCCGATATTCGGACTTTGAGCAATCGTTCGATTTGACGTATGGCTATTTTAAATTTCTCCACCGGCCTTCGCCCGGCAACCACGAGTTTTATGACGAGCATGGCGAGACCGGCGTTGGCGGCTACGGCTACTTCGCCTACTACAACGGCTTCCAGGTCGATACCACCAGTGACGCAAGTGAGGGTATGCCTCTGATGGCTACGATCTCGGACCCGTGTCCCGTACCCAACTCGAGTTGCAAGGCGGGCAAGACCCCCACTGCGGACCTCTCCCCCCAACCCATTCCGCGGCCGTATGGACAGGCGGGCTATTTCGAGCCGACGGGCGGACTGGAAACCGCGACATACTACAACGGCCCCTCGGCCGGCGCCGCGGCCCCGGTCGGAGTCGGAGATGGCTGGTATTCCTACAATCTCGGCTCGTGGCACCTGATTTCGCTCAATATAGAGTGCTATACGCAGCCGGGCGGTTGCTCGACCACGGGCTCCTGGTTTGCCGCCGAACTCGAATGGCTGAAAAACGATCTCGCGGCGAATCATTCCTTCTGCACAGCCGCCTACTGGCATCAACCCACGTTCAGCCCTACTAACGGCATCACCAACGAGGGCATTGCCGCTCAGGCGTTTTGGCAACTGCTCTACCAGTACGGAGCCGACCTGGTGCTGAACGGACACGACCACCTCTATGCCCACTACCGTCCCCTTGACCCCGACGGGAATTACGATCCAAACAAGGGCATACGGGAATTCGTTGTGGGCACCGGCGGCGAGACACTCGATCCGGTGGTCACAGCCATTGTGGGGAGCGGCGCAAATGAAACAAACATGGAAGATCCTTTGGGGCGCACGAACTTTAACTTCTTGAATCTCGAGGCGGGTGCAACCGGGGACTACTGGGGCGTGATGGCCCTGACGCTCAATCCGGTCGGCTACGCGTGGGATTTCGAGTCGGCACTGGAAGCTCCTTTAGCGGGTGCGCCTTCTTCGCCTACTTTCAGCGACAAGGGCGTCGGCAGTTGCCACGGCGGCCACTAATTGCCAGTTAGTCTTCGCCGCGTTCGTTAACCTTCCCCACCCTTCGCGAAACGTCGTGGAGGGTGGGGATTTTGCGTTGCCTTGCAACCTGCCAATTTTCCGGTCTTCGTTTTGGTGACTATCCTCGATTCCGACGGTGTTTTGCGATTCAAAGGCGTTGGTTCCGCTGAACTACGACGCCCGCAACGCGAGCAGCAAGTGAGAACGCAAGTTTCAACGGCTCGGAGGAATAAAGGTCGGGCCTAGGTCAACAAGGCCCCGAGCTTCTTCGTAGCGGTCGGGAACTTTTTGATTCCGGCGCCCACTACTTCATCGGCCACGGTTACATAGACGTCGCCCACCGTTCCGGTGATTCGGGTATGAGCGCCTTTTGCGAGATTCTTGCTTCCACCGGCGACAATCATCGCCAGGCCGCTGTTTTTATGGGGGTTGGCTTCGGCATGCTCATGCACGAAGACGAGGGTCGTATGATCGAACAAATTGCCGTCGCCCTCGGGCACTGACTCAAGCCTCGCAACGAGATAGGCAAATTCCTCTACGTGCCAGCGGCAAATGTCACGGAGCACGTGAATGCCGTCCGCGCCATCGGCCCCTGATGTTCCTTCCGCGTGCGTGTAATCATGATGCCGTGCCGAAGTATAACCAAGCCACGGAAAACGTGTCAGGCTTTGGCATTTCGTCAGCATGTAGGAAGCGACGCGCGTCTGCCGCATCGCGAGCGCCTGCACCAGTAGATCGCTCTGCAATTTTGCGATTCGCGGCCAATCCTTCATGTCGCAATCAAAGTCCGGCGGATCCACGCGCGCGTATTCCGGTGGTAGACCCGCAATGGCGCGCTCCAAATCGCGGATACCAGATAAATGTTCGTCCACCCTCGTCTTGTCATCGCTTGGGAGCGTCTTCTGCAGCGACAATGCATCTGCCGTTACAGCGTCCAGGATGCTGCGTTTCCGGTTCGCCCAGCCTTCTTCACGCGCTCCGAATAGACGGTCAAATAGACGATGCGGGATCATCTCCGGTGGCAGCGCCCGTTCGTATCCCGCCCAGCTCATATTCCGCTGCATGCTCTCGCCGAACGATTCCTGCGCCACACCGATCTGCAGGGATCGGAAGCGCGAATCGCCGCCGATCTTGGCCGCAATGATCTGATCAATCGAAGGCCCGCTCGGCCCGCGCCCGGTGAAGTCCAGACCGGTCATCAAACCGCTCATCGAGTTTGTGTGCCCGTTGCCTTTCCCGTTAGCGGCCGCATTGTCCACTCCACTGAGCACATGAACGTCTTTGCGCCATGCCGCCAGGGGAGCGAGGCAAGGGGTCAATTCGTAATCGGCACCCTCTTCCGACGGGATCCAATAGCGCTCCGGAATGCCGTTTCCGTTGAACCATAGAACAAAGCGGCTCTCGATCGGTTTCTCCACCGCGGGGGCGCCGGCTGCAACGCTGGCGGAACTCGCCGCGTAGGCGGAGCCGATGGAGTTGAACATGGACGCTAGCGGCGGCAGGCCAATCGCAATCCGGGCGCCCGCTGCCGTGATTCCCTTCAGGAGGGATCTGCGGGACGTTCTAACGCGGGCTGTTATTATCTGCGACACGCTCGATAGCTCCTGGGCTTTGGGTGTTTTGCTGCGCACCGGCGCTGGGAAACTCTCTCAGTACCACTAAAGACACTATAAGCTCTTTGAATCGGAAACCGGAATTGCGGAAATTATCGGAGACCAAACGGATGAGTGGACGATCTGCCGGGGTATCCGCTCTTCCCGCCTGGAACCGGAAGTATTGCTTCACGATACATTGCTGGCATTGCGAACTCTTAGCCAGCAGCGCGCCCAACTGGCGGGGTGAAGTAAAGTCGGAATCGGGAATGCCGGCCACGTAGGCCGCGGTATTCAGCGGCAGAGTGATGGTTCGCTTGGGGACGTGCTTGCCTTCGTCCTCTTCTTCGTCGTCTTGATGTTTAGTGCGAAACTCCAGTACCAGCTGCTCGCGCTTCGCGCCGATCGCATCGAACTTCTCGAGTCCGAAGCCGACGCCATCCATCAGCTTGTGGCAGCCAGCGCATGACGAATTCGTGGTGTGCTCAGACATGCGGTCACGGTTGGTCTGTGGTTTTGCCTCCGTTACGGGCGGCAAATTAGTGTTCACTCCGGGCGGCGGATCCGGCACATGCTGACACAGAAACTGTTCGCGAACAAACAGGCCGCGCGCGGTAGGAGACGAATCGTCCGGTTTTGCGGTCAGGGCCAGAAACAGGCCCTGTCCCAAAATCCCGGCGCGCTCGGAATCGGCTGGAAACGAAACCCGATCGAAGTCTTTAGACGGCGCGGCGACGCCATAGATGCGCGCCAGCTCGGGACTGACATAGCCGTAGTCGGCTGTGAAAAGGGTCATGAAGTCGCGGTCTTCCCAAACCAGGTCCGAGACGAACATGCGGGCCTCCGTGGTCATGGCATGTGCGGTTTCGCGCGTAAAGTAGGGAAACTTGCGCCGGTCTTTGCTGGCGGTTAAGAGACGATCGAACCGCAGCCACTGGCTTACGAACTCATCTAGCGATTCGTGCGCCCGAGGGTCCGCTAACATGCGGCGCACCTGTTTCTCCAGGCCGGCGGGGGTGGCCAACTCGCCTCGTTGGGCCGCAGCAAACAACTCGGCATCGGGCATTGTGTCCCAGAGCGAGTACGATAGCCGGCTAGCCGTCGCCCAGGGTCTCAGTTTCGGATCAGTCGTGGTGTCGAGCCAAAAAAGAAAATTGGGCGACTGCAACATGGCTTCCACCACCAGTTGCGCACCTTTCATGAAATCTGTTCCTGGCGCGAAAAAGGCCTCATAGCGCCGCTGCTCGATGGCATCGAGGGGACGCCGAAAGGCCTTTTGTCCGAACTCCCGGACAAAACGCGCGCGGCACGGCACGGAGGGCTTGCAAGGAATTAGCCCATGGGTGTCGCCGCCGCGGAATGCGGAGCTGGCCAGCTTCTCGGCCGCATTGCTGTAGCCTTCCACCAACAAGGGGGAAAGACTCTGGCCGCGCGACTGGTTGCGGAATCCATTGATAAAGTCTTCCGGCGGGAACTGCATGGCGGGTGATGTCTGGTCGCCCAGCAGATCGCGAACCGTATGGTCGTACTGGCTGTGGGTCAGCCGGCGTAGCTCGGCATCCGGCTGCGATGCGCCGTTGCCGGCATTTTCCATTTCCCGATATTTCAGAGCATCCGCCAGTTCGCTGCCCGACAAATGAGACAGCTTAACGATCCAAGCCTTCAGGACGGCTTCTTCCGGACTCCCGGGCTTAATTCGCTCGCCCCCGGTATGGGGAACGCGAGCAGTCGGCTTCTTCAGCAAAAGTGAGGAGTCTAATTGATCGCGATCGATCAGGACGACCAGCGAGTTTCCGAATGCCTCGATTTTAGAGCCCGGGGCATCGGGCTCGGGAAAGTGTAACCGCGTCCCGGATGCGACGCCCTCGGGATTATGGCACGCACGGCAGTTGGCCTTTTCGAGTATCGGATAGAGGGTGGTTTGGAACTCGCTGCTCTGCGCCCAGGCGGCACAGATGGAAAGGCCCAGTAAAATCAGCAGCTTTGGCAGACGAAACTCCTCAGTCCAAATCCGGTGGCTCGCATCCAGTAGAATATCGCGAGATGCGCCAGTTACTCGTAGCATTTTTTCTCTTCGCCGTTACCGGCTATGGCGCAACGGAACGCGAGATTGCCGAATGGGTGCTGCGATGGGAGGGCAGCCTGATGCTGGAAGGCGCCGGCCAGCCCATACACGATGTCTCCCAGCTTCCGCCGGGCGTCTTCCACATCACTAGTGTCGACCTAACTTCCGCCGTAATGCATCCGGTGGAATTGCGCAAACTCGAGGGCCTCACTCATTTGCGCGAGTTGTATCTCCCCGGGCCCATTTGGAATCCCGGCGGCGGCAACGAAGACAAAACCGGCGTTTTTGAATCCCTCGCCACTTTGACGACAGTGGAGCGCCTGGCGTTCGGATGGCACTTCAACGCGGAGATTAACGTGGTTGACGACGACATCCGCAAGCTTGCCAGCTGGTCTGGATTAAAACAGCTACGCTGCTCGCAATGCAGCCTTCGCAAGCTGAATTTGTCTATCTTTTCGCAATTGCGCGACCTCGACCTCAGCTACAACCCGTTTACGGACGAAGGCATGGCCGGGCTTGCCGGCCTGAAGAACCTGAAGCGCTTGATGCTTCGTGACACGCTGGTCACCGATGAGGGCCTGAAGTATCTGAAGGACCTCACAACTCTGGAAGAACTCGACCTCTCTGGAGCGCGCGTCACCAGCCAGGGGGTTCTATCTCTCAGCGCATTGAAATCGATACGACGGCTGAATCTGCTGGGCGCCCAAGTTAACGACGAGTCGATGGACATTCTCTCGAGTATGCCGTCATTACAGGTCTTGAACCTTTACCGGACGCACGTCACGAATTCGGGCCTTGCGAGGCTCGCGTCATTGAGAAACCTCACCGATTTGGACGTGCGCTACAGCCAGGTCACCACCAATGGCGTGGAGGCCTTGCGCGCGGCACTGCCGGGGATTAAGATCCGCTTCGAGGGCGCCGCGCTTCCCAAAACCAAAGTCGCCGGAGCGGCTCGGCCCGCGGACTCCTCGGATCAGGCCATTGCTGCCTGGGTGAAGCAGTTAGGCGGTAAATCCGAATTCACGGACGGTCGCCTGACAGGAATCAATCTGGCCTCCACGTCCCTCAGCGACGCGCAATTGGCGTATCTCGAAAATCTTCACGACCTCAGGAAACTAGAGCTGCAGGTGACGCAAGTCTCTGATCTGGGGTTGTCGTCCGTGCAGCGGCTCACCAGCCTCCAGGAACTCAATCTCAGCAACACCACCGTCTCTTCCGCGGGGCTTTCCAAACTCTCCGCCTTGCGCGGGCTCGAAACGCTTAGCTTGGCCGGAACGCTGGTGGAAGGGCCCGGCCTCGCACAGCTAAAAGATCTCAAGGATCTGCACTATCTGGATCTTTCGGGCTCGCACGTGGCCGACCGGGGCCTGTCTGATCTCACCAATCTGGCTGGACTGCGTAGCCTCCGCCTTCGTTATCTCGATATAACCGACGCCGGATTGAGCGGCCTTTCGAAGCTGACCAGCCTCGAGAGCCTTGACCTGAGCAGCACCGAGATCACCGACGAGGGTCTGAAGCACGTCGCCGGACTGACCAACCTGCGCGAATTGGACCTGAACTATACACACATCACCAATGCGGGACTCGCCGCGCTGAAGCCTTTGCAGCAGTTGGAACGGATAGAACTCCTTCGAACCCGGACCACGGATGAGGGCATAGCCTCAGTCGCGTCCCTGAAGAACCTGCGGATCGCCAAACTTGACTACACCTCGCTCGATGACAAAGGCATTGCCGCTCTCCAATCGCTGCCCAGGCTTCGGGAATTGAGCCTGGACTCCACGAGCGTCACCGATCAAGGCGCGCTAATGCTGCAATCGATGACCAGCTTGCGCGAGCTGAATATTTATCACACACTGGTGACGGAGAAGGGCATGTTAGCGCTGAAGAGTGCGCTGCCGGATTGTAAGATCGTGTTCGATCGCGATTCGGCATTGCCGAACCGGAGGGTCCGGCAATGAAACCAGTTATTTGGTTCGCGGTTTTGCTGTGGGCTGTTTCCGCTTACGCTGAGGCCACCAAAGAAGACACGCAGTGGATCACCGACTTGGGGGGAACGGTCACATATAACGCCCAGGGCCGCGTAACCGGCGTGAGCCTGCGAGGAACCTGGGTTGGCGATACCGACTTGCGACGGCTGAGCCAATACTCCGATCTGAGCGTCCTCGATCTATCGCTGACACACATCACCGATCAAGGCATGCAGGAAATCAGGAATCTGCGCGGCATTACCGACTGCAATCTGTACTTCG
>Ga0181537_10000177_pt1 | contig 58712 bp, 47 predicted proteins | sample PEATcosm2014_Bin_39_FD_119765 | JGI IMG/M metagenome (GOLD analysis project Ga0181537, IMG submission 119765) | Peatland microbial communities from MTU Mesocosm Facility, Houghton, MI, USA - PEATcosm2014_Bin23_10_metaG | ecosystem: Environmental > Terrestrial > Soil > Wetlands > Peat | place...
CCGGCTTCCTTGGTGGTCGGCGTATCGGGTAACGCTTCGAGCCGATTGGCGCCGGCCACGGCCAGCGCCTTGGCGCCCTTGGCATTGAGCGCCGCAGCGACGTTCGGATACCACTGGAAGCCGAGCGGAACCGCGCCCGACATCAGATCGGGAACGTACTGGCCGATGTTCTTGTACGGGACGTGGGTGAGCTTCACTCCGGTGAGCTGGCTGAAATATTCGCCGGCGAGATGTTGCGAACTACCGATACCGACCGAACCGTAATTCAGTCCGGGATTGGCTTTGGCATAGGCGATGAGATCCTGGAGGCTATTGACCGGCAACGTGTTGCTCGCCGCGACCACGATGGTGAAGGACGCGAACGGCGAGATCGTTTCGAGGTCTTTCTGCGGATCGTAATCGAGGTGCTTGTACAGCGTAACATTAGCGGCGACCGGCCCGGAGCCGCCCCCGAGGATGGTGTAGCCGTCCGGCGCGGCGCGCGCGACGTCGGCAGTGCCGATATTGCCGCCGGCGCCGGGCCGGTTCTCCACCACAATCGGTTGCCCGAGCGACTTCGACATTTTGTCGAACAGGATGCGGCTGACGACGTCGCTGGCGCTGCCGCCGGCGAACGGGATCACCGCGGTGATCGGCCGCGTCGGATAGTCCTGTGCACGCGCCGTGGCACTGATGAAAGCGAATGCCAGCGCGATAATTGCGCCAGCCGAAAAACGACCTGGAATATGTTTCACGGGGAATCCTTCGTTGCCGGATTGAAAGTTGTAGACGTGAGCCGTGCGCACCTTCCACCAATCTGACCGAGCAAATCACACGGGGCATCGAATCGCCAATGGGGGCGCGACGATTTTGCCGAGCCTGGTCCGCGTTGCACACCGCAATAGCACATCGCGAATATCGCTATGCACTCGCAGCCGCTGCAATCCGTGCTTCCGGCACGACGTCGTAATCATAAAGCCCCCTACGAAACTCGGCGTGGGCGGTGAGTTCGGCATCGCGGACGCCAAGATCACCTGATGCCGAATCGTAGCGTAGGCCGTTCTCGCGCGCGCCGCGCTGCACCGATGCAACGCGCTCTTTGCGCAGCTTTTCGTAAACGTCGAGCGCCGTACGCAGCCGCTCGCGGCTGTAGCGCTTGAGGATGGTCGCGAGCGCCATGCCGTCCTCGATCGACTGGTTGGCGCCCTGTCCGAGATGCGGCAGCATCGCGTGCGCGGAGTCGCCAAGCAGCGTCAGTCGGCCTTTGGTCCATACCGGGAGCGGATCACGGTCGTAGAGCGCCCAGCGGAACGTCGTTTTGACTTCCTTGAGCAGCGTCGCGATCCGCGGATCCCAGCCTTCGAAGTCGCGGCGCAACTGATTGGGATCGCCCGCAGCCGTCCACGATTCTTTGATCGCTTGATCGGCCGGGACAAAACCGACGAAATTGATCAGCTTGCCGGCGCGCAGCGGAAAGCAGAGGAAATGTTTGCCCTGACCGAGCCACATCTGCCAGGCGTTGTTCGGCCAATGCGGCACGCACTCGTGCGCAACCGTGCCACGATAGGCGCAGGAGCCTGAGAAAACCGGCTGCGATACCGGAGTCACATAGGGCCGCAGCGTGGAATGAATGCCGTCGGCGCCAACGACCAGATCGGCTTCAATCGTCGAGCCATTAGCGAAAGTGACGTGGGCGACGCCGTCTTCCTCGCGAAAACCCGAGCAGCGATGGCCGCAGTGCACGATGCCGTCCGGCAAAGCGGCCGACAGAAAATCGACGAAGTCGGCGCGATGCATGCCGAAAGTCGCGTTCCAGCCGGCCGAATCCGTGACGCGAACCGGAGCGATCTCGGTCCCGTCGTTGCGGAAATAGCGCGACATCGGCCCGACGCGCGCGCCGAATTTTTCCACCGCCGGACCCAAACCGAGCCGCTCGAGATGTCGGGCGCTGTTTGGCGTAACATAAACACCCGCGCCTATCTCGCCGAGCGCGGGCGCCTGTTCATAAACATTGACCCTAAAACCTTCGGCCAGCAGCGCATTTGCGGCAAACAATCCGCCGATCCCGCCACCCACGATCGCAATATTCAACGGCGTTGCCATGGCATTTGCTGTTCTTGCGCCGAAGATGAAGTCACTTGGCGGAGAAATGCTTCTCCAATCCTTGCCAGCCTCCGAAGTAATCGTGCTGTAGCTCCGACGACTCGATGGCGTAACGCGTGAGCCGCATGGCAAAGCGGCTCTCGAACATGAAAGCCATCGTATCCTCGATCTTGTGCGGCTTAAGCTGCGCATTTGTCGCACGTGCCCAGGTTTCGGCGTCCGGTCCATGCGCGGTCATGCAGTTGTGCAAACTGCAGCCGCCGGGCAGGAAGCCCTCGGCCTTGGCGTCGTATTCGCCATGCAACAGGCCCATGAACTCGGTCATCACGTTGCGGTGGTACCACGGCGGACGGAACGTATCCTCGCCGACAAGCCAGCGCGGAGGAAAAATCACGAAATCGATATTGGCGGTGCCGTGTACGTCCGAAGGCGCGGTCAACACGGTGTAGATCGACGGATCGGGATGGTCGAAGCTCACCGTACCGATCACCATGAACCGCGTCAGTTCGTATTTGTACGGCGCGAAATTACCGTGCCATGCGACGACGTTAAGCGGCGAGTGATCCATCTCCGCCGCCCAGAGGTTGCCCTGGAATTTTGTCACCATGACACATGGCGCCTTGGTGTCCTCGAAGGCGGCGACCGGGCTTAAGAAATCGCGTGGATTGGCGAGCCCGTTCGAACCGAGAGGACCAAGTTCGGGCAAGCGGAGCATCTGCCCGTAGTTCTCGCAGATATAGCCGCGCGAGGGCCCGTCGGGCAGTTCGACGCGAAACCGTAAACCGCGCGGGATCACCACGATCTCACCGGGCGGCACTTCGATAATGCCGAGTTCCGTGACAAAACGGGCACGGCCCTGCTGCGGCACGATCAGCATTTCGCCGTCGGCATTATAGAAGCAGCGGTCAGTCATCGAGCGATTGGCGGCATAGATGTGGACGCACATGCCGACTTGCGTCGCCGCGTCACCGTTGCCGCCGAGCGTGACGATACCCTCGACGAAGTCGGTCGGCTCCTTCGGAATCGGAATCGGGCTCCAGCGCAATTGCGTCGGCGTCGCGTCGACGTCGTTGAACGGTGCGCTGCGAATCAGGCCGTTTTCAATCCGCGCATAGGGCCGGTGCACGACCGAAGGTTGGATACGATAGGTCCAGGTGCGGCGGTTTTCCCCGCGCGGGGTGGTGAACGACGTGCCGGAGATCAGCTCGGCATAAAGTTCGTGCGGCGGATGCTGCGGCGAATTGCGCCCGACCGGCAGCGCACCGGGCACAGCTTCCGACACGAAATGATTGCCGAAACCCGGCTGGTACTGGAGATCGGCGGAAGCGGTCTTGCCCGCCGGCGCCCGGAGCTTGGTTTCCTGATTCATGGTGAACCTCCGGGCCGTTGCGACGTCACGACGGAATCTGCGCTGGAAAGAAAATCGCCGCGATTTGCTCGCGATAGCGCAGCAAAATTGGTCACTTTCGCAACAAATATCCGATTTCCACGGCGGCTGCGCAAGGCGGTCCACGCGTCATCGGTTCCAACGTGCCGTTGCGCGCCGCAATTCGCCTTGAATGACTCACATTCCGTCCCAAAAGCCGCCCGCTTGGACCGGCATGAGCGGCCAAGGAGTCAGGGGAAATCTTTCATTAACCAACGTCACGCGGCGCCGAAAGGCGCTGTCGCAACACGTTTGTGAGGGAACGGGGATGCGTCCGATTCTTGCAATTGCGCTTCTGCTTGTCGCGCTGTCCGGCGGCACGACGAAGCCGAACCATTCGTCGTTGCTCGGCGAATATCTTCACGCCGCGGATGATGGCGTGGCACGGCTGCGGACTGAAATCGAATCGTCCACCGACAAATCTAACCGGCTCGCCGTGGCTTCGTTGCAGCCGCTCGAAATTCCGGTTGAAACGATCAGGCCTGAAACGGCCGATCCCGGTCAGCAAATCGCGTCTGCGGCTGCGGCTGCGGACAGCATGAGCGCCGCCCTCGATAGCAGCATCTTCACCGGCACAGACGGTATGGACAGCGGTTCAAGCTACCCCGCTGAACTTTCGGTCGATGACCTCTGCAGCGTGGTGCTGACTTCGGCGCAGAATAACGACCTGCCGATACCGTTCTTCGCCAATCTGCTCTGGCAGGAAAGCGGTTTGCGCAACGATATCATCAGCTCAAAGGGGGCTTTGGGGATCGCACAGTTCATGCCGGAGACGGCCGCCGAAAAAGGTCTCGCCAATCCATTCGATCCGCTGCAGGCGATTCCGGCGTCGGCGCGGTTTCTGCGCGAGCTGCACATGGAGTTTGGCAATCTCGGCTTCGTCGCCGCTGCTTATAATGCCGGCCCGCACCGCGTCATCGACTGGCTCGAACAGCGCGCCAGCCTGCCGCAAGAGACGCGCGATTATGTCCTGCACATCACCGGGCTCTCGATCGACGCCTGGCGGCGCATCGCGGTGAAGGACGACGCGCTGACTTTCGTTCAGCCCCTGCCCTGCCGCAGTCTGCCGGCCTTCGTCGGCCTGGAGCAGGCCCAGTCGCCGCAGGCGCGACAGGACCGAGCCGACCTGGAACAGGCCGAGCGCGACGAGACGGCGCCGAAACCGCGCGGCGAGAGCCATCCAGCCGCGCTCGCCGCGCATCCGCGCGTCCGGCGCGAAGCGCGAGGCGGCGGCAGGCGCGAGGCGGCGCATGGCGCGCACGCCGCACGCGATAAGCGCCAGAGCGTCTAGGATCGTTCAGTCGGCCACCGCGCCCGGAGAGCCGCGACGGATGCCGAGCGTGACAATGCGCTGCAACAGGTCCGGGTAGCCTATGCCGACGTGCTTGGCCGACAGCGCGAATTCCTGGCTTTCGGCAATTTCAGGATTTGGGTTGGCCTCAAGAAAATAAGGTGTGCCGTCGGCGGCGAGCCGGAAGTCGATGCGGGCATAGCCGTCGAGCTCCAACGCGCGGTAAATGCGCTTGGCCATGTTCTGAATCCGGGCATGGAGCTCCGGCGTCAGATCCCTAGCCGGCCCGTGCCGGATGCCGCGGCGCTCCTGATAATCGGGATCGTGCTTGACCTTTTCGGTCGCGATCAGCCAATCGCCTTCCGCCATGTTCTGAAATTGCAGCTCCCACACCGGCAGCACCAAAAGCCGGTCATTGCCGACCACGCCGACATAAATCTCTCGGCCTTCGATATATTGCTCGGCGATCGCGGCGGTGCCGATCTTTTCATGAATAAAGGTGACGCGTTCGGCGAGCTTATCGTCGGTGTCGACGACCGAGGCCTGCGAAATGCCGTAGGAAGCGTCTTCATTGACGCTTTTGACGATCAGCGGCAAAGCGAGCCGCGCTGGGCGCCTGACCTTCCGGCGCATCGGAAACACGGCAAAGTCCGGTACCGGAACGCGGTGATAGTGCACGAGCGTTTTCGACAGATCCTTGCCCCGGGCCAGCATCAGCCCGCGCGGATTGCAGCCGGTATACGGCACGTGCATCAGTTCAAGATAGCTGACGACGTTCTGGTCGTAGATCGCCTCACCGTGAAATTGCTCGAGCAGCGTGAAAACCACATCCGGCTTCCACGATTCGATTTCCTCACGGATCGGCTTTAACTCATCGTGCACGCCGAGCGGACGCACTTCGTGGCCGGCGGTGCGCAAGGTCGTCACCACATCGTATTCTGTCTTCCAAACGTTGATTTCCTGCTCGGTATATCCCTTGCTCGATTCCGGGGGGATCAGGTCCGGATGAACGAGCAACAGGACGCGCAGTTGCTTCATAGCGCGATCCACCTTCGCCGCGACGGGCCGAACAAAGCGTGCATCGTCTTGGCTGTCAGCAGCACCGTGAATTCCATGATCAGCTTGCGCTCGGAACCGACGGCGCGCAGATCGAGCTCGCGGCACCGCTGCATCATGTCGTCGAGCACGGCATCGAAAGTGAGCTGATATTCACCGGTCCATTTGGAAACCAGCTCGCGCACTCTGGCGCGGTTGCGGCGGATGAACGTGGAAGCCGCCTCGTGGTGGCGGTGCCGCGGGTCGGCGGAGAACAGCCGCCGCAGATCGCGGTCATAGGTTTTCGGGGTGTCCAAGGCATAGAGGCTGCGTTTTTTCTTGTAATATTCGCCGAGCGTCTGGGTGAACGTTCCGAGCGGGTCGACCTTTTCCCGATGCGTGAGCGCCGGCCGCTTGCCGGCGATCTCGGCCATTACTTCGTCGACATATTCGAGCTTCTTGAGCGCCGGCCAGCCGGCATAGCGGCTGCGCCAATGCGAGCGCGGCCGCAACCACACCGCGAAGGTCTCGGCGAAATCCTCGTCCGGATGGCTCTGCGCATACCAAAGCCGCAGGTGCTGGACGTAGTTGCGGCTCGCCGGATTGGGCCGGTAGTAGCGCGGATAGCGTTGCGACGACGGACCGAACAATTGCTGCCAGCGGCGGCGGCGATAAAGCTGGTAGGCATGGGTGACGACGTGCCCGCATTCGTGGCGCAGAATACGCATGCATTCCGACCACGTGCCGCCCTCGACTTCGAGCATCATCTTCTTTTCCAGCTGCATCAGCCGGGGATGCGTGAGGAAGAACGGTATCGCGATGCCGGGCGTGCCTTCGGGGGAAAACCACTCGTTCGAAACCCAGGCATGCGGGCGCACGCGAATATCGTGGGCCGCGAGTTCGTCGCAGAGCGCGTGCAGGCATTTCGCGAGCCAAGTGCCCTCGACCGTCACCTTGAGGTCCTTAAGCCGGACCTCCAGCAACTCTTCGTCGGACAACGCGGCCCATGGGAATTTTCGGCGGGATTTTCGACGCGGCATAGCGCTCTACAGGCTCACGCAAATCACCACGCCGATGGTGTCACGGCGGGCCCGCGCCGACAACGGGCAAGCCCGGGGCGGGATGCGCGCAAAAGCGGGACTGGCTAGGATGGTTGCGCAAGGGGCCGGGAATGCAGGCAGGTATTGGAGACGCCGTACGCCGCAAGGAGGATTTGCGCCTGCTCACCGGCCGCGGCTGCTATAGCGACGATTTTAATTTCCCGGGCCAGGCCCATGGCGCGGCGCTGCGCTCACCGCATGCGCACGCCGTGATCCGTCGGATCGATGCGGCGGCGGCCCGCGCCATGCCGGGCGTACTCGCGGTCCTGACCGGCCAGGACGCCCTTGCCGACGGACTTAAGGTCATCCCGCATCTTGCCGCTCCCGGCACACCGCCCGACATCGTGCTGCATAACCGCGACGGTTCGCCGGTGCCGGCTGCCCCGCATTATGTCTTGCCGGCCGACCGCGTCCGCCATGTCGGCACTGCCGTCGCCTTTGTGATCGCGGAAACCCTCGCACAAGCCAAGGACGCCGCCGAGAAGATTGTCGTCGACTATGAACCGCTGACGGCGGTAACCGAGGCTAAAGCCGCCGTGGAGAAAAGCGCGCCGCGGCTCTACGACGATTTGCCGAACATCATGATCGACGCCGAGGTCGGCGATGCCGCCGCCACCGCAGCGGCTTTCGCGCACGCGGCGCATGTCACCCAGCTCGATACTTGGGTTAATCGCGTCACCGGCGTCACGATGGAACCCCGCGCCGCGGTCGGCATCTATGACGCCGCAAGCGGACGCTACACGCTCTACGCCGGTTCTGGCGGTATCGTGCGTCAGAAGAAGGAGATTTCCGCAATCCTCGGCGTGCCGTTTGAGAGCGTGCGCGTGATCGCCCGCGAGATCGGCGGCAATTTCGGCACCAAGAACAGCTTCTTTCCGGAATTCGCGCTGGTGGTCTGGGGCTCACGGCGTGTCGGCCGGCCGGTGAAATGGACGGCCGAGCGCACCGAAGCTTTCATCAGCGACTATATGGGCCGCGATCTGACGGTCTCGGCAGAACTTGCACTCGACGCCGACGGCCATTTTCTTGCGCTGCGCACATCGAACCTCAGTAACATCGGTGCGCACACCGGTTCTTACGTGCCGCTGGTGAAGGGCGTTGGACTGGTGACCGCCGGCTACCGCATTCCGGTCGCGCATATCCAGGCGCGCGCCGTTTTGTCGACGACCATGTGCACCACGCCCTATCGCAGCGCTGGCCGGCCGGAAGTGATCTACGTGATCGAACGGCTGATCGACAAAGCCGCGCAAGAGCACGGCTTCGATCGCGTCGCGCTGCGGCGGCGCAATCTCATTCCGCCATCGGCTTTCCCTTACAAAAATCCGCAAGGTATCATCTATGACAACGGCACCTATCGCGCGGTGATGGAACGCGCGATGGAGCTCGGCGACTGGAAGGGATTCAAGAAGCGCCGCGCCGAAGCACGAAAAAGAAAGCGGCTGCGCGGCATCGGATTGTGCTGCTATCTCGAAACCACCGGCGGCTATCCCCGCGAGCGCGCCGATATCACCGTGCATCCGCAAGGCAAGGTCGATGTCGTGGTCGGCACGCTGTCGAGCGGCCAGGCTCACGAGACGACGTTTGCACAATGCGTCGCGGAATGGCTCGGCGTGCCGTTCGACGACGTGCATGTGAACGAAAGCGACACCGATATCGTCAAGGAGGGCGGCGGTTCACATTCCGCGCGCTCGATGCGGCTCGCCGGCATCGTCATGGGCAACGCCTCCGATCTTGTCATCGAAAAGGGCAAAAAGATCGCCGCCCATATGCTCGAAACCGCCGAGGACGACATTGCTTTCGCCGGCGGACGCTTCACCGTCAAAGGCACCGACCGCTCCATCGGAATTTTCGACGCCGCCGCCGCGGCCGCGGACGGCAAGAGCATGCCGGAAGATTTGCGCGGGCCGCTCGCGGCGACCAGCGACGAGACCATCAAGCAGCTCGGTTTTCCCTATGGGGCGCATGTCTGCGAAGTCGAGGTCGATCCGCAGACCGGCGCGCTCGATCTGGTGCGCTACACCGCGGTCGACGATGTCGGCCGCGCCATCAATCCCATGGTTGTGCACGGCCAGACCCATGGCGGCGCCGCGCAAGGCATCGGCCAGGCGCTATGGGAGCTTTGCGCCTACGACGATGAGGGTCAGTTCCTTTCGGCGTCGATGATGGACTACGCCATGCCGCGCGCCGACATGTTGCCGTCCTTTACCACCGCCATTTCCGAAGTGCTCACGCCGACCAACAAGCTCGGCGTGCGCGGCGCCGGCGAAGGCGGCACCACCGGCGCGCTCGGCGCGGTGGTCAACGCCGCGGTCGATGCGCTCGCCGAATTCGGCGTCACTCATATCGACATGCCGGTGACGCCGGAAAAAATCTGGCGCGCGATTCATTCCGGAAAAGCATGACAAAAAAGAATTGGGAGGAAAGTTATGGGACTTCTCGACAAACACATCGCCGCCGTCACCGGCAGCGGCTCAGGCATCGGCCGGGCGATTGCGATCGGTTACGCCAAGGAAGGCGCGCAGGTCGTCGTCCTTGACATCAACGCCGAGGCCGCCGCCGAAACGGTCAAGACGATCGCTGCTGCCGGCGGCAAAGGCCATGCCTTAACTCTGGATGTCACTCAGCGCGAGAAATGCCGCGAGGTCGCAGCGCAAATCGCCGCAAAAATCGGTCAGGTCTCGATCCTCGTCAACAATGCCGGCATCAATCGCCGCAACGCCTTTGCCGGCGACCCGGACGCGGTGATCAAGGACTGGCAAGACATCATGGCGATCAATCTCAACGGCACGTTCAATGTGACGCAAGCCTTTCTCGATCAACTGCGCGCCACCAAGGGCAGGATCGTCAATCTCGGCTCGATCCAATCCTTTGTTCATGTGCGCACGCCTAATTCGCCGGCATACACCACCTCCAAGCACGGCGTGCTCGGATTCACCCGCGCGCTTGCGGCGGAGCTTGGAAAGTGCGGCGTACGCGTCAACGCCATCGGCCCGGGCCTGATCGAAACGCCTTTGAACGAGAAGGTGCGCGTCAATAATCCGGAGCTTGTTCAGATCTTTCTTGACCACACGCCGCTCGGCCGCACCGGAAAGCCAGAGGACATGGTCGGGCCAGCGGTCTTTCTCGCCTCCGACCTTTCAAGCTACGTGACCGGCACGATCGTCATGGCCGACGGCGGTTATCGCGTGATCTAGAGCCGCCCGGCGAACGCGTCGGCAATGAACTGATGCGTGAGCGTATAGGTCTGCCGGCAGGCATGTTCATCCCAGCCGGCGATGCCGGGCGCGTCCATTCCTTCGTCGGTATATGCGTGCAGCGTGCCTGAGAAGAGCAGCATCTGCCATTTGGCGCCGGCCGCATCCATCTCGTCTTCGAACGCGTCGCGGTCGGCCTTCGGCGCCACCGGATCGGGCGCGCCGTGGGCGACTAGAAGCTTTGCTTTCACCACGCCCTTATTCGCCACTCGCGCGGTCTTAAGGTCGCCGTGGATCGAAACCGCGGCGGCAAGATCGGCACCATCGCGCGCCAGTTCCAGAACGTTGCCGCCGCCGAAGCAAAAGCCGATTGCGGCGCGGCGCCCGTCGGCGAGATTGCGTTTGGCGGTTTCCGCGATCATTGCATCATAGGCGGCGCGAATGCGCTTGCGCTGCTCGACGGCATCCTCGCGCAGCGGATTGGCAAGCGCCGCGGCCTCGCCGAAATCGGCCGGACGGGTTCCCGCGCCATACATGTCCGCAGCGAAAACAACATAGCGGTCGGCAGCCATGAGCTTGCCGCGCTCGATCGCCTGGTCGGTCATGCCCATCCAGTTCGGAGCCACCAGCACGGCCGGACGCTTGCCAGAAATCTTGTCGTCATAAATGAGCGCGCCCTCGGCGGTCAGTGCTCCCATCGGATATTTGATTTTCTCGACTTTCATCTGCTTCCTCCCGCCTTATGATGAGTGCGGCAATTGTATCGCGAGAAAAGCAGCCATGGCAGACGTGAAAGACGATCCGGCGTTTCTCTATTTTCCGAATAATTATCGCTGGTCGATGGGGCTCTTGATCTGTTTGTCCGCAGCGCCTTGGACCGGAGTCGAGATCGACGAGGTCAATCGCGTCGGCCGGGCGCTGGCCGACAAGGTCGGCGACGACGACGCCTGGTTCGAAGAATGGACCCGCATGGGCGACAAGATCGAGGCGCGCGGCCGCGAGGCGATGCGCGCCGGCCATAAGCGCACGGCCGCCTCCTGTTTCATGCGCGCGACGCGCTACTACCAGACCGGCGAGCGCTTCGTGCATCCGCGCTCGGAGCGCAGCATGGACGTCTACGCACGATCGGTGAAAATCTTCAAGGAAGCCGCCGCCATCCTCAATCGGCCGCGCATCGAGCCGGTGGAGGTGCCGTACCAGAACACGAGCCTGCCGGCGCTGCTCGTGCATCCGGACCGCGATGCGGCCGGCACGGGACCGGCGCCGGCGATGGTATTTTTCGACGGCTTCGACGTCACCAAGGAGCTGCAATACGGCTACGGTATTGCCGAACTTGCCGCGCGCGGCATCGGCTGTCTCATTGTCGACGGACCCGGCAACGGCGAGAGCGTGCGTTTTCGCAATCTGCCGCTGATCGCCGAGACCGAGCGTTATGCCAGGCCGGTCTACGATTATATGGCCGGACGCAAGGAATTCGACCCGAAGCGAATCGGTGTCATGGCGCTCTCACTCGGCGGCTATTACGCGCCGCGCGCGGCGTCGCTTGAACCGCGCTATGCCTGCTGTGTCGCCTGGGGCGCGATGTGGGATTTCCACGAGACCTGGCGGCGGCGATTCGAGCTGTTGGATTCCGGCAAGGTGCCGTCGCTGTCGGTGCCACCCAAACTTCTCGAATGGGTCTTGGGCGTTTCGGGGCGCGACGCGGCGATGAAGAAGCTTGAAGGCTTTCGCCTCGACGGCATCGTGCAGAAAATGCGCTGCCCGTTCCTCGTCCTGCATGGCGAGGGCGATCAGCAGATTCCGGTCACGCTTGCCGAAAAGCTTTACGCTGCTTCGGGCTCCAAACAGAAAACACTCAAGGTCTTCACCCGCGAAGCGGGCGGTTTCCATCACTGCCAGGTCGACGATGTCACCGTCGGCATACATTACATGTGGGACTGGATCGCCGGCGTGCTCCATCCCGGCGCATAAACGGAGCCTGCAACCGGAATGCTATGCGCGCCCGCACCGCGATTAATTAATCGTTAATTAACATTCGTCATTTTGCAGGCCTCATTTCTCCCCCAAGGAGGCCTGCCATGGTCCGTGCGCTTGCCGCGATCGCAACGGTCGCTTTTCTTGCATTGGGGTGCTCGGCGTCAGCCGACCAGAACGGCAGCAAAGACGAAGCCGTCGCGATGGTCAAACGCGTCGAAGCTATGTTCGCCAAAGATGGCGCCGACGCGACGTTCAAGGCGGTGTCCGACAAGTCGGTCACCGATTTTCACGATCGCGACCTCTACCCGTTCGTCTACGACTTGAACGGCACCTGCGTCGCGCATGGCGCGCGACCGGCTTTGATCGGTAAGAACCTGATCGATCTCAAGGACCAGGACGGAAAATACCTGATCAAGGAGATCCTCGACATCGCCAACGGCACCGGTTCCGGATGGGCCGACTATAAATGGCCGAACCCGCTGACCAACAAGATCGAAGACAAGACGAGCTACATCGAAAAGATGGGCAACTATGCCGTCGGCGTTGGCGTTTACCGGAACTGACGCCGGCCTACCAGTTCAAGCCAGTATAGCCCGGGCCAACACGCACCCATGCCAAACGTCGGCCGGCGTTTTTTGTCTGATGCATTGTCCCGTTTGACGATCCGGGCCAAGACGTTCACGGCGGCCGCGGTCGTCCTCGTCTGCCTCATCGGCATGGCCATCATCGTCGAACTGACGTCGGGCCAGGTCGCAACGAACTTAAGCGAGCTTTCACATTCCAATCTGCCGATGCGAGGCGCGGCGGTCGCGGTCAACAACGGCGTCATCGCCGCGCATATGAGCGTTTTTCGCTATGTCTCGTGGGCGAGCAACGGGGTGAACGCCAAGCTCCTCCACAATCTCCGCAAGACGATCGAGGGCGATTTCTGGGTCATCCGGCAGAATTTCCGGGAACTCGCCGCAAGGCCCGATCTGTCGGCGGCGGAGAAAGCGGACCTGGTGGCGCTGGAGAGCAAGCTCAACGAGTACGAAAGCACCGCCAGGGACGTGCTCGACGTCGGTTCGACCGACCCCGCCATGGCGACCATGATGCTCGGCCAGACCGACGACAGGTTTACCAGCATACAGACCGATATTCGCAAGGTGCTTACGGCGATTACCGCGCAGTCGGACTCGATTGTTTCGAATCTCTCCGCCGCGACCAAAACCGAAACATTGCTGCTCCGGGCCGGGTTGCTCACCTGCTTCGTTTTCGGCATCGCCGCGATCGCGTTTATCGCCAGGTCGATCGTCAAGCCGATAACGTCGATCACCAATGCGATGCAGAAACTGTCGACCGGCGATACCGAGGTCAAACTGAGCTATTACGGCCGCGGCGACGAAATCGGGCGGATGATCGAGGCGATCGAAATATTCCGCCGCAATGCGCTCGAGATCCAGACGATGCAGCTGTCGCGCCGCGAAGCCGAGGAGCAGCGGACGGCAAAGCGCCACGAAGAGATGAGCGCGCTCGCCGAGGAATTCGAAGGCTCGGTCAAGCGCATTGCCGGTCAGCTCGTCGAAGCCGTCACCGCGGTGAAAAGTAACGCCGAGACGATGGCCGAAGCCGCCGAGCATACGCGAACCAAATCGGGCTCGACGGTGCAGGCCGTCGTCAATACGCGTGAGAACGTGGAAGCGGTCGCGAAGGCGGCGAGCGAACTGTCGCGCACGATCGACGAACTGGCGCGGCGCAGCGGCGATGTGGTGAGGCTGACCAACGACACCGCGGAGCAATCGGAGGGCGCCAGCGCCGAACTGGCGAAACTCAACGCCTCCGTCGAACAGATCCTGCCGATCACCGATCTTATTCAAGGCATCGCGCAGCAGACCAATCTGCTGGCGCTCAATGCAACCATCGAAGCGGCGCGTGCCGGCCTGGCCGGCAAGGGCTTCGCGGTCGTCGCCGCGGAGGTTAAATCGCTGGCGCAGCAGAGCGGGCGCGCCACCGAGGAAATCGCGCAAAAAATCTCGGCGGTGCGCGAGACTTGCGGCGCTGTGGTTTCGACCATCGGTCACGTCATCGCCGCGATCAAAAATCTCAACGCTTTCGCCACCGACATTTCAACCGGGATCGGGCAGCATTCGGCGGAGACCGCCGGCATTTTTGCCAGCGCCCAATCGGCGGCGGACAATTCACGCGCGGTCGCCGCGAATATCGTGGATCTCAACGGCCACGCCGATGCGACCTATGCCGCCTCGAACGAGGTGCTCGACACAACCAAACGGCTGTTCGACCACACCCACGGCGTACAGACCAATGTCGAGAAATTTCTCCGCCACGTCAGAAGCGCGTAGCGCGTAAAGCCGGCCGGCTCAGGCCGCCAGCATCTTCTGCACTTCGTTGACCAGCTCGCGCAGATGAATCGGCTTGGACAAGACCTTGGCGTGCTTGGGCGCGCCTGAGTCGGAATTGAGCGCCACCGCGGCAAAGCCGGTGATGAACATGATCTTAATGTCCGGGTCGAGCTCGGCCGCGCGGCGGGCAAGCTCGATGCCGTCCATCTCCGGCATCACGATATCGGTGAGGAGAAGCTCGAATGGCTCCTCGCGCAGGCGCTGATAGGCGGACAGGCCGTTGTCGTAGGAAATGACCTCGAAACCCGCATTTTGCAGCGCCTTGACCAGGAAGCGCCGCATGTCGATGTCGTCTTCCGCAAGCAGGATTTTGGACATAAGCACTCAAACCCGGCTTTCGCCGGCCCCCTGCTTTCCATAAGCCGGATGGCCGGTAAACATGAAGTGAAAGACCGCGATATAGATAACGCCGCCCCCGCCCGGCCTTGGCAAGCCCCTGCAGATATGGACAATGACGGCTGGCGCACATTCTAGAACGCTTACAGGCAGCCCCCATCGTCATGTCGGAGATCCAGGACGAATTCGATCCCCCGTTCGAGGCTGTAGAGCCTGCGGAAGTGCGCGGCGCGCTGCTGTTCAATTCACCCCATAGCGGGCGGGTCTATCCCCAGGAATTCCTGCTGACCTCGCGGCTCGACCTGGCGACGCTGCGCCGCTCCGAGGACAGTTTCGTCGGCGAACTGATCGAAGGCGTCACCGCGCGAGGCTTTCCGATCATGCGCGCCCACTTCCCGCGCTGTTATGTCGACGTCAACCGCGAGCCCTACGAGCTCGATCCACGGATGTTCGACGGCCGGCTGCCGTCGTTTGCCAATACCCGCTCGATGCGGGTTGCCGGCGGGCTCGGCACCGTGGCGCGGGTCGTCGGTGACGCCCAGGAAATCTACGATCAGCGAATTTCCGTAGTCGAGGCGATGCGGCGGATCGATGGGCTTTATAAGCCCTACCACCGCGCGCTGCGGCGCCTTTTCATGCGGCTGCAACGCGATTTCGGCGCCGCCATTCTGATCGATTGCCACTCCATGCCGTCGTCGACCGGCGGCCGCGATGAACGGCCGCGCGCCGACCTCGTGCTCGGCGACCGCTACGGCACGAGCTGCGTCGGCGCCGTCGCCGAAACGATCGAGGCCTGTATGCGCGGCTTCGGCTATTCGGTCAGCCGCAACAAGCCCTATGCCGGCGGCTTCATCACCGAGCATTACGGCAATCCCACAACCGGGCTGCACGCCATCCAGCTTGAGATCAACCGCGCGCTCTATATGGACGAGCGGCGCTACGAGCGCTCGGCGTCGTTTGCAAAGCTTGCCGGCGAATTCGAACTGTTGGCCGAACGGCTTGGCTCCATCCCGATCGAGGAATTGCGTCCGTACAGGGCGGCCGCGGAATAAGCGGCCCCCAAAAAGAAAGGGGCCGCTCACCTTGCGGGAGCGGCCCAAGTCTAGGGAGGAAACGCCCAAGGAGGGCGACGGTAACGGGAGAGAGTCTCTCGCTACCGCACTGCAGCAACATACACCGCGCCGCACAAATTACAAGTCCCGTGGAACCGGGCGGCCAGAGTTTTTCCCGGTTATTTGCCCCAAATTGGGCAGATATCGCCTTGACGGCCGTGGCTCAGTCGGCCGCGTCAAAATTAACGCCATTATATCAATAACTTGGTGGCCAGTTCCTGCGTTGCATGAATATGCGCCAAAGCGCTGCACGGGAACCACAGTATCCGCGCGGGGCACCGCGCCAGTTTTGCATAGCACTCGCCGCCGTTCTGGACCGGCTTTACGGTCCCGGATTGCCGTTGTCGCAAAGCTCCGATACTCGAACAGTCGATCCGTTTGAGGCCGGTAATGACGGCGATCGACTTCGCAGCGTTTGTCGATGAACTCGCCGCCATTTCCGGCGAGACCATCCGGCCGTTTTTTCGCAGCGCCCTTGGCGTCGAAAATAAAAGCCGCTCCGGCGGCTTCGACCCGGTCACCGCCGCCGACCGGGCCGCCGAAGCGGCGATGCGCGCGCTGATCAAACGGACCTTTCCCAAGCACGGCGTGGTCGGCGAGGAATTCGGCGCCGAACGGCCCGACGCCGAATATGTCTGGGTGCTCGACCCGATCGACGGCACAAAATCTTTCATCTGCGGCATGCCGGCCTGGGGCACGCTGATCGCGCTCACCCGCCGTGGCGAGCCGATCTACGGCATGATGCATCAGCCTTTCACCCGCGAGCATTTTTCCGGCGACGGCCGCGGTGCGCGTTATCGCGGCCCGGCCGGCGACCGCGCCTTGCGGGTGCGAGAGTGCACGTCGCTTGCGGATGCCATACTGTGCACCACCAGCCCGCTCCTGATGAACGAAGCGGATCGCGCCTGTTTCGGCCGTGTCGAGAAGGACGTGCGGCTGTCGCGCTATGGCGGCGACTGCTACGCCTATTGCGTGCTGGCGGCCGGCCATGTCGATCTCGTCATCGAAACCGAGCTCAAGCCGCATGACGTGCTACCCCTCATTCCCATCATCGAAGGCGCCGGCGGTGTCATCACTTCATGGGAGAATGGCAGCGCGCGTAACGGCGGCCGCATCGTCGCCGCCGGCGACAAACGCGTGCACGCGCGCGCGCTGGAGGTGCTCAACGGCTGACGCTCTTACCTCCGCTCGTCCCCGCGAAGCGGGGACCCAGTCTTTTCGCACTGCTGGATTCCCGCTTTCGCGGGAATGAGCGGAAGCTCAATCGTTAATACAGCGCCGTGCCGGGCACGAAAGCGTCAAACGCCGCCCAGAATTGCGAGCGATAGCGGTCCTGCTCCATCAGGATCTCGTGCAGCGCGCCGACAATGACGAGATGCGAACCGGCGCGCAAAAGGCTGGCAAAATCTTCGATCGCCGTATTCGACACCACGGTGTCGCCGCCGCCGGCGACGATCAACATCGGTTGGCGGATTTTCGCCGGGTAGCTGCGCTCCTGCATCGCCCGCATGGCGCGGAACGCGGCGTCCATCCACGCCACCGTCGGCGGACCGACGGCAAGCGCCGGCTCGGCTTCGAGGATCGCCGCGTTGCGCGCGTAGCGCACCGGATCGGAAGTCAGAATATTGCCGAGGAACGGCCGCGACTCGACGACGCTGGTGTCGGCCTTCGGGATATACATCGCGCCGAAGCCGGCCATACGCATGCCGCGCACGATCAGAGGCCCGTAACCCATCGCGTAATCGACGCCGCCGAGCGCAATCAGCGGCGCGGTGAGCACCATGCGGTCGAACCAGCGGTGGCCGCGATGCGCGGCGCGGATCAGAATGGAGGCGCCGGTGGAATGTCCCATGGCGAAAATCGGCGGCGGGCAATCCGGCAGCACGACTTCCTTCATGAATGTTTCGAGATCGACGTCGTAATCGGAGAAGTCGCGCACATAGCCCTTGCGCCGGTCGGCGAGCGCGCGTTCGGACAGTCCCTGGCCGCGCCAATCGAGCGTCGCCACCGCAAAGCCGCGCGTGCGCAGGTCGCGCACGGTTTCGAAATATTTTTCGATCCACTCGCTCCGCCCCTGGCAGATGACGACGGTGCCGCGGCGCCCGGCCGGCGGCTGCCAGCGGGCGAAACGGATCGAGACCCCGTCCGGCGTCTTGAGCATGCCGGTGACGAAATTCTCGGGAACGGGATTGGCGGGGATCGAAACGAGCTTCATGGAAAATCTGGCGCCGGCTCACGCTTATAACAGGCGCTTGCCAAATATCCTCGCGGCTTGGGAGGTAATCGGAAAAAGCTGAAATTTCCTTTATCGGCCAATATTTTAGAAGCCCTTGCAAGGCTAAAAAGCCATCCCATATCGAGCAATGCGCAGGCCGTTTCGGCGGATGCGCATTCACCGGCTTGGCCCGTCCGGGCGAGCCATCCGCATGTCGCTTCACAAGGAGGATATGCCATGCGAACTTTCGATCTAGCTCCACTTTATCGTTCCACCGTCGGCTTCGACCGGCTGTTCTCGCTGCTCGATCAGGGCATCGAGGGCGCCGCTCCGGGTTATCCGCCCTATAACATCGAGCGGACCGGGGACAATGCGTATCGCGTGTCGGTCGCGGTTGCTGGCTTCAACGAGCCGGAACTCTCGATCGTAGCGAAAGAGAACACGCTGACCATCCGCGGCGAGAAAAACGCCAAGGAGGAAGAGAAACGCGGTGAGGTGCTCTATCAGGGTATTGCCGCGCGCACCTTCGAGCGCGTGTTCCAGCTTGCCGACTTTGTCCAGGTCAAGGGCGCGAGCCTCGAAAACGGCCTCCTGCACGTCGACCTCGTGCGTGAGATCCCCGAGGCGAAAAAGCCGCGCACGATCCCGATCAATGGCGCTGCCAACGGCAACGCCACGGTAATCGAGGCCGGGAAGGCTGCTGCGTAAGCCGCTTTCGGTTCTGGAATGGTGAAGAGAGCGCCCCGGTTTTCCGGGGCGCTTTTGATTCGTGCGCGGCCCGCTCATTTCGGGGTGTTTCATTTCAGCCCGCCGGGTGGATCGCGGCGCATTTCCCATTCGACATTGTTGACCGGCGCAACGTGAAAAGGGCCGCCGGCTCGCACCGAATGGCAGCGAGTCGCTCAATCTGGATAACGTCGCCTTTTTAACAGCGATCATCCCGCTGAATGATCAAATTACGCTCGCACTGGATTCGGTGCCTATAAGAATGCGCGACATACATACTCCGCAAATAAAAATACAAGGTGCACAAGTTCACGTCCTTGATGGACCTCAGTTTGTGTTTGATCGTGGAACAAACAAGCGGCACGAAATTACCGTAGAGGACCGTACTTTCATCGTCACTCTACAGGACATTATCCCCCGACAAATTAACGGAGTTGCGAACCCGCTTGAGTACGTCTTTGGGATTTCCGAAAAATGATTTCGACATCCAGCAATCGCTGAGTCTAATTTGCATTCGCATACGATAGTCTCACACCGAAAAAATTCCGTTCATTCCCGCGCAAGCGGGAATCCAGTTCTTGCTGAAATACAATCTGGGTCCCCGCTTTCGCGGGGACGAGCGGGACGTGGGGCCGCGCTAATTATTGATCGGCAGCGGCGGCGGGACTTTGCCGGGCTTCACCGGCGGCGATGCAGACGCGGCTGCCGGCAGCGATGGCGTGGGAGTCACCGTACCTGTTGTCACCGGATCGGATTTTACGTCCGGCTTGGGATTGGCCGCGATCGCCGGCTTTGGATCGCCGGCGACGGCCGGCTGAGGATGCGTTGCGACGGCCGGCTGGGGATTTGTTGCGACAGCGGGCTTCGGCGCGTCGGTGGATTTACTCGTGGCGATCTCACCGGGCCGCGGGCGCGGCAGCGGTGGACCGGACGATCGCGCGGCGGTATGCGCGACCGGCGGACGCGGCGGAGCCGGCAGCGTCACAGGTCCGTCGGGCATATCGGGCAGATCGTCGAAATCGACCGGCTGCTGCCCATACGGCGGCGTCACCATGCCGACACGTCCGTAAGGTCCCTGGCCGTAGGGCGGCTGCGCTTCGGACGCAGAAGGCCCGCCGTAATTGCCGGGACCCGGCACGATGCGGTTGGCGTCGCGAATGGCGCCGGTGCGGGCATCGAGCACCACGCGCATGAGAATGCCGCGATAGTCGGTGGCGCGCGCAACGTAGGTCGTGCCTTCGCGTAGCGGCGGCGCCAGCGGATCGAAGCCCGCGGAACGCAGCGTCCGCATGATCTCGTAGGACGAGACGAAGCCGGTCACCGGCGGCAGCGATGGCGACGGATCGGGCGCGGCGGTTGACGGAATTGGCGGCGGCAACGGAACCGGAGCTGGAGCTTGCGCATGACCGGCGGCCATTGCCCCAAGCAAGAAAACGAGTGCGAATGGTCCGGTGATACGCAGACGACGCACGACAGACGCCCCCTCCACCCGGATTAAACACTAGCGCAAATTCCAACGCAAAGGTTAGCCCGAATTGGGGCGCCGCTTGGGCGCAAATCAGGACTTTTGGCAAAGTTCGACGAAGCGGTCGATTTCGTCGGGCATGGTCGCGAAAGAAGTCACCAGCCGCACCAGGACTTTACCGGCGCCGAGATCGAGGTCCTCGCCGTTGCGCACATAATACTGCGCGCCCGCCCCCTTGAGCTTTGCCTCGAGCGCGGCCGGCAGTGCGGCGAAAACCAGATTGGCTTCGACCGGCCATAGCGGCGGCAGGCCGGCCGCGGTCAGCCCGTCCGCCAGGCGGTCGGCCATGGCGTTGGCGTGGCGCGCCAGATCGAGCCAGTAATCGTTGGCGAGCCAGGCCGAGATTTGCGCGGCGATGAAGCGATGCTTGGACAGCAGATGGCCGCCGCGTTTGCGCCGTTCACCCATGAAGGCGGCGCGGGCGGGATCGAAGATCACCACCGCCTCCGCCGCCATCGCGCCGCCCTTGGTGGCGCCGAGCGAAAGCACGTCGATGCCGGAACGCCAGGTCATTTGCGCCGGCGTCGCGTTGAGCCGGACCAAAGCGTTGGCGAAACGCGCGCCGTCCATGTGCACGGCAAGCGAGCGCGCATGCGCCGCGTCGGCGAGCGCCGCGATTTCGCCGGTGCGGTAGATAGTGCCGGCTTCACTCGCCTGGGCGAACGAAAGCGCCGAGGCGATCACCTGATGCGGACTGTGGCCGCCATAGCCGGCGAGCGCCGTTTGCAGCGTATCCAGCGCGATCTTGCCGCCGTCGCCGGGCAAGCCCACGAGCTTGAGGCCGCCGCCGAAAAATTCCGGCGCGCCGCATTCGTCGGTCAGAATGTGGGATTGGCTGTGGCAAAGCACGGCGCCCCACGGCGGCGAAACCTGCGCCAGGGCGAGCGCATTGGCCGCGGTGCCGGTCGGCACCAGGAACACCGCAACCTCGCGCTCGAAGATCTCGGACAACCTTCGTTCGACGCCGTACGTCCAGTCGTCATTGCCGTAGGCGAGCGCAAAACCGCGATTGGCCCCGGCAATGGCGTCGAGAATGGCGGGCGCGATCGGCGCGGTATTGTCGCTGGCGAAATTCACCTTCGGCTTAAGCGGTGGGTGGCGGCAGCAGCTTCGGTTGCCCCCGATAGAGCGTCCGCACGATCCAATCGAGCGAAACCGGTCCCGGCCCGCAGCTCATCAGCACCAGGAGCACGGCGCCCCAATAGGCGTGGACGGTCGATGCCGTGCCAGGGATGAAATACATTTCAAGGAGCACGGCGAAGACCAGCAACAGCGCAGCCGCAATGCGGGTGCCGAAGCCGAGCACCAGGCAGATCGGCAGGATGAATTCGCCGATGACGAAACAGTGGGCAAGCAACGCCGAAGAAACCGGCGCGGCGGGGAACAGCCTGGCAAAGGCCGCGAGAATGTCGCCGTGGACCTGCGCCGGCAGCATCGCCGAGGTTCCGAACGGCGCCGGGCCGCTGATTTTGGCCTGGCCGGCGAAGAAAATGTCGTGCGCCACCAGGAGCCGAAGCACGATGGCAACGATCGTGTAGGGAACGATGCCGCACAGGGCGACAATACGGTCGACCGCGTGGGTTGCGACCCAGTGCGACCCACGCGGTTCGTAGTGACCGACAAAACTGGCCATGCCCCTTCTCCCCCTGAAGCGCCGCGCCGGGACTTCGGGAGCCTTGCCCGACCTCGGCGCGTACAAACCCGGCAATCCCAGCACCGGTAACGCGCAAGCTATGGCGCAGGCTTCCGCGCGAGGTCAATGCGAGGCGCACGCCGCGCGCAAAAGCCGCGGCGTTTGCATCGCGAAACGGCGCGGGCCATTGCGCAAAAACGCATCCCATGATCCACTTGAGGGTGCGGAGCGCGGCAAAATCCGTGGCGGGCGGGGCGACGTAGCATCCGGTTTCTCATGGTTCGTTTCTCGCACGCGCAGGGGACGAAAAATCGAGGCCGGTCCTTGTGTTGAGTGTTGGAATTTGCCATCTTCTGCATAGGACAGCATTGCTGTCCCAATTGGCGACCCCACAAAGCGCGGTCGGACAATCCGACGAGACGCGGGGTCGGCTGCCGGTGGCGAGGGCGCGCCCGACGGCGGCGTGACAAAAGCAGCCTGCGGCCGCAAAGCGGCACGAGGGTTGCCCCCAAGAAGAGTAGCTCGCCCTTGGGCGCAGCCCTTTTCTTCCCTCCCTTGGCGGGGGCGGAGGAAAAGGGCCGCGGACGTGGATTGCGCCGGGACCGCGATGCCCATCGTTTCGGCGGGCGTTTCACGGTTTTGTCGAGGTTTTTGGCGGGGAGCGAGAGCGAGTACGGCGATGAACGCCTCGGGGTTCGGCTTGTTTGATCCGGCGCTGGAAAAGGATTCCTGCGGCGTCGGATTTATTGCCGACATCAAGGGCCGCAAGTCGCACAAGATCGTCGAAGACGCACTGACCATCCTTCTGAATCTCGAGCATCGCGGCGCTGTCGGCGCCGATCCGCGCGCCGGCGACGGCGCCGGCATCCTGGTGCAGATGCCGCACAAGTTTCTCGCCAAGAAGGCCGCCGAGATTGGGATCAAATTGCCGGCGCCCGGCCACTACGCCGTCGGCGCGCTGTTCATGCCGCACGAAGACGAGTGGCGGCAACAGATCATGGACACCTACGCGGAGATCGCCGCGCAGGAGGGCATGAAGATTCTGGGCTGGCGCGACGTGCCGACCGACAATTCGACGCTCGGCGAGTCGGTCAAGCCGACCGAGCCGGTGCACAAGCAGGTCTTTATCGGCCGCGGCACCAAGATCAAATCGGAGGACGAGTTCGAGCGCCGGCTCTACATCCTGCGCAAGACCATATCGGGCCTGCTCTATCGCCGCCGCGACCGGCGCATGTGGCACTATTATCCGGTATCGATCTCGTGCCGCACGATGATCTACAAGGGCATGTTCCTCGCCGATCAGCTCGGCACCTATTACCCCGATCTGCACGATCAGGATTTCGAGAGCGCGCTGGCGCTGGTGCATCAGCGCTTCTCCACCAACACGTTCCCGGCGTGGTCGCTGGCGCATCCGTACCGGATGATCGCCCATAACGGCGAGATCAACACCCTGCGCGGCAACAACAACTGGATGGCGGCGCGGCAGGCCTCCGTCTCGTCGCCCAAGTTCGGCGACGACATCGATAGATTGTGGCCGATCTCCTACGAGGGCCAGTCCGACACCGCGTGCTTCGACAACGCGCTCGAATTTCTGGTGCTCGGCGGTTATCCGCTGGCGCACGCGATGATGATGATGATTCCGGAAGCGTGGGCCGGCAACGCACTGATGAACGAGGAGCGGCGCGCCTTCTACGAATACAACGCCGCGCTGATGGAGCCGTGGGACGGCCCGGCCGCGATCGCGTTCACCGACGGCCGGCAAATCGGCGCCACGCTCGACCGCAACGGTTTGCGGCCGGCGCGCTATGTCGTCACCCGCGACGATCGCATCATCATGGCGTCCGAAGTCGGCGTGCTGCCCGTTCCGGAACAAGACATCGTCACCAAGTGGCGGCTGCAGCCCGGCAAAATGCTGCTGGTCGATCTCGAGGAAGGCCGGCTCATTCCCGACGAGGAGCTGAAATCGAAATTGGCGCGCAGCCATCCCTACAAGAAGTGGCTGGAAAACTCGCAGATCGTGCTTGAGGACCTGCCGCCGGCTTCGGAAGCGGCGCCGATCTCAAACCTGTCGCTGCTCAACCGCCAGCAGATATTCGGCTACACCCAGGAAGACCTGAAGCTATTGATGACGCCGATGGCGACGACCGGCGAGGAAGCCGTCGGCTCCATGGGCAACGACACACCGATCTCGGCGCTGTCGGAGCGGCCGAAAAGCCTGTTCACCTATTTCAAGCAGAACTTCGCGCAGGTCACCAATCCGCCGATCGACCCGATCCGCGAGGAACTGGTGATGAGCCTCGTCTCGATCATCGGGCCGCGGCCGAACCTGTTCGACCTCGAGGGCTCGTCGAAGAAGAAGCGGCTTGAAGTGCATCAGCCGATCCTCACCAACGCCAATCTGGAGAAGATCCGCTCGATCTCGACAATCGGCGATCATTTCAAATCGCGCACCCTCGACACGACCTGGCCGGCCGAAACCGGCGCCGCCGGCATGGACGAAGCGATCGAGGAGCTCAGCGGCCGCGCCGAGATCGCGGTGCGCGACGGCATCAACATCATCATTCTCTCCGACCGCCGCGCCGGCGCCGACCGTATTCCAATTCCTTCGCTGCTCGCCTGCGCCGCGGTGCACCATCATCTCATCCGCGCCGGGCTGCGCACCTCGGTCGGCATCGTGGTCGAATCCGCAGAGCCCCGCGAAGTGCATCACTTCTGCTGCCTTGCCGGCTACGGCGCCGAAGCGATCAATCCGTATCTCGCCTTCGAGACGCTCGCCGCGATGAAGAACGAGCTGCCGCAAAAGCTCGACGAGAAGGAAATCCTCAAGCGCTACATCAAGTCGGTCGACAAGGGGCTGCTCAAGGTGATGTCGAAGATGGGGATCTCGACCTATCAGTCCTATTGCGGCGCGCAGATTTTCGACGCGATCGGACTGAAGTCCGATTTCGTCGCCAAATATTTCACCGGCACCGCGACCCGGATCGAGGGCGCAGGCCTCGCCGAGATTGCGCAGGAGGCGGTGGACCGCCATCACGACGCGTTCTCCGACTCACCGATCTACCGCTCGATGCTCGACGTCGGCGGCGAATATGCCTTCCGCGTGCGCGGCGAGGATCACGTGTGGACCGCGGCGACGGTGTCGGCGCTGCAACACGCGGTGCGGGGCAATTCCTACGACAAGTACCGCCACTTTGCCCGCATCATCAACGACCAGTCGGAACACCTCCTCACCATTCGCGGCCTGTTCCGCATCAAGCCGGCCGGCGAAGATGGGCGTAAACCGGTTCCGATCGAGGAGGTCGAGCCGGCCAAGGATATCGTGCGGCGGTTCTCGACCGGCGCCATGTCCTACGGCTCGATCTCGCGCGAAGCGCATACCACGCTCGCCATCGCCATGAACCGGATCGGCGGCAAATCCAATACCGGCGAGGGCGGCGAGGAGTCCGACCGCTATAAGCCGCTGCCGAACGGCGATTCGATGCGCTCGGCGATCAAGCAGGTCGCCTCGGGCCGCTTCGGCGTCACCGCGGAGTATCTCGTCAACTCCGACATGATGCAGATCAAGATCGCGCAGGGCGCCAAGCCCGGCGAAGGCGGCCAGTTGCCGGGCCACAAGGTCGACAAGACCATCGCCAAGGTGCGGCATTCGACGCCCGGCGTGGGCCTGATTTCGCCGCCGCCGCATCACGACATTTATTCGATCGAAGACCTGGCGCAGCTCATCTTCGATTTGAAGAACGTCAACCCGGACGGCGACGTATCGGTCAAGCTCGTTTCCGAGGTCGGCGTCGGCACCGTCGCCGCCGGCGTGTCGAAGGCGCGCTCCGATCACGTCACCATCGCCGGCTATGAAGGCGGCACCGGCGCGGCGCCGCTCACGTCGGTCAAGCATGCCGGCTCGCCGTGGGAAATTGGGCTCGCCGAAACCCATCAGACGCTGGTCGCCAACAAGCTGCGTGGCCGCATCGCCGTGCAGGTCGACGGTGGCATCCGGACCGGCCGCGACGTCGTCGTCGGCGCGCTCCTTGGCGCCGACGAATTCGGCTTCGCCACCGCGCCGCTGATCGCCGCCGGCTGCATCATGATGCGCAAGTGCCATCTCAACACCTGCCCGGTCGGCGTCGCCACCCAGGATCCGGTCTTGCGCAAGCGTTTCACCGGCCAGCCCGAACACGTCATCAATTACTTCTTCTTCGTCGCCGAGGAAGTGCGCGAGCTGATGGCCGAACTCGGCTACCGGACCTTCGACGACATGATCGGCCAGATGCAGATGCTCGACCGGCAAAAGCTGATCGCGCACGGCAAAGCGAGCGGGCTCGACGTTTCCAAGCTGTTCGTGAAGCCCGACGTTCCGGCCAACGTAGCCACCTACAATCGTGAGGTTCAGGATCACAAGATCCACGACATCCTCGACCGCAAGCTGATCGCGGAGTCAAAAACCGCGATCGAGCGCGGCACGCCGGCGCAACTGTCGTTCCCGATCCGGAACGTCGACCGCACCGTAGGCGCCATGCTGTCGGGCGAGATCGCCAAGCGTTACGGCCATGACGGCCTGCCCCCCGACACCATCGTCGCGCGGTTCAAGGGCACGGCCGGACAAAGTTTTGGCGCCTTCCTCGCCCGCGGCGTCACCTTCGAGCTCGAAGGCGACGCCAACGACTATGTCGGCAAGGGCCTCTCCGGCGGCCGCCTCGTGGTTCGTCCACCCGCGGCAACCGGAATCATTCCCGAGCAGTCGATCATCGTCGGCAATACCGTGCTCTACGGCGCTATCGAGGGTGAATGCTATTTCCGTGGCGTCGCCGGCGAGCGTTTTGCCGTGCGCAATTCGGGCGCCGTCGCCGTCATCGAGGGCGCCGGCGACCATTGCTGCGAGTACATGACCGGCGGTGTCGTCATCGTGCTGGGGCCGACCGGGCGCAATTTTGCCGCCGGCATGTCGGGCGGTGTCGCCTATGTGCTCGACGAGGATGGCAGCTTCGCCTCACACTGCAATATGGCCATGGTCGAGCTTGAGCCGATGCCCGGCGAGGAGGACATCAATTCGCGCATCTTCCACCAGTCGCGCGATCTCGAGGCCCATGGCCTGGTCGACATCAATGCGGACATGAGCCGCTTTGACGCGCACCGGCTGCACCACTTCATTTCCCGCCATGCCCGCTTTACCGGCTCGGCGATTGCGGCCAAGATATTAGCCGACTGGAAAACGTGTTGTCCGAAATTCCATAAAGTCATGCCGGTGGAGTATCGCCGCGCGCTGAACGAGATGAAGGCTGCGGCCATCGCGGCGGAGTAGCGCCGGCAGTAGCGCGCGGAAGAGAGCGTCTTTGGGCAAGATTACCGGCTTCCTGGAATACGAGCGCGAGGACCGTGACTACGAGCCGGTCGCGGAACGGATTCAGCACTGGCGTGAATTCGTGCTGCCGCTGCCGGACGGCGAATATGTCAAGCAAGCCGCGCGCTGCATGGATTGCGGCGTGCCCTATTGCCAGGGCACCGGTTCGGTTGCGCCGGGCTCGCCGGGCTGCCCAGTCAATAACCAGATCCCGGACTGGAACGACCTCGTCTACAAGAACAATTGGGACGAGGCCGCGCGCAACCTGCATTCGACCAATAATTTTCCGGAAGTGACCGGACGGGTTTGTCCGGCGCCGTGCGAAGCCTCCTGCACGCTCAACATCGACGAAAATCCGGTCACCATCAAATCGATCGAATGCGCCATCGCCGACCGCGCCATCGCGCAGGGCCTTAAGGCCGAGCCGGCGGCCGAACGCACCGGCAAGCGCGTGGCGGTCGTCGGCTCGGGTCCGGCCGGGCTTGCCTGCGCGCAGCAACTCGCCCGCGCCGGGCACGAAGTCCACGTCTATGAGCGCTGGGCCAAAGCCGGCGGCTTGCTCCGTTACGGCATTCCCGACTTCAAGATGGAAAAGGTCCACGTCGACCGCCGCGTCGTGCAGATGCAGGCGGAGGGCGTCACCTTTCATTACGGCGCCGATGTCGGCATCAACCTGCCGGCGGACAAGCTGCTCAAGGACTACGACGCGGTCGTACTTACCGGCGGCGCCGAGAAGCCGCGCGACCTGCCGGTGCCCGGGCGCGAGCTCAAGGGCATCCACTTTGCAATGGATTTTCTGCCGCAGCAGAACCGCCGCGTGTCCGGCGAGAAGGCCGCGCCAGGCGAGCCGATCCTCGCCAAGGGCAAGCACGTCGTGGTCATCGGCGGCGGCGATACCGGCTCGGACTGCATCGGCACCTCGTTCCGCCAGGGCGCGCTGTCGGTCACTAATTTCGAAATCATGCCGCAGCCGCCGCTGCAGGAGAACAAAGCGCTGACCTGGCCGAACTGGCCGCTCAAGCTGCGCACCTCGTCGAGCCACGAGGAAGGCGTCGAGCGCGACTTCGCGGTGATGACGACAAAATTCACCGGCGAGAACGGCGCGGTGAAGAAACTGCATTGCGTGCGCGCCGACGACAAGTTCAAGCCGTTGCCTGGGACCGAATTCGAGATCGACGCCGAACTCGTGCTGCTCGCCATGGGCTTCGTGCATCCGGTGCACGATGGTTTGCTCAAAAGCCTCGGCCTCAAGCTCGACCAGCGCGGCAACGTCGCCGCTTCGACCGACGATTACAAAACCTCGCTCGATAAGGTCTTCACCGCCGGCGATATGCGCCGCGGTCAGTCGCTGGTGGTCTGGGCGATCCGCGAAGGCCGTCAGGCCGCGGCGTCCGTCGACGAATATCTGATGGGCTCGACGCTGCTGCCGCGCTAGTCCCGAAAATCAACAATCTGAAGGTCAGTACCCGCCATTGACCGGCACCGACGCCGGCGGACGCGGCGGTGGCGCGCCGTCAAGCGTGGCGCCCGGCGCGCGCTGGGGCTGGGGCGGGGGCTGGGGTTTCGGCGGCGGCGCGATATTGGCGACCGGTTTGTTCTTTGCATCGCCAGGCTTTTTACCCTGATCCGCGTTTTTCGGCGGCGTATCCGGCGCCAGCGAAACCGGCTGCGGCGCCGGCGCCGCAGCATTGTCGTTGCCGGCGGGACGCGGCCAGGAGAAATCGTCGGCGCGGCCGGCGACCGCGGCAATCGGATCGCCGCGGTCCAGCACCTTGGCGGCGAGCGGATCGTTGCTGACCGGCGCCGGATGATTGTTCGAACCGGCGAGATCGCTGGTTTCGCCGCCGCTGCTGACGGTGAGCGGCAGCACCGGTCCGACGTCGGGCCGCGGCGAACCGGGCTTCGACGACGGCGACGTCGTCCCCGGAAGCGCAATCGGCGCGATGTGATTCGTCATAACGCGGCGCAGTTCCTGATCGACGTAGCTTGCAAGCTTCACCGCGCCATATTGCGTGAAATGCACGCCGTCGCCGCTGCGCAGCCGCCGGATCTGGCCCTGGAAATCCGGGCCTTCCACCGTGAAACGGCCCTGATCGTCGACAAAACCGTCCCAGATGTCGACGTAGATGATCCCTGCCCGCTCCGCGCGCTCGCGATAGAGCTCGTCGAGATAGGCCATGTCGCTCGTCGATTTCTGGCCGCGTAGCGCCGGCAGCCCGACCCATAGCACCGGCACGCCTTTGGTCTTGAGTGCCGCGATCATTTCATCGATGCGCTTGGCGTAAAGAATCGCCCATTGGTCGGTGTGGAAGTCATACGCGACGCCCGGAACCGGCCGCTGCGTGTTGTTGCCGGGAGCATTGTCCTGCTGCGGCGCTTCGGTATCGGCCGGAGCGGAGGCCGTGTCAGCAGATTTCGCCGCTTGATCCGCCGGCTTGTCCGCCGGTTTGTCGGCCGTCTTGTCAGCCGGCTTGGCTACCGCTTTGTCCGCGGACTTGTCAGCCGGTTTATCGCCCGGTTTGGCCGCGGCATTCGCGTTCTTCGCCGCCTGATCCGCGGATTTATCCGCTGACTTGTCTTTATCCTTATCCGGCGCTTTGGGCAGCGCGGCGCGCAGCGCGACCCGATCGTTGAGCCCGAGCACCACCACAATAGCGCTCGGTTTTTCATTGGCGAGCGCGTCCTTGACCGCCTGCGACCAGTCGAGCGTGTCGTTCCTCGGATCGTAGTGGACGAGCCCGGAATAGGCATGGATGAGGCGGTCGACGCCGATATCCGGCTGATCGCTGTAGGTCTCATCGAGACCATAGCCGAGCCAATCGGCCATGGAGTCGCCGATCACCACGACGGTCGAGGTCGGCGGCGCGGTCAATTTCCGCGTCGACGGCGCTTTGGTGTAATCGACATTGGGGGCCGGCTGCGGCGGACCGCCGAAAAACGGAAACGAGAAAAAATCGCGCGGCGGGCCTGGCTCGTTGAAATAAACCTGCGCGGACGCCGGCACCGATGCCGCGGCGCCCACGATGGCGAGCGCAATCAACAGACGCCGATGCGAATTCTGCCTAGCCATAAAGCCTTACCCGAGGACGCCTTATACGGACCTTTGTGCGCGGCCATCATAGAGCATGGCGGGTAAAAGTGTCAGCTTCAGGGATAGTTCCCGGAACGCACCGGCCGGGGGTTGGTTAAGGCTAGCGCAGGCGGTCTAGTCGATCGCGTAGCGCTCAAAAGACGTTGGCAAACCGCACCATGGATCGCAACTATTCGTCTGATGGCCGCACGAAAGAGCAACTGCTAATGTCCATGGAATCACTAACGGTGGGTTCTCGCCGGTCGTGCGATCCGTTTTCACGCGGCGTTCACAGTTGGACAGCTAATTAGGCAACACCTTGAACGATCATTTGCCCCGCTCTTTCTCTCCCGGCCCCGCATGAACTCCGTCCGCAAAGCCGTTTTCCCAGTCGCCGGGCTCGGCACCCGGTTTTTGCCGGCCACCAAGGCCATGCCCAAAGAAATGCTGCCGGTCGTCGACCGGCCGCTGATTCAGCATGTCGTCGACGAGGCGCGCAGCGCCGGCATTGAGCACTTCATCTTCGTCACCGGCCGCAACAAGGGCGTTATCGAGGATCATTTCGACCGCCAGTTCGAACTGGAAATGACGCTGCTCGAACGGCAGAAGCGCGAGGCCCTCGATCACCTCAGACAGGATTTGCCCGGACCCGGCTCGACGAGTTTTACCCGCCAGCAGGAGCCGCTCGGGCTCGGTCATGCGGTGTGGTGCGCGCGCGAGCTGATCGGCCACGAACCGTTCGCGCTGTTGCTGCCGGACGTGCTGGTCCAGCACGACAAAGGTTGCCTGGCGCAAATGCTGGACGCGGCGCGGGACTTGCCGGGCAAGGCCAATATTGTCGCGGTCGAGGAAGTGCCGCACGAGCGCGTCGATCAATATGGCGTCGTCGGCATCGGCGACCGCAAGGGCAAGATGTTCGCCATCACAACGATGGTGGAAAAGCCGCCGCTCGACCGCGCGCCGTCGAACCTGATCCTGACCGGCCGCTACATTTTGCAGCCGGAGATTCTCGACGTTCTCGGCACCCAGGGCCGCGGCACAGGCGGCGAAATCCAGCTCACCGACGCCATGATCGCGCTGGCGAAGACGCAGCCGTTCTACGGCTTGCAGTTCGAAGGCCGCAGCTTCGACTGCGGCTCGAAAATCGGCTTCCTCGCCGCCAACGTGTCCTATGCGCTGGCGCGCGACGACATCGCGCCGGGCTTTCGCGCCGAGATCAAAAAAATTCTCGATGACATCAACGGCGGCTAACCGCGCTCACTTCTGCAACCGCAGCGTCAAAAGAACCGAGGTCGCGGCGTTGGTGACGCCGCTGACATTGGACGTGAGCCAGTCTTCGCGCACGGTGCCTTTGAGCTGCATTTCACGGTTGAATTTGTAGGTCAGGCCGGCGGAGGCGAAATAGCGGTTGTCGTCGCGACTGAGCCCAACATAGTCGTCGTTGCCATAGCCGAGCTGTGCGCTGGCGATCAGCCAGGTACGCAGCGCGTGATCGACCTCGACGGCGACGTCACGGCTGAGCGAGCCCGACACACCCTGCAAGATCGATTCATTGACTTCCGAGGCCGCGGTGAACTTCGCCGACGTCAGCGGCGTCATCTGCCATAACAGCGAACCGTCGATCGTCATGCCGGAGATGCTCGGGAACACTGAATCCGAATACGTCCGCTGCAAATAACCGACCGCCATCTCGCCGGTGAGCCAGCCGGTGAAATCGAGCGCGGCACCGACTTTGGCGCTCGCGCCGTCGGAATTTCGGGTTTCGCCGAAAATGTCGACGGGTGAATCGTAGATGCGCGTATCGCCGCTCCCTTCGACGAACGGCTTGAAGCCGGAATAGATTTCGTAGCCTACGCGCATGATGCCGGCATATTGGTTGTAATCCTGCCAGTCATTGTTGGCGGTTTCGCCGTCGGTCAGGTTGGAAGCGGCAAAAACCGACCGGTCGATGGTGCCTTTGAGCGTGACGTCGAGCCTGCCGAATTGTTGATCCACGCCGGCCGTGCCGCCGAGAGTCGTCTCGAGCGGCAACGTGGAGAGGCCGGCCGGAAGATTGGGGCTGCCCGGATTCGTCGTCGAAATGATGGTCCTCGCCTCCAGCAGGATCTTGGTGTCGCGCGTGACATCGAGCGAACCGTCCATCTTGGCGTTGAGATAGGTCGAGTTCAGCGACGGCTGAAAGCTGTTGTTCTGATAGCCGGTATAGGAACCGATAATGTCCGCGGTGAGCGAATTGGCCGACCAGTCCGAACGCGCATGCAGTTCCGGCGCGACCACGTAATAAGCCGAGCCGGCGCCGCCCGGAACGCGCTGCGGATTGTTGTTGAACCCGGCCGAGAGTTCGAGCGCGGGCAGGATCAGGAAGGTGCCGGCCCTGATGCCGAGTGGATCGTACGGATCGCTGGCGCCAATCGGCAGGGTGTTATGCGGCACCGCGCCAAGCGGTAGCGTATTGAGCGGCGGCGTTCCCGGCGGCGGCGTGCTCGCCGAGCCCTGAAAAAGCTCCGCCGCAGGAATCGGCAAGACCGCGCCGGGCCGGTTCGCCGCGGCGAGCGGATAGACGACGGCCGGCGGATTGGACATCGGCAGTTCGACGGGCGGCGGCGGCAGCGTTGCGCCAGGCCGCGCCGCGGCCCTGGCCGGATAGATTTCCGGCGGCAGTGGCGGCGGCAATGTTGGCGGTATCGACGGCACTTGCGGCGGCGGCCCCGGCACCGCATCGAATGTCGTCGGCGGTGGCGCGATGGCGCTGCCCTGATTCTGTTGCGCCACGCGTTTGCGCTTGCCCGTGTTGCTGGAATCGAAACCGGTGTCGCCCGCGCCGAAGGCCGTCGGACTGCCATAGACCGGCGGCGCGGTGAGGCCTGTCGGCTGCGTGAACTGGCCGGCGGGCGGCGCTTGATTAGCGGGCGGCGCCGCGCTGCCCGGCGGCGTAAAGTTGGGCGGATTATTGGGATTGCCTTGCAGCGACGGCTGCAACAGGTCGGGTGCCGCCGTCTGCGCGACGCCTGGCGCCGGCGCGAGCGCGAACAGCGCAACAAGCGCTAACATCGCCAAGCGCAAGAGAACCGGCCCGGTCACGCTTCGTGGTCGGCAACGGCGCGGCACCATGCCTCCTCGCCCCGAAGCCGCAGTCATCGGGGCCTCGCGCGGCGAGAGGCCACGCGAACGCCATCACGGCCCGCCGGACGGCGGGCCGCTGGTTAACGGAGTAGAAACGGATATGGTTAATGAGACGTTGATTGCGGGTCTGGCGACGCCGCTGCCCGTTAAACCTCAGGCTTTTCGCTCATAACGCCGCCAGGGCGGGACCAAAAGCGCGGCAAAGCCGATAAACGCCAGCACTTCGGCCGGCCACGGCCAGCGCGCCACCGAAGCAACGATGCCCACGAGGATCGCGGCGAAGCCGAGCCACAGCGCGAACCGGCCCGGCCGGAACGCCTCGAGCGCAAACAAAATGAGCGCCAGGACGAACCAGATCCAGGAAACGAGCGAGCCGTCTTTCATCATTCGCCGGTCACCTAAACCCAGCCTTTGAGCTCGCGCATGGCGAGTTGCCAGATCATCAGCATGCCGGCTTCGCTGTCGTTGAGGCACGGGATCGCCACGAAATTCTCACCCCCGTAGCGCTTGAAGACGCGTGCGTTCTCGACCGCGATCTCTTCAAGAGTCTCGAGGCAATCGGCGGAAAATCCCGGCATCAGCATGATCAGGTTCTTCACGCCCTTTTTGGCGAGCGATTTCACCGTGCCGATCGTATACGGCTCGAGCCATTTACCGCGACCGAAGCGCGACTGGAACGTCATCATCAGCTTGGTTTCGTTGAAGCCGAGCTTCTGGCGCAGGAGCTGCGTCGTCCGCAGGCATTGGCCTTCGTAGGGATCGCCCTTGGCGACGTAGTCTTTCGGCATGCCGTGATAGGACGCGATGATGGTGTCGGGCGTGAACGGCAGCGCTTTGAGTTCCGCCTGGAGCGAGGATGCCAGCACCTCGATGTAATACGGATCGTCGTAATAGGGCGGCAGGATGCGCAGCGCCGGCTGGCGGCGCTGCTGCATCATGAAGCGGAACACCTCGTCGCACACCGTTGCCGTGGTCGGCGCCGCGTATTGCGGATAAAGCGGCATGACCAGAATGCGGTCGCAGCCCCGGGTCGTCAGCGCTTCGAGCCGCGATGCGATCGAGGGATTGCCGTAACGCATCGCCCAGTCGACGATCACGTGCTTGCCGAGCGGTTCGAGAATGCTCGCGAGTTTCTCCGCCTGCGAACGCGTGATGGTCTTGAACGGGGATTCGTTCTTCTCGTTGTTCCAGATTTTCTGATAGTCGCGCGCTTTGCGCCGCGAGCGGATCGGCAGAATGAGGCCGTTGAGAAGCAATTTCCAGAACAGCGAATTCTTTTCGATCACGCGCGGATCAGTCAGGAACTGCTTGAGGTAGCGGCGGACCGCTTCCGGCGTCGGCGCATCGGGCGTGCCGAGATTGACGAGCAAGACGCCGATGCCGTTCTCGACTTTTTCCGCTAGCGCGGATGCTTCGGGCTTCGCCGCAACCTTTTCCGGCGCGGGAGGTGCGCTCGTTTTGGGAGCCGGCGTCTCGGTCTGCGCCGCGCTTTTGTCCGGCGCGGCAACTTTTGGCCCGGCAGAGAGAGATTCCGCACTGTCGGCGGGACTCTCGATTGCCGGCATACACGGCAGCGCGGGCCCGATCGAGAGTGAAGAAGCGGGTGCAATCGCAAGCGACTCCGGCGGCGCGATGGCGAGCGATGGAGCGAGCGCCGGACCGACGCTTGAAACATCGCGCGCCGGCTCATGGAGCGGCTGCGGCTGCGACGCGCTGACCGGCGTGACGCCCGCAAATCCATCGGTGGACGCGATCGCAAGCGAATCCGCCGGCGCAATGGCCAGCGACGGCGCTGACGCGGTAGCAGACAAAACCTCGGGCTCATGCATCGCTACCGGCGGCTCGGCGGGTGGCGGCTCTGACGCCAGGAGATCAGCCGGTGCAGAATCCGCCGGTCCAGACGCGAAGGATTGAGCCGGCGGCTGTGGCGGATCGACCGTTTCACCGGATGGCATCGGCATTACCGGGATGTCGTTCATCGTCTCCGGTACCTTTGGTCTGCGCTACGAGCTCGACCTCCGGGTGGATCACTCGGCCGCTTTGAGCAGCGCCGGCGCGCCGGCGCGGAATTGCTCGAGCAAGGCCGTTTCGTCGGCCTTGGCGGCAACAAGGTGTCGCTGCTTGACGTGACCAAAGCCGCGGATCTTTTCCGGGATCGCGGCAAGACCGACGGCGATATGGTGGTTTTCGGGCGTCAGCCGCGTCAGCACTTCGTCGAGCACGGTCTCGTAATCGGCGATCAGCCTGCGCTCGGTCTGGCGCTCCACCGAGTGACCGAAGGGATCGAGCGCCGTGCCGCGCAGGAATTTGAACTTGGCCAGCACGCGGAATGCCGGCATCAGCCACGGACCGAAACTCATCTTGCGCGGCTGGCCGGTGGTCGGGTCCCGCCGCGCCAAGAACGGCGGGGCCAAGTGAAACTCGAAGCGTAGATTGTCGCCATCGAATTCGCTGGCGACCTGCTTCAGGAACGAGCCGTCGGTGTAAAGCCGCGCGACCTCGTATTCGTCCTTATACGCCATGAGCTTGAACAAATAGCGCGCAACCGCATCGGCGAGTCCGCATTGACCGGGAGCGTGCGCAGCCTCCGCCGCCTTTACCTTGTCGACCAGCGCGCGGTAGCGCCGCGCATAGGCGGCATTCTGATAATCGGTCAGGAATTTCTCACGCCGCGCCACCGTTTCCTCGAACGATTCGGACAAATGCTCGGCGTCACTGGTGGAGGATGGCGCGGGCTTGGCTAAAGCCTCTACTCCTGCACGATCGACCGCAGCACGGCGGCCCCAGTGGAAGGCCGCCCGATTCATGGCGACCGCCTCGCCGTTGAGCGCGATCGCTTTTTCGATCGCCGCGGCGGAAAGCGGAATCGCGCCGAGCTGATAGGCATAGCCCACGAGGAACATATTGGCGCCGATCGACTGGCCGAACAGCGCGTTGGCAATGCGCGAAGCGTCGATGAAATGCGCCTTGTCCCTTCCGGCGTCAGAGATGATGGTCCGCTTGAGCCGCTCGCTTGGCAGCGAGAAATCGGCATTGCGGGTGAACTCGCCGGGCAGGAATTCGTCGGTATTGACGACCATTTGGGTCGCGCCATGCTTGACCGCGGCGAGCACCTTACGGGTGCCGGCCACGACAATGTCGCCGCCGAGCACGAGATCGGCACGGCCGGCAGCCACGCGGATCGCATGAATGTCTTCGGGCTTGTTGGCGAAGCGGATGTGGCTGAACACCGCGCCGCCCTTCTGCGCGAGGCCCGCCATATCGAGCACGCCGACGCCGCGGCCTTCGAGATGCGCCGCCATGCCCAAAATGCCGCCGACAGTGACGATGCCGGTGCCGCCGACGCCGGTGACAATAATATTGTAGGTCTGATCGATCGCCGGCAGCGCCGGCTCCGGCAATTGCGGCAGATCGTGGTCGGCGGCAACGCCGGTGCCCTTCTTCAGCTTGGCGCCGTGCACCGTGACGAAGGACGGACAGAAGCCTTTGACACAGGAGAAGTCCTTGTTGCAGCTCGACTGATCGATGGTGCGTTTGCGGCCCCATTCGGTGTCGAGCGGCTGGATCGAAACGCAATTCGATTTCACGCCGCAATCGCCGCAGCCTTCGCAAACCAGCTCGTTGATGATTGCCCGCTTGTCGGGATCGGGAAAGGTATGCCGCTTGCGGCGGCGGCGTTTTTCCGCGGCACAGGTCTGGTCATAGATCAAAACCGTGACGCCGGGAATCTCCGCAAGCGACTTCTGTATCTCGTTAAGCTCGTCGCGATGGTGAACGGTGAGCCCCGCCGGCCATGCCGTGTCGCTCGGATATTTGTCCGGCTCGTCGGTCACGACGACGACGCGCTTGGCGCCCTCGGCGGCCACCTGCCGCGCCACTTGCGGTACGGTCAGTCCGCCGTCATTGGCCTGTCCGCCGGTCATGGCGACGGCGTCGTTGAACAGAATTTTGTAGGTGATGTTGGTGTTCGAGGCGATCGCGGCGCGGATTGCCATGTAGCCGGAATGATTATAAGTGCCGTCGCCGAGATTTTGGAAAACGTGCGGACGCTTGGAGAACGGCGCCTCGCCGATCCAGTTGGCGCCCTCGCCGCCCATGTGCGTATAGCCAAGCGTCGAGCGGTCCATCCACTGCGCCATGTAGTGGCAGCCGATGCCGGCATAAGCGCGCATGCCCTCGGGTACCACGGTCGATGAATTGTGTGGGCAGCCGGAGCAGAAATAGGGGATGCGCTGGGCGACATCGGTGGTTTCCGTGGCGATGCGCTGGAGTTCCTTGAGCCGCGCTACGCGGCCGGCAATATTATCGTTGCGGTGATATTTGAGCAGCCGCTCGCCGAGGCAGATCGCGACCTCATTCGGATCGAGCGCGCCCTTGACCGGAAACAGCCAGTTGCCGGCCTCGTCCTTCTTGCCGATGCAAACCGGCTGATTGGCGGTGCCGTAGAGTTCCTCACGGACTTGCACTTCAAGCAGCGAGCGCTTTTCCTCGACGACAATAATCAGATCGAGGTTTTGCGCGAATTCGGCGAGCTCGCCGCGGCTGAGCGGCCACGAGCAGCCGACTTTGTAGAGGCGGATGCCAAGCTCATTGCATTTGATTTCGTCGATGCCGAGCTCGTCGAAAGCCTGGCGGACGTCGAGATAGCTTTTGCCGGTGGTGATGATGCCGATCTTCGGATCGCGCCCCCCCGAAGTGATCGTGCGATTGAGCTTGTTGGCGCGCACGAAAGCGAGCATGGCGTCGCGCTTGTAATCGTGCAGGCGGGCTTCCTGCGCCAGGATCGCATCGTGCAGGCGGATATTGAGCCCGCCTTCGGGCATCCTGAAATCATCGGGTGTGACGATATTGATGCGCTCGAGGCTGCCGTCGATCGCCGCCGTGGACTCGATCGTTTCGTGCATTGTCTTGAGCGCGGTCCAAGCGCCGGTGAAGCGCGACATCGCCCAGCCGTAGAGACCGTAATCGAGCACTTCCTGAACGCCCGCGGGATTCAGGATGGGAACCATGACGTCGATGAAGTGATATTCGGACTGGTGCGCGGTGGTCGAGGATTCGGCGGTGTGGTCGTCGCCCATCAGCGCCAGCACGCCGCCATGTTTCGACGAACCGGCGAAATTGGCATGGCGAAACACGTCACCGGTGCGATCGACGCCCGGTCCCTTGCCGTACCACATGCCGAATACGCCATCGAACTTGCCCTCGCCGCGCAGCTCGGCCTGCTGCGAGCCCCAGACCGCGGTCGCCGCGAGGTCTTCGTTGATGCCGCCCTGGAAGCGGATATCGCTCTTTTCGAGAAACGGCCGCGCCCGCAGGAACTGACTGTCGAGGCCGCCGAGCGGCGAACCGCGATAACCGCTGACGAAACCCGCGGTATTGAGCCCGTTGCGGCGGTCCAGCTCCTTTTGCATCAGACAGAGCCGGACCAGGGCTTGGAAGCCGGTCACAAAGACGTGGCGCTGGCCGAGGTCGTATTTGTCTTCGAGTTTGACGTCACGCAGCGCCATTACGCGGGCTTTCAAAGGGCAAAATCGCGGTCCGGGGAGCGGCAGTGTGCCCTTACGGAGCCGAGATTGCCAGAGGGCAGGCTATGCAGCGGAATATAGGGCGCGCGGCATGCGCGGCAATGCTAGCAGATTGAACGGCAACGCCTTTTGTCAGGCGGCGCGGACGCGGGGCAGGATCTGCCGCAGCATGGCCGGGATTTCCGATGCCGGCTTCGGCTTGCTGAACAGATAGCCCTGCACTTGCATGCAGCCTTCGGCCCGCAATATGTCGAGCTGATCCTCGGTTTCGACGCCTTCGGCGGTGGTGATCATGTCCAGGTTCGAGCCCAGTCCCAGGACGGCGCGGATGATAACCACGCAGTCGTCTTTCTTGCCGAGTTCGCGAATGAACGAGCGGTCGATCTTGATCTTGTCGAACGGGAAGCTGCGCAGATAGCTGAGCGACGAATAGCCGGTGCCAAAGTCATCCATGCAAATGCGCACGCCGAGATCGCGGAACTGATGCAGAGCGTCGCGCACGGCGCGGTCGTCCTGCAACAGCACGCTTTCGGTGATTTCAAGTTCGAGCCGCGAAGCCGAAAGCCCCGACTGGCCGAGCGCGGAGACGACCGACAGCGCCAGGCTCGGATTGCGGAACTGCACCGCCGAAAGATTGACGGCGACGGACAAATTGTTCGGCCAGGTGGCGGCTTCGCGGCAGGCTTGTTTGAGTACCCAGTCGCCGAGCGGCACGATCAGGCCGATTTCCTCGGCGACCGGAATGAAAGCGTCAGGCGGCACCATGCCGCGCTCCGGATGATTCCAGCGCAGCAGCGCCTCGAAGCCCGCGACTTCGCCCGATCTGACATCGACGACAGGCTGGTAGTGAAGCTCGAATTGATCGGCGAGCAGCGCCTTGCGCAGATCGAGCTCGAGCTTGCGCCGATCCTGCATCTGCGCATCCATTTCCGGCTGGAAGAAGTGATAGCCGCCGCGGCCGGCCGCCTTGGCGCGATAGAGCGCCATATCCGCATTGCGCAGGAGCTGATCGGGTTCGCTGCCGTCGGTCGGCGCCATGGCGATGCCGATGGAAGTTCCGATGACGACTTGATGGCCCTGCAAGTCGAACGGTTCGACCAGCGTATCGATGATGTGGGCGGCAAGCTCGCTCGCGGCGCTCGGGCTGACCTTGGCTTGCACGATCGCAAACTCGTCGCCGCCAAGCCGCGCCACCGTGTCCGCGCCAGGGACCGCGCGTTGCAACCGGTCGGTCACCGCGCATAGCAGCAGGTCGCCGACCGGATGGCCGAGTGAATCGTTGACGCTCTTGAAGCGGTCGAGATCGAGGAACATGACGGCGAGTTCGTCGCCGCGGCCCAGTGCTTGCTCCATCTTGTCCTGGAACAGCACGCGGTTTGGCAGATTGGTCAGTGCGTCGTGCCGCGCCATGTGGACGATCTTGGCTTCGGCCTGCAGGCGCTCGGTGACGTCTTCATAGGTCGCCACCCAGCGGCCATCCGCGGTCGTACTATAAATGCAGGAGATCACCCGGTCGTTGCTCAGCTCGTACAAATGCGGCTCGGCCGATTTCTCGGTGAGGAAGCGGGTGTGCTCCGACATCAACGCGTCCGCCGACTTGCCGGAGCAATTATTGATCGGGATGCTGATCTCAAGCACATCTCTGTAGGTGATGCCGGGCTTTATCCGTTCGGGCGGCAGCTGGAAAATCTCCAGGAAGCGGCGATTGAAGACCTGCAGCCGGCTCTCTCCGTCGTAGAGGCACAAACCCTGCGACATGTTTTCGAGCGCCGCGTCGAGCAGCACGTTGGTTTCGCGCAGCGACGTTTCCTGAGTTTTGAGGCGACTGATGTCGCTGCACAGGAAAATAAATCCTTCGTCGCGCGTCGGAGAACGGCTGATGCGCAGCCACCGGCCGTTCGGCATGTGGGCTTCGCGGGTCGCATGCAATTCCCGATCGCAACGCATGAGCACATGCTCGGCGTCGGCGGATCCCTGCAAGTCGGGCTCGAGCCGGGACAGTGGCGTGCCCGGTTTAAGCAAGTCTGGCGCAACCCCGAGCAGATCGGCGGCCTGCGCATTGGCGAGCACAACGGCGTCCTCGGCATCGACGACGATGACGCCTTCCTGCGAACTATCCAACGCGTCGGCAAGGCGCGCTTGCGCGGAGCGCCGCTGCTCGACCTCGCGGTCCATCATCACCTTGATGTTGCCGCGCATCACGCCCATGGCGGCGAGCAGCACGCCGAGCTCGTCGGTGCCGCCCTTGGGAATGACGACGTCAAGCTCGCCCGCGGCGATCCGCTCCGCGGCATTGGAAGCGACGGCGACAGGACCGACAATGCGGCGCGCCAGCGCCCAGGCCACAATCGCGGAGATCAGCAGCGCCAGCACCGTGCCGACGACATTCAGCTCGAAATCGCGCGAGACGGTTGCCCGCGCGCTCTGGCGGTAGAGGAAGCCGTCACCGGCGGTGTAGTTGACGAGAAGATCGATCTGATCGTCGACCTTGCTGGCATAGTGATCGAGCGTTGCCCAATTCACGTCCGACTTGGCGCCGGCAGCGAGCTCGCTGTAAATCGCTCTCCAGGCATCGGCGGCGTGCTGCACGCTCCCGGCGGCGCGCGTCGCGCGAGCCGACTGCGATCGGGCCGCGGCTATCGTGAGATCTTGCGACAACGATGAGCTGAGATTGTCGATCTCGGCGTCGAGCTGCGCGCGCGTTTGCGCATCGGAGGCAACCCAGCGTCGCGCGAAAGCTGCGCGCATAGCGGCGAAATCCGTTGCCGCCGCGCGCGCGTAATTGATCGACATCAGCGATTCGTCGAAGGTCTTGTCCACCAGAACGCCGGCGTTGCGGATGCCCAGCGCCGCGTAACCGCCAAGCGCGGCGGTGATGACGCTCATGATCAGGAAAGCTACCAGGATGTGGCCGCGGATCGTCATGCAAAGCGCGGCCATACGCGCGACGCTCTGGCGCCAGCGCGATACCAAACTCAACAGCAGCGAAGCAATTCGCCCACGCCTCATGAGATGCCCTGATTATCGGGCAAATTCCTATCCCGGCGGCCGTTAAGGGCGTTGCAGCGGAACGGCCGGTTTTGCGCCAATCCGGCGGGTTACTTAACGGGCGCTTATACGGTTCTTAACGGTCTCTTAACTGGCGCGCTGCACTTCTTCAGCTAAGCGCGCCGCTTTGCCATCTGCCGGGACGGGAACCGTCAAAAGAGGTGTGAATATGGGCTTTAACGATACGCTCATCCGCCTGCGCCATCCGCTCGCCGTCGCCGCAACCACGGCCTTCCTGAGCATCGGGCTCGGCACGCTGGTCGGCCTGGCGCTGCCGCAATATTCGATCTCGCAAAAGGGGCGCGAGTTTCATCCCGACGAAATCACTATCAAGCGCGGCGAAACGATACAGATCGTCAATGACGACGGCGACCTGATCCATCACGCCTACATCGACTCGCCCAAATTTTCATTCGATTCCGGCGACCAACAACCGGGCAGCAAGACCGACATTATGTTTGCGACAGCTGGCGACTATAACGTCTTGTGCGCCATCCATCCAAAGATGAAGCTGGTCGTCCACGTCCAGTAGATTTCTGCGTCACAAGATCGCGGTGCCGTATAGCGCCGAGTGGATGCCGTAATAGGCCGTCAGGAAGATCACGAGCGACGCGGCATAACCGACCGGCAACAGCCATGAATCACGCCACCGCGCCGGCTTGCCGCCATCGTCGGCGGCAATGCCAAGGAGCGCTATCACGATCAGCGAGTGGCCGATCAAATCGATCTTGCCGAATTCGAATACCGCGCTCACGAACATCATCGCCAGCATGATCGCGGCGATCCGGCGCACCAGAGGCGTCCAGATCAGCGCAAAGGCAAGCGCAAATTCCACCGCTCCCGCCGCGCGCATATAGAAGTCGGGCGCAAAGCCCATGGTCATTTCCGGATGCTGAACGAACAGCGGATAGGTCCACTCCGGATAGGCCCATTTTTCGACCGAGGCCCACATCAGCGTGATGGCGGCGGCCCAACGCAATACATCGAGGCGGCGGATACCGAAAAAGTCGGTTTGGCCGCCGGCCAAGGCCAGATAGGCGGCCACGCCGAGAAACACTGGATAGTCGGCAAGATGGAACGGCCCGTATTCCCAGATCGCGATACCGTACAAGATGAAGATGCCTGCAGCCGATAACGGCATGGTGCGGCGCGACAACATTCCCGCCGCGATGCCGATTTGAATGGCGCCGACGATCGCCGAACTGGTTTTCAGTTCCGGCGTGAGCAGAATGCCGCCGGCGCCCCAGATTGCGATGAAAAAGAACGCGACGGCCGCGCGGAAGATGAGTTCGAGATTGTCGCGAATGAGGGCCGTCGCCCGGTCAAGGGCGCGCAACATCGCGGTACCGACGTGAGTGCCTTCCAGCACGCTGCCGGCCATCAGGGCGAGGATGGAAAGCCCGGTGAGAAATTCGAAGTCCGGACACAGCACATTTTCAAGGCCGTCAGGCTGGCCGGCAACATTGTAAGCGCAGAACCATTTGACATGAGCGCTCGCCGGGCTGGCGAGCAATGCGTCGATGACGCAAGAAAACGGAATTACGGCCGCGAACGGCAGCCGCTTGGCCAGCAACCTCATGACGAGGGCCTCCGGGTACGTTACGGTACTGACCAGCGATGCTTAAAATACATCCTGGCGCTGTATTTAACCTATTTTCTACTATAGATTTTAGCACAAAAGTAATTCTTTGTGCACTGCCGAATTAAGATTTGGTTAACCTTTAACATCGCGCCCTTAGCGTTTGAGAAAATTGCATATTTTCGCCTAGGCCATTGCTAAGCGGCCCGCTGCTAAAGCAACGCGCGCCCGATGGGCTCGATGGCGGGGGTCGCAATGCTTGGGATCGCGGGTTTGGTTGGCGTCGTCGCCGGTGGCGCGCTGGCCTATTTTGCCGAGCGCTTGCCCGCGCAGACGGAGCTTCTTGAAACCGTCGGCGGCGTTTTAATACTCGGAGGCTTTGCGCTTGCCGGGTATGCGATGCCGGCGATTACCTAAATTCAGCGCGGCAGAACGGGAACCGCGAAGAACTCGGGCTTGCTGCTGAGCGTTTGCAGGAATGCAATGAGATCGGCTTTGTCGCTTTGCGCCAAATTCAACTTATGAATCAGATCGTCGCGGCTGAGTCGGTCGATGCCACCGCGATTGTAAAGATCGATCACATCACTGAGCGTCGCCAGCGAACCGTCGTGCATATACGGACCGCGGCGCGATACGTCGCGCAATGTCGGCGTCTTGAAGGCATATTTCAACTTCACCGATGTCGGGAACAGCCGGCCACGCCCGACATCGTCGCCGGTGGCCACGCCGATGTCGTGGAACGATGCGTCGGTGAAAGCCCAGCCGCTATGGCAGGCGGCGCAATTGGCCTTGCCGTTGAACAGCACAAAGCCGCGCTTGGCGGCGGCGTCGATGGCATTCTCCTCGCCCTTGATCCAGCGGTCGAACGGCGCTTCGCCCGAGACGATCAAACGCTCGAACGTCGCCAGCGATTGCTCGATCTTCGGAATGGTAATGTCGCCTTTGCCGAATGCGTCATCGAACGCGGTCACATAGCCCGGAACTGCAGATAGCCGCGGGACCACTTGATCCGCCGGCAAATTCATATTGTCGGGCGCGGTGATCGGGCCGATGGCGACGCCCTCAAGCGTGCTGAAATGTCCGTCCCAGCCGAGCTTCGGCGTCCAGGCGACGTTGAGCAAAGTCGGCGTCCGCAAGCCGGATTTGAGTGGCTGCTGATTTTCGCCAATCGCGCGCGGCTGCCCATCCGCCCATGACAGACCTGGATTATGGCAGGTTGAGCACGACCGAAGTTTCGAGCCCGACAGAATCGGATCGAAGAACAATGTGCGGCCGAGCACGTGTTTGGCGTGCGAGTAGGAATCGTCCTGCGGATAGGGAATGTCGGCGGGCCGGCGGTATTGCGCGCGTAGCGCGCGGACGCCGAGTTCGCCGGCAGCAAACAACGATCCGCCCGCGCTTATGAACAGCGCCAAGACGCCGATCAGCCACGCGATATTTCGGATCGCACTGGAGAGAGACCGTCGCCGCATAGCCGACAATTCACCGCGGTCCGTTTACGGAGCGTTAACATGATTCGTTCGGAGCAACCTGTGCGCTTATGGTGCGGTTGGCGACATTCATGCGCCCCAGCCGGCGCACATGGGCACCCTCCCACATGCCCTGTTATCGCCGGCGGCGGCCATGCTAAAGTTCCTCGCCCAAGTGGAGACTTAAGCCATGAACAAACACGCCAAGATCGCCGTCGTCGCGCAATCCGAAATGTCAGCAGCTGAATGGCAGGCGCGACTCGATCTCGCCGCGACCTATCGGCTGATCGCGCATTACGGCTGGGGCGACGTCATCTACAATCATTCGTCAATGCGGGTGCCGGGCGAGGATCGCAAATTCCTTATCAAGCGGCACGAGCTTCTCTACACCGAAGTGACCGCATCGAATCTCGTCAAAGTCAGCATGGACGACGATCTCGACGAGTCGGCCGGCGTCAACCGGCCCGGCTTCACGCTGCACGGCGGCGTACTGGCGGGACGTCCGGATGTGAACTGCGCCGTGCATGTTCATACCGAGACCGGCATGGCGCTTGCGGGACTGCAACACGGGTTGCGCATGCTGTCCCAGCCGGCGGTACGTTTCTACAATCGCATCGGCTATCACGACTACGAAGGCATCACCGAGGATTTCGGCGAGCGCGAGCGCATCAACAAGGCGCTCGGCAAGAACCGCGCGCTGATCCTGCGCAATCACGGCCTGCTCACCGTCGGCAAGACCACGCGCGAGTCCTTCGTGCTGATGAAGTCGCTGCTTGAAGCGGCCGATATCCAGATCAAAATGGAAGCAACCGGCGGCAAGCTCATCGAGATTCCGGGCAAGATCTGCGAGAAGACTGCGGAGCAATACGAGCATCATGATTCCGGCCGCGGCTCCGCCGACTGGCCGGCCTATCTGCGCATGCTCGACGAACTCGATTCGAGCTGGCGGAATTGAGCGCTTGAGTCCATTCGATCTGACCGGCCGTGTTGCCATCGTAACGGGCGGCAACGGCGGGCTTGGCTTGGGGATGGCGCGCGGCCTGGCGCGGGCAGGAGCCGCCGTTGCGATTGCAGCGCGCGCGGAAACCAAGGCCAAGGCGGCGGTCGACGAATTAAGCGGCTTGGGCGTCCGCTGCCGGTTCTATCCACTGCAAGTGTCGGCGGCGACAGCGTGCTGCAACATGGTCGAGGCCGTCGTTGCCGATTTCGGCCGCTGCGACATTCTCATCAATAATGCCGGCACTACGATCCGCAAGCGGCCCGAGCAGATTTCCGAGGACGAATGGCGCGAAGTGCTCGACGTCAATCTCGGCGGCACGCTGTTCTGCGCGCAAGCCGTCTATCCGCACATGAAGGCGGTCGGACGCGGCAAGATCATCAATATCGGATCTATGTATTCTCTGTTCGGCGCGCCCATCGTCGCGCCTTATGCCGCGAGCAAAGGCGGCATCGTGGCGCTGACACGCTCGCTCGCGGCCGCCTGGGCGGCCGACAATATCCAGGTCAATGTCATTCTGCCGGGCTGGATCAACACCGATCTCACCAAAAGCGCACGCGAACAGATTGCCGGGCTGCATGAAAGTGTCCTGGCGCGCACGCCGGCCGGCCGCTGGGGCGAACCTGACGACATGGCCGGCGCCGCGGTATTCCTCTCGAGTGCGGCGTCGGATTTCGTTACCGGCGCGGTGCTGGCGGTCGATGGCGGGTTTTCGGCGCGTGGCTGACGCCGCTCACACCCTGTTCCCCGCGCTCCAGCTCCAGAAATCGCGGCCTTCCTCGCGCATGAATTTCGCCAGCACCATTTTGTGCACCTCGTCGGCGCCGTCGACGAGACGCGCGGCGCGGGCGGCGCGATAGACCCATTCGGCGATGGTGTCCTTGGAATAGCCGCGCGCGCCATTGAGCTGGATCGCAACGTCGGCGGCCTGGTGCAGCGTGTTGGCGACATGCAGTTTCGCCATCGACACTTCCTTGCGCGCGAAATCGCCCTGATCGAGCTTCCACGCCGCATGCATCGTGAGCAGCCGGCCGATATGAATGTTGTGACCGACCTCGCCGAGCTTCATCTGCACGCTCTCGCGGTCGGCAAGCTTGACGCCAAAGCCCTCACGCCGCTCGACGTATTCCTGGGCAATCTCCACGCAGCGCTTGGCCCAGCCGAGCCAGCGCATGCAATGCGTCAGCCGCGCCGGGCCGAGCCGTACCTGGACGACTTTGAGGCCGTTGCCGAGCCCGCCGAATACGTCGTCATCGTGCACTTCGAGGCCGTCGAATTCGAGTTCGCAATGGCCGCCGTGCTCTTCCGGCCCCATAATTTCGATACGGCGGACGATGCGCCAGCCGGGCTGATCCTTGTGGAACAGAAACGTCGTGATGCCTTTGCGCTTGTCGTCGGAGGTGCGCGCCGCAAGGATGAAATGAGCGGCGCCGTCGGCGCCGGTGATGAACCATTTGCGGCCGTAGATCTTCCAAACGTCGCTTTTTTTCTCGGCATAGGTCTTGATCATACTCGGATCGGAGCCGCCGCCCGGCGCGGGCTCGGTCATGGCGAAGGCCGAGCGCACCTTGCCCTCGACGATCGGCTTGAGCCATTTGTCTTTCTGCTTTTGCGTGCCGAGCTTTTTCAGCACGTTCATGTTGCCGTCGTCCGGCGCCATGCAATTCATCGCCAGCGGCCCGAACAGCGAGCGTGCGGCTTCTTCGTACATCACCGCCCAGGCGACCATCGGCAGGTCCATGCCGCCGTATTCCTTGGGCGATTGCGGCGCCCACAGCCCCGCTTTCTTCGCCTTCTCGCGCACCGGCTCAAGCCGGTCGTGCGGGATATTTTCATGGTCGGAAAAATTTTTAGGATCGGCTTCGAGCGGCAGTACATGGGTGTCGACGAAGGCGCGCGTCCGCAGGCGCAATTCCTCGACTTCGGGCGAAAGAGTGAAATCCATGCGGCGCCCCGGTTGATTATTATCAAGACAGGAATATGTGCCTTGGCATGGGGGTTATAGCCAAGGCGGGGTAGGCTGGAAACCCGAGGTGGATGCGATGATGCGGATCGGATTTGCAATCGCCAGCGTAGCCGTCGTGCTCTGTTTTGCAATTTCGCCCGGCCGAGCCCAATCCTACGGCAACGCACCCTGGTGCGCGGTGGCCAATCAGGGAGGCGGCGACGTCGTGTGGGATTGCCAATATCAAAGCGCGGCGCAATGCGCACCCAACGTGATCGCCGGCAATCGCGGCTTCTGTAACATCAATCCCACTTACGTGCCTCCTCAGTGGGCGCCACGGCGGCGGTATTAGCGGCTGCAATAGCGCGCAGCTTTGGCTGAACGCATGCATTGCTGCGCCAAAACGACAGTGCGACAATGCGGCCGCGCAACCTTCGGCGTGACCCCATGCTCGATTCGCCTTCAGGCCTGACGGCGCAGTTTTCGCTCGACGCGGATCAAATCGCGTTGCGCGATACCGCGCGCGCCTTTGCCGATGAAGTCTTTGCGCCCAAGGCGGTGGCCTGGGACGAAGCCAGACACTTTCCCGTCGCCGAAATGCGCAAGGCCGCCGCGCTCGGCATGGGCGGCATATTCATCGCCGAAGATGTCGGCGGCTCCGGCCTGTCGCGGCTGACCGCGGCGCTGATTTTCGAGGCGCTGGCGACCGGCTGTCCGACGGTCGCCGCTTATATGTCGATCCACAATATGACGGCGTGGCTGATCGATGCCTTCGGCACCGGCGAGCAACGGCAAAAGTGGCTGCCCAAACTGTGCACGATGGAGCTGTTGGCAAGCTATTGCCTGACCGAGCCGGGCGCCGGATCGGATGCCGCGGCGCTGGTAACGCGCGCGGTGAGAAACGGCGACCATTATGTGCTCAACGGGCAGAAGCAGTTTATTTCCGGCGCGGGCGCCGGCGATCTTTATGTGGTGATGGCGCGCACCGGCGGCGAAGGCGCCTCCGGAATTTCCTCCTTCATCGTGCCGGGCGACACCGCCGGCATTTCGTTCGGCGCCAACGAACGCAAGATGGGCTGGAACGCGCAGCCGACCCGCGCCGTCGTTTTTCAGGATGTACGCGTTCCGGCGAACAACCGGCTCGGACCCGAAGGCAGCGGTTTCAAGATCGCGATGGCCGGGCTCGATGGCGGCCGGCTTAACATCGCGGCCTGTTCGCTCGGCGGCGCCCAAGCCGCGTTCGAGCGAGCGCTCGCCTACATGAAAGAGCGCAAGGCCTTCGGCAAACGCCTCGACGAATTCCAGGCACTGCAATTCCGCCTCGCCGACATGGCGACCGGGCTTGAAGCATCGCGGGCACTGCTCTGGCGCGCCGCCGCCGCGCTCGACCGCGGCGACGCCGATGCCATGCAGCTTTCCGCCATGGCCAAGCGGTTCGTCACCGATACCTGCTTCGACGTCGCCAACCAGGCGCTGCAATTGCACGGCGGTTACGGTTATCTCGCCGAGTTCGGCATCGAGAAGATCGTGCGCGATCTGCGCGTGCATCAAATTCTCGAAGGCACCAACGAGATCATGCGCCTCATCGTGGCAAGAAACCTTGTCGGGCGATGAGCGAAACAACGGTTCGTGACGGCGACGTCGTTATTCGCGAGCTTGGCTCGCTGCGCCGCATTACGCTCAACCGGCCGCAAGCGCTCAACGCGATCACGCTCGACATGGCGGTGACCATGACGGCGTTCATGCGGCAGTGGGCCGACGATCCCGCCGCCGGCGCGGTGCTCATTGACGGCGCAGGCGGTCGGGCGTTTGCCGCCGGTGGCGACATTCGCGCGCTCTACGACGCGGCGAAGTCGGGTGGCGATCTTCCCGAGAAATTCTGGGCGACCGAGTACAGGCTCAACGTCCTGATCGCGCGCTATCCGAAACCGGTGATCGCGCTCATGGACGGATTGGTGATGGGCGGCGGCGTCGGACTTTCCGCGCATGCCCCGCATCGCGTCGTGACCGATCGCTCATCGGTCGCCATGCCGGAAGTCGGTATCGGATTTTTTCCCGATGTCGGCGCGTCGTTCCCCTTGGCGCGGGCACCCGGATGCACCGGAACCTATCTGGCGCTCACCGGCAGCCGCATCGGAGCCGCCGACGCAATCTATTGCGGCCTCGCCGACATTCATATTTCCGCGGCACGGCTCGCCGACCTTCCTGCCGCGCTCGCCGATTGCCGCACCGCTGAAGCTGCGCGCGCACGGCTCGGCAATCTTGCCACTCCGCCGGTTTCCGGTCGCCTCGCCGCCGCACGGTCATGGATCGACCGCTGCTATCGCGCCGAACGGATCGAAGACATTATTGCATGCCTGGAAGCAAATGACGCCGTAGATGCCCGTGAGGCCCTTGACGTCATGCGCAAAGCCTCTCCGACCTCGCTCAAGATCGCGCTGCGCAACCTGCGTGACACGGCAAAATTCAAGCGTGTTGAGGAGTGCTTCCAGCAGGATTACCGTATCGCGCTGGCATGCATTGCCGGGCATGATTTTATCGAGGGCATCCGCGCCGCCATCGTCGACAAAGATCGCAATCCGGCGTGGCGGCCGGATACGATCGAAGCGGTCACGCCTGAAATCGTGGAGCGGCATTTCCGTTCGCTCGGTCCGCCGGAATTGAAATTCGAAAACTAAAGAGTAAACGCACATGACGACCATCGGCTTCATCGGTCTCGGCAATATGGGCGCGCCGATGGCCGGCAATCTGGCCAAGGCGGGCGAGCATGTGCTCGGCTTCGACGTCGTCGCGGCATCGCGCGAAGCATCCGCGCGCGACGGCGTCCAGATCGTCGACAATCCCGGCGCCACCGTCGAGAAGGCCGACATCGTCATCACCATGCTGCCGGGCGGTGAACAGGTGTTGTCGGTGTGGAACGCCATCGCACCGCGCACGAGACAGGGCACGCTGTTCATCGATTGCTCGACGATCGACGTCGAAAGCGCGCGCAAGGCGCATGCGCTCGCGGCCTCTTACGGCATCGCCACGCTCGATGCGCCGGTCTCCGGCGGCGTCGGCGGGGCCCAGGCCGCGACTCTCACGTTTATGGTCGGCGGAACCGATCACGCTTTCGCCCGTGGCAAGCCGATCCTGGAGCGCATGGGCAAGCGCATCGTGCATTGCGGCCAGGCCGGCAACGGCCAGGTCGCGAAAATCTGCAACAACATGATTCTCGGCGCTTCAATGATCGCGGTCAGCGAGGCCTTCGTGCTCGGCGACAAACTCGGACTGTCGCATCAGGCGATGTTCGACGTGGTGTCGGCCTCATCCGGCCAATGCTGGTCGCTGACGAGCTACTGTCCGGTGCCGGGACCAGTGCCGGCGTCACCGGCGAACAACGGTTACAAGGCGGGTTTTACCGCCGCCTTGATGCTCAAGGATCTCAAGCTCGCCCGCGAGGCCGCCGCTTCGGTCCACGTCAAGGCGGCGCTCGGCGCGCATGCCGCGGAGATTTACGGGGCGTTCGCGCAAGCTGGCCACAGCGGCCTCGATTTCTCAGGGATTATCAATCTCATCCGCGAGCAATCGAAGGCGGGCTGAAGCCGCCTATAAGTCGCGCGCGAATCTCGACTTGAACCGGTGGCCGCGCTAGCGTCACCAATGATTGCGGCCGCTTGCGGACAATAATACCGGTAGCCCTCGCCGAGGTGGCCGGCACAGAGTTTGGGCGGAGCCATTTTGCTGATCGAGGCCGGGCGCGCACTATCGCGGCAGTTGGTCGGCGTGGTTGCGCCGCTCGCTTTGCTCGTGCTGTCGGCTATTTCCGCTACCGCGCAAAACGCCCCGAGCTTCGCCGGCGCGCTTGACCCCTTGTTCCAGGGCGCCCTGACGCATCCAGGCAATCTCGGCAATACGGTGCAATACGCATCGACCGCCTCGCAGGAAGGCGACATCGAATCGGCGATCAGCGCTTACGAGCAGCTTCTTTTTTACAATCCCGGGCTCGCGGAAACGCGTTTCGATCTCGCCGTCCTCTATTACCGGCTGGGTTCCTATGACATGGCGCGCGGCTATCTCCAGTCGGCGCTGGAATTGCCCAATGTCAGTCCCGATCTGCGCCAGAAGATCGATCAGCTTCTCGAGCTCGTCGACAAGAAGCTCTTCCCCGATCAATTCACCGGTTTCGTCCAAACCGGCGTTCGCTATCAGAGCAATGCCAGCCAGGGACCGGGGGCGCAGACCACGCTGGCGTCGGGCCAGAATTTGAACAGCGCTTTCCTCGCCAAGCCGGACTGGAACTGGTTCGGCACCTTCGGCCTCGACTATGTCCACGATTTCGAGGATCAGACCGCGACGACGTTTGAAGCCTCGGTGCTCGGCTACGACGCGCAGCAGTTCACGCTGCACCAATTCGATATCGGTTTGCTGGAGGTCCGCGCCGGTCCGCGCTTTTCGCTCGCACCAGGCAATGCCAACGCCGTGACGATCAAACCCTACCTGATCGCGACGGGCGGGCTCCTGGCGGATGCACCGTATTCCGGCGGGCTCGGGGGCGGCCTGACGCTCCATGCCAGTATCGGCACTGTATCGCTCGATCCCTATGCCGAGATCGTACGGCAGAGCTATATCAATTCCATGCTCTATCCGCTTGGCAGCGGCTTGACCGGCACGACGTCGACCTATGGCTTACAGGCGGCGGGACCGATCGGACGCGGGTTGAGCTGGCAATCGCGGCTCGGCTACGCCCATGCGAACGATCAGTTCGCCTTCGACAGTTTCAACAGCTACGCCGCCGACATCTGGCTGCCGTGGAATTTTTACGCCGTGGAGGGCGGCCGCCCCTGGACGCTGGTGCCGAGCGGAGGCGTGACCGAGTGGCTCTACGGCGCTCCCGATCCGAGCATCAACGCGGCGGTGACCGCGCGTACGACCGAATGGCGTGTCGGCCTCGGCCTCGAAGTTCCAGTCTGGGAAAAATTCACGATTGCGAGTCTGGTGCAATACCGCGCCGACGACTCCAACGTTCCGGCGTTCTCGATGCACGATCTCGCGGTCACGGCCGGGCCGACGTTCCGGTTCTGAAAATTTTGGAACCTGACAAAAGGATGTGCCATGGCGCCTCATAAGCTGGTCGCGATTTTGCTCGCAACTGCCCTGGTGATGGGTCCCGCCGCGCTGGCGCAGCAGGTCGGCACTGCGACTGCAGTCAATCCAGAGTCGGACAGCACGCCGCCCGGCGGTTCGACGGTGGCGCTGACCGTCGGCGCCAAGGTCGTGCACAAGGAGCGCATTCACACCACGCCGAGCGGAAGCGTGCAGCTCCTGTTCCTCGACAAGAGCTCGCTGTCCATCGGACCGAACACCAGCATCCTGATCGACGAATTCGTCTACGATCCGAATACCAAAAGCGGCCATATGGTGGCCAAGCTGACCGAAGGCGCAATGCGTTACGTCGGCGGTCAGTTAAGCCACGAGGGCGCGGTGACGATCTCGACTGCCGAAGCCACCATCGGCATCCGCGGCGGCACCGCCACCATTATCCAGGGTCCGAACGGCACCGAGGTAATCAACCATTATGGCACGATCACCATTTCGAACGGCACCGGCACGATCACGATCACGCGGCCCGGTTTTACCGTGACCATCACCGGCTGGAACGTGCCGCTAGGCCAGCCGGCGCGGGTCACCGCAGCCAAGATCACGCATTACCTCAAATATCTTACGAGCCAGTTTGGTCAGAACGGCAGCATCGCCGGGCTGAAGAATATTCAGTATGCCGCATGCGGCACGGCGACGACCCAGGCCTGCCCAATTCCGCAATGGATGTCGACCAGCACCGGCGAGGACAACGGATTCCAGGTCATCATGCAGGCGACTCAGCACGCTACCAATCAGACGCCGCCGCGCAACGGCTGCCGTCCTCCTTACTGCTGATTATCGTGAGGCAGGCTTAAACGCTCGTCCAGATCAGCACGATGCCTGAAATCAACAACAGCCCCATAATAACGCGCTGATAGCTGTGGTCGGCAAGTCGGCGGTAGATGAAGGCGCCGAGCTGCGCGCCGCCGATCGTGCCGGGCAGCGCCACGAGCGCCGCCATCATCAGGTCGTGCGTGATGAAGCCCGATACTGCGTGCGAGACGAGCGCCAGCGACAATATCGCTATATTGAACATTTGAACGAGGCTGCGCTTCTGCTCTCGGGTCCAGCCGCGCAAATCGGCCCAGACCACCGGAAATACCCCGGCAAGCCCGGCGAGTCCGCCCAGAATGCCGCCGGCAAAACCGACCGCCGCATCCGCGACGCGTCCGCCCCAGGCGATCTTGTGCTCCACCTGCCGCGCCAGAACGTGGGCCGAATAGGCGATCAGAAAAATGCCGATGCCGATCTTGAACATCTTCGGATCGACATGCGGCAGAATGTACGTGCCGATGGGCACACCAAACGCGCCCGGCGCCACGAATGCGATCACCCGCCCCCAATGGATCCAGCGCCAGATCATCGGCAGCGTCTGCAGCTGCGACGCAATCGAGCAGATGATCGCGAGCGTCGCGGCGACCGTCGGCGTTATGGCATAGAGCCAGATGCCGAGCACGGTGATCGCCGTGCCGAATCCGGTCAGCCCGTTGACGATGCCGCCTACGACCGCGCCGGCGAATACGATGACGATCTGTTCTGATCCCATGCGGCGGCGATCAGGCGCGCAGCGCCACGACCTGGCCGCCGTCGGCGATGACGGTGGCGCCGGTCATGTAGCGGCCGGCATCGGACACCAGCAACAACAGCGGACCGTCGAGATCGTGCGCTTCGCCGAAACGCCCCATCGGAATGTCGCGCTTGAGCGCCGCGCCGCGCTCGCTTTGCAGATAGGCGCTGTTGATCTCGGTGACGATCCAGCCCGGCGCGATGGCGTTGACGCGGATTCCCTTGAACGCGAGCTCGAGCGCCAGCGCTTTGGTCATCTGGATCACGCCAGCCTTTGCGGTGGCATAGGCGATCACGCCCTTATCGACGCCAAGGCCGAGCACCGAGGCGATGTTGACGATGGCGCCGCCGGTGCCGGCGGCGAGCATGCGGCGCGCCGCCTCCTGCGCCCAATAAAAGACGGCGTCGAGATTGGTTGACAGGATGCGCCGCCATTCCTCTTCGGACATTTCGACGGCGCGGCCGGCATGCGCCACGCCGGCATTGTTGACGAGAATCGTTACCGTGCCGAACGCTTTCTCCGCGGCCTCGAAAGCCCGGGTCATGGCCGCGCGGTCGCGGACATCGGCCTCGACAGCAATGGCCTTGCCGCCGGATTTTTCAATTTGTCCCTTCAGCGCGGCGAGACGATCCGCGCGGCGCGCTACCAATATGACCGCCGCACCGTTCTCGGCAAGGCATTGCGCAAAGCGCACGCCGAGCCCGCTCGACGCGCCGGTCACCAGTGCTACTTTGCCGTGAAGATCGAAAATGTCTGGCGCGGCCATGCGCGTCCCTTCGCCTTCCTTTTTGAGTTACTTGGGGGTTCTTCCTCGCCGGTTTGGTTGCACTATAATGGGCAAATCCGCCGCTGCGAACCGCCGCTCCCGGGACACACCTCATGGCACACGATCACGACGACGACCATCACGAGCACGGCTCCGAGCTTTCCGAGATGCAATTGCGCGTGCGGGCGCTCGAAACCGTGCTTGCCGAGAAAGGCTATATCGATCCTTCGGCAATCGACGCCATCATTGAGGCCTACGAAACCAAGGTCGGCCCGCATATCGGCGCGCGCGTCGTCGCCAGGGCCTGGAGCGATCCCGCCTTCAGGCGGGCGCTGCTTGACGACGGCAGCAAGGCGGTGATGACGCTCGGACTGCTCAACCGCGTCGGCGATCATCTGATCGCAGTCGAAAACACGCCGAAACTGCACAACATGATCGTTTGCACGCTGTGCTCCTGCTATCCGTGGGAAGTGCTCGGCTTGCCGCCGGTTTGGTACAAGTCGGCGCCCTATCGTTCGCGCGCGGTCAACGATCCGCGCGGCGTGCTTGCCGATTTCGGCGTGAAGCTGCCATCCAGCACCGATATCCGCGTCTGGGACTCGACCGCCGAAACACGCTTCATCGTCTTGCCGATGCGGCCGGCCGGCACCGAAGGCTGGAGCGAGGACAAGCTCGCGAGCCTTGTCACGCGCGACAGCATGATCGGCACCGGCCTGCCGAAGCAAGCGCGCGAGGCGGCGTAATGGATGGCGTGCACGATATGGGCGGCATGCACGGGTTCGGCAAAGTCGAGCCCGAACCGAACGAGCCGGTGTTTCACTCGGATTGGGAAGGCCGCACGCTCGCGATCACCCGCGCCATGAGCTACACCGGCGTGTGGACCATCGATCAGACTCGCGCCGGCATCGAGCAACTGCCGCCGGACGTTTATCTGACGAGTTCCTATTACAAGAAATGGGAATTGCGCCTGGAGAGGCTCGTTGTCGCGATGGGGCTTGCCGGCGCGGATGAGATCAAAGCCGGCCACGCGCTGCGCCCCGGCAAGACGCTCAAGCGCAAGCTTGCCGCCATCGAAGTGCCGAACACACTGACGCGCGGCTCGTTCGCGCGGCCGGCGGCGGCGCCGGCGCGCTTTAAGCCGGGCGACCGCGTGCGCACCAAAAATATCCATCCGCAGACGCATACCCGCCTGCCGCGTTACGCCCGCGACAAGGTCGGTGTCATCGAGGCGCTGCGCGGCTGCCACGTGTTTCCCGACACCGTCGCCATCGGCAAAGGTGAAGATCCGCAATGGCTCTACACGGTGCTGTTCGACGGCCGTGAATTGTGGGGCGAGAACGCCGAACCGACGCTTAAGGTTTCGATCGAGGCGTTCGAGCCTTACCTGGAGCCGGCATGAGCGCCGACGCAGCCACGCGCGAAGCGGCCAGCTCGCTTGCTGGCCTTCCGCAAAACGCCGACGGTCCGGTGTTTTACGCACCGTGGGAAGCGGAAGCCTTCGCGATCGCGCTGCAACTTAACGCGCGCGGCCTGTTCACCTGGAAGGAATGGGCGGCCACGCTCGGCGACGAGATTAGAAAGGCGCAAGCCGCCGGCGATCCCGATACCGGCGAAACCTATTACCATCACTGGCTCGCCACGCTCGAGCGCATCGTCGATGCCAAGGGCCTGGCTGATCCGGGGCTCTTGACCAGGACACGCGACGCCTGGGAGCGGGCCTGCGCGCGCACGCCGCACGGCGCGCCAATCGAGCTTCAGCCGGACGATTTTCGCGGATAACGCTACAGTAGCCAAAACACCGGGAGGGAATTCATGTCGGGCAAAAACATAAAGATACTCGCGAGCGGCGGCAGCGAGTTCGATTGCTATTTGGCCATGCCGAGGATGGACGCGCCGGCGCCAGCGATGGTACTGGCTTCGGCCGTTCACGGCGTCGATGCCGACATCCGGGCGATCGCCGACGAGTTCGCCGCGGAAGGCTACATCGTCGCCGCGCCTGACCTGTTCTGGCGCACGGTGCCCGGACCGCTGCCGCGCGGCGACGACCGCACCAAGACGCGGTCGCAGCCGCGTCTCGAACGGATCAAGACCGGCGAAGCCGATCTTGCCGATACGCTAGCATTCTTGCGCAGGATGCCGGAGTTCAACGGCCGCGCCGCAGTGATGGGATTTTGCTACGGCGGCCCCTACGCCATCATCGGACCGAAGCGGCTTGGTTATTCCGCGGGTATTTCCTGCCACGGCACGCAGATGCTCGACTACATCGGCGAAATCGAGGGCACGTCCGCGCCCATCTGCATCATGTGGGGCAACAAGGACCACGCCGCGCCCATCAATGTACTCGACGGCTATCGGGCTATTGCGCCGCGCATCAAGAATCTCGACCTGCACATTTTTCCCGGCGTGCTGCACGGCTACATGATGCCCGACGCGGGTGAGGCGTTCGACAAAAAGACGCGTGATTTTTCCATGGCGCGCGCCAAGGCGATCCTCGGCGGGCTGCGCGGCAAAAGCGAGCCGGCAATGCGCGTCACGGCGTAAGTCGTGCGGCCAATCTGGCGTCCTGGCCCGCCAACTGTTATATTATAACAGTAGCCAACAGGCCCTATTGCCGGGGATTTTCGTGAGCCATCACCATCATGCCGCCGGCTCGCATCCATCGCCGGCGATTTCGCCGTCTTTGTTGCGGCTGTCAGCAGTCCAGCGGCTTGCGATCGCCGGGGTGCTGATAGCGCTGATCTGGGCGGCCGCGTTCTGGGCAGTGGGCTGAATTTCACCCGAACCATGACCGCGCAGCTCCGCTTCCACAACTTGACGCTCGGCTACGACCGCCATCCGGCCGTGCATCACCTTGACGGCGCCATCGAGGCCGGATCGCTGATCGCGGTCGTCGGGCCGAACGGCGCCGGCAAATCGACCTTGTTCAAGGGCATTGTCGGCGCGCTCAAGCCGCTCGCCGGCACAATCGCGTTTGATGGCATCAAACCGCAGGACATTGCCTACCTGCCGCAGGTCGCTGAAATCGATCGCACGTTTCCGATTGGCGTCTATGACCTCGTCGCAATGGGGCTCTGGCAAAGCAAAGGCGCGTTCGGCGGCATCGGCCGAACCGACCG
>Ga0181537_10000179_pt1 | contig 58624 bp, 96 predicted proteins | sample PEATcosm2014_Bin_39_FD_119765 | JGI IMG/M metagenome (GOLD analysis project Ga0181537, IMG submission 119765) | Peatland microbial communities from MTU Mesocosm Facility, Houghton, MI, USA - PEATcosm2014_Bin23_10_metaG | ecosystem: Environmental > Terrestrial > Soil > Wetlands > Peat | place...
AAAAATTATTTCAAACCACTTTTGTTTGTCGTGTTCATGTTCACTTTGAGCTTCGCTGTTTTTGCTCTCGCACAAGCGACCCCTCCGCCAGTGGCAACAACCACGGCACCGGCGACGAGTGCCTTCAAGCAATGGCTGACTATGATCGGGGGCCTCTTGCCTGCGGTGGCCGCCATAGTTGTGTCGCTGAACTTGCTCTTCTCGACCATCGCAAAGATTTGTGCGGCCCTTCAGGTGGCCGAACCACAATGGGCACAAAACATCGGGCAAAAACTGGGTGCGCTCAACGCATGGGCAAGCGCAAACTTGCCGACACCTGCACCACAAGTTCAAGCCTCTTTGAATAATTTGAATCAGTCAGCACCGGCACAAGCCAGTGGCCCTGCAACTTCCTGACCCTGAGAAGCCGTGGTACATAGCTCTCTTGGATTGGTTCGTGCAAACTTGCAAAGACAACTGGTCCGGGATAGCTATGGTACTATGGGATTACGAGGAGAAGAAAATTGACGGCGCCAAAACCCAACAACAGACAGCGGAATTGGATCGAGACTTGGCCAAGAATGAGGCGGAAATTCGCCGCACTTACTCTGGTAAGTCTGATGCTGATATCCTCAAGGAGTTCGGCTCAAAGCCTACCGACGACACTGACACCTGAGCAAGCCCACAGTATCGCAGAACAATTAATCCAGGGGAAAATCGACCATCAAGATTTGATCACAACCCGAGCCGCTTACGACAAATTGGCCTCGGAACATTCGGCACCGAATATACTTGGGACACCTTCGTTTGTGATTGGAGAGTTCACCGTAACGGTGGGTTTGACTATCGGAATATCTTGCCTAGCGCACCTCTTTGGCATGTGTCGGTAAATAGAAGTTTGAGATCAAAAGAATCCCAAGTACCCAATAAAAACCCGTCAAGATAACTCAAGCGGCCACCTTCTTTGCCCTCAAGATCCATTCCCGAAAAAAAACACACAGACTTTGCAGCCCTGAAAAAAACGATAAATCCAGCGGGAACTTTCCACTCGTTATAGAGGATGGCGCGTTCAACTTGGTTATCAGAAATTTGTGATCTGGGAAATGAATCGGAGGCGAAGTTTTTACAGTCGAAAAACCCTATTCGACCCTCTTGGGTGATGAGCTTGTAGTCGAGGTCGGACTTTAAAACTTGGTATCGTCCGCCGTAGGTCATCTTTGCCTGGAGATGGTTCTTGATGGCGAGTAGGCCCGACAGTTGCGCCCGCTTCAGGAATAGCTTCTCAAAGGCTGAACCCTCTATTCGGTTGTCGTTGGCGATCTGAGCCTTAGTCTTCGACCTTGAGCCCAAGACGCGCTGCCTCTCGTTCGAGGAACTTCTTGGCCTTGTCGGGATTTACCTTCAATAAAAAGGCTTTCAGACCGTATTCGGCCACCTTTTTAATGTTGGTATTGGCTCTTTTCATCTCCTCCGCGGCGAGATCGAACAATTCCTTATCAACCTCGGCCTGAAGCAACCTAATGGCCCTGGGGCCGGTTGGAGGCTTTAATTTCGGTTTTGAGACGGTATCTGTGCTGGTCTGCATGGTGTCCTTCCTAACTTTCGTCATGGACCCAGTCATAACCTTTACTATTACTTCGCGTCAAGGTCTTCCTTCTTGCGGGGTTTACGGGTCTTTAGCCACTTTACAAAGTCGGGATTGGTCTTGGCGACGTCCGACTCAAGTTTGCTCAGAGCCTTCTTCGGCTCCTCCTTCTTTTTCCACGGGGGTAACTTTGATTTTGACATTTAGAGTCCTCTCTATGAATTTTATGAATGCGTGAAGCACGTTCGGCTCCAAGGCCACTTCGTTCGTTACTGTTATACCATTTGAGGCTCTCAGCCAAAATTGATATCCGTCGTGACTGGCATACAGTCCGTCACCCAAATAGGCTTTATCATTTCCTTCTGGCATCTGAATCTCCTTTCATAACTCGAACTTTATCGGACACTAGAGGCGCATCCTCGGGACCCTTTTCGTGTTCCGTAACCCAGGTAAAATTTTGTATACAATATTCGCCAGCTCTATTTTTCCCAAGACCCTCGTGTCTTCGCCAATGACCTCGAACCATCCACCGATGGGTCCAGTCGACTGTCCCGGTACCTGGTATTTGTTGGCCGCGCTCCTTCTTCGGAACGATGTAAATTATTTTTCTGATTTTGTGCAGGATCTTTCCAGACTTTGTTTTGAGTTTAATTCTGTCGTTTGTCGAGGCGAGACCCATGATGTTAATGGTATTCATCTCTTCGAGGATTTTGAGCACATGGAACCTACAGAGAGTGATTAGGTTACACAGAAATTTATTGGCCCACGGAACGCCGTCGTATTCCATGCCGTCGTACCCTGACATCACCATTTCTTGACCAGTCTTGGGTTCGACCATATATACCGCGTAATTGAATGTGCCTGGCTTCACTTCGTCGATTAAAATACCCTCGATTGCGAATGTCCGTCCCCCAGAGTCGAAAGTTCCCACCGCACCGTCGTAAACCTCAAACCAACACGACTCGAAGGGAAGAGTGAACGGTAGATTTTTGTCGAGGTCCGGCTTCTCTGCTGGAATGGTTCGCGCCCCCGTGACTGGAGGCATGATAACAAATACCTTGGTAACTTGGAGCGAGGCGAAAATATTTTCCGCATTTTGGTAACCCGTATCGTAGACCCCCTCTCTACGATTTAGAAGTTCCGCCATCTTTTTGAGGTAGATCATTTATCGCCCTCGAAGAAATTTACAAATCTACCGTGGCCCTTCATTGGCTCATCCGAAAATTTTAAATCAGTCAGGTAGGGTTTATCATCGGTACCTCTAAGGATTGCAGCTACCGCACTCTCTCGTCGGCCATCGGCTCCCTCGTAGTTAAACATCACCATTTCGGCTCGGTTTGGGTGATCGGCGATACCGTTGGGATATTTATGACGGTTGTTCATATATTCGTCGACCACTTTTTGGTCACCTTTTAAAACCCAACTCTCTGACATAAATAGAATGGCCTTTGCAGCCTTTGAAGTGGCGGCTTTTTTCAACGCGTAGGAAATTTGATCTTTCGATTTTTCGTCACGCATCATTTCATTAATGTCACAAATTACCAGGCCACCAGGCGCATCGAGAAAAGCCATCGCACGAAGATGCCCATCACTCTCTAAATTTTTCTTAGCCATTTTATGGACTGTGGTTATTAATTCTTTTGGGTCACGCATCGCGGTTCTCCTCTTTTAATCCAAGTTGATCACATTGATCGTTCCATACTTTTTTGAAAAAAAGTTGCTCATCGGGGGATAGAATTTTACCCTCGTGAGTCCAAATACCAAACTTTCTGACAACCTCGAAATGTTCACCGTCGATCAATACGTGTAGGGTCTGTTGTCCCGGCATCAAGCCTACCGCCTGTGCCGATTGCCCCTTGCGAATTAAGTTCTTCATCTGTTAACTCCCTAAAAAGATATTCTCTAAACTCTGCCACGGATGGGCGCTTCGCCATCGTGAGGTACCGAACCATCTCCTTACCAATATGGATATTCAGACTCCGCATGAACCTCTCTTTGAAGCTCGACATCGGCCCGCATTGCATATGAACCTGGAGAATGTATTCGATGGGTGTCAAACTTTCACCTCACTGACTGGGTATGGATAAGAAAGAGGCTTTTTGTCTTTGTTATCGTGGTAAAACTTGTAAGCCTCTTCCTTTTTTACAAACCAACGGGTCTCTAAAACCTCGTACCTATAGTCGTCGCTGAAGGAGGAAGTCGAAATTCTTTTTAATTCGTCTATCCGCCACTTCATATAATCCCTTCGGCGAGCATCGCCTTTATCACTTCGATCTCGAATTTGTAGAAGTAGAGAGTCGATCCACAGGGCTCGCCCTTTTCATCGAAGCCGTCACACTCCCAGCAATAACCCACCAGAACTCCTTCTTGGATATCGGGTCGGGCGATTTGGGGCACTTTACCGTGAACCTTGAAGCACTTTTTGCATTGCTTATTCATTGTAAGTACCCTCCTGCATTCACGGTTTGACCACAGGTGTAGGTTTGATCCACAATCCCGTCACCAGCCATGCTGTCGTAGATATCCCAATTAATTTGAATTGCTCCGCCTGAAGGGTACAGTCCGGCACAGGTTGAAAGTTGAAAGCTCAACGGGCCACCGACGTACCTCGATGAAGGTGTCCATCCGGTGAAGGTATCCATTGAGGCCGAGGATACTTGAACGGGCGTGGTATTTGCTTTCGTCCAGCAATAAATATTGAAGTTTACTGGACTGTTACAACCCGTATACGGAGTGCAGTAGGTGGGCATCGAGGTTTGCATTCCAGGCCCCGCGAAGTCGCAAGCCACATCGTTACCGACCAGAATATTAAACGAACCATAAGGCAAACCAATCGTCGTGGTCACATGGGTCGTATTGTCGGTGCAGGTTGTTCCGCCGACCACGTATTCCGTATTGATGTCGCAAGTCCAAGAACCGTCGTAAGTCGAACTCATGAACGGAGTTGGAGTTGGTGTCGGAGTAGGCGTGGGTGTTGGCGTCGGACTCGGTGTAGGAGTCGGAGTCGGGCTCGGCGTGGGTGTTGCCACGGGAGCTTGCGCGGGCGGATCAGTTAGCGGCGCGCTTGTTGTAGATTGTTTGCAGCCTATCATCGTCATCACCATCAAAAAACCAAAAACGTACTTCATAACTTCCCCCTAAAATCAGGGGGGCCGAAGCCCCCCGTCTCTAGTTATTCGTTAGCAACCCTCTTCCATTGTTGTTCAGACAGGGTCAAAACCTTCGCCCCAGCCCTCTCTAATTCAATGGATTGGTCGTATCCCATTTTCTCGTCCTTATGAGCAGCGTAGGTGTATGCGTTTGCCAGACCCCATCTGGTCAAACCAGCACCGTCAGCGCCATTGGCGAGGTATCCAATCATTGTGTCCTTTACGTTCTCGCCTGAAGTTCCGGTGGCCTTCATCGCAAGTTCGACAACTTCTGGCACGTTGAAGTTTGTTATTTTTTGGTTGGCAGCGGCGCGAATACGATTTACTTCACGCTCGAAAATTTCGGGTCTCAAACTTGAGAGAGTTACGTCCCGAACCGTTGCCCAGAAAGCAGCATCGGTGAGGTTCAAGGTCTCCTCAGAGAGTAACTCCATGATGTTCTCTTCAGCTTGGTTCTTGCCAACATGGAATTTCTTCATTGCGGTATCGGAGATCATTCCGTTGGTGCAAACCAATCTGTAAATCAAGGGCTCAACCCGAACTGAACCGGCACCGACATCGGAGTTTGAAATCACGATACCGTATTGAACTACATCGCCTTTTTGAATCTCAGCGGTGAGTTTTGGGCTCAAAGCCTTGATATAGAGGCGGGTGTCGGTAATTTCTGAGCTGATAACTTCCATTCCGCGATCAGCGATGACTGGAAGAACTTCGTTGCAGAGATCGAATGAATCGAGTCGGCGGTAGGATGAACTCAAAACTGCGCGAACATTCCCATCGACTGTGCGAACCATCCTTGACTCGGGTTTGCCATCGCGACGGCTTTTTTGAGAGGCGACATCGAACCCGTGGTTGACGTTCTTCGAGAGGAGCTGAGGATTTTCCATCATAATACGGTCGTAATACTGTTTGGGGATGTTGGTATACCCAGCAATTTGACCGTGAGCATACCCAGTGGGTTTAAGAATTTGCTCCTTGCCGTTTTGGAACACAAGCTGAGCCTTATCGTCCATCGTTAACTTCTGAGTCGGAACGATAAAATCTTTTCCATTTTTCTTGATGTGTTCCAGAGTTTTGGCGAGTTCGACGAGTGATTTACCGGATTTCATTGTTTATTCTCATTTCTGACCTCTGTTTAATTCATTCCGGTGATCCGCAGCCCGGCGAGGTCAAAACCGTCCCGATCACCTAAGAACATTATATCCCCAACTATGATAAAAGTAATTACCAAAGTAATTATTTGAAATGGGCGTGACAAACGGTATAACGTGGTCTTATGAGCGATTTAGACGAAGCGATCATCGAAAGTTCGAGGGAGACCGCGACCGCTGCGAAGGGCGCGCCGTATCTCGGGCAGAACGACTGGGCCAAAATGATCCTTGACTTGTGTGCCATCATTGACAAGCTTAAGAAGGAAAAGGCCGACTTGATTGCAGCGGTACAACGAAATGCGGAGACTCCATGAAAAATATACTGTTCCAGATTTCCGAAGACGAATATAGCGAGTTTAGAGAGAAGCTGGACAAACTTAAAGAGCACTATCGAACCACCAACCAGGGGCAAGCTATCTTGCAGGCTATCCGCGGGGACTATCGCGATAAATTTATTTGTCTTTCAAAAGGGAGCCAAGCCTCTTCGACTTCACCTCAGCAACCGCCGTCAACTTCAGACCGTACTCATTCGGTCGGAGCTTCTTCAGATTTACCCCCGGCTTCAGTTTAAGAGGGGTATCGAACTTCTTCCATTGATCCCTGACGACGTGCTGCGGTCTGCGGAACCTCCGCCCCGTGGTAACGACGTAGGGCCACTGGCGCTCTAGACTTCGGGCCATCTTGAGTCGGCCGTCACCCTTATAGAGTTCACCCATGTTGCCGCCCTTCATTGTGAGCGTCGCCATCTTTTCTATACTGAAGGCATTAAACAATACCGTACAGTGGCCGTCGGCGAGAACCTGCAGGCACAGGTCGGTATCCTCGTTGTAGCGGCCCCTCCAGCGGTTTGGGAGCGAGTTTTGAATCAATAGGCACGAATAGACGTGGGTATTGAGATAGAACGGGGGGAACTTCTTCCCAGAGCTCATCAGGGCTGGCCCGACGAAAAACGAGTAATTCATCCCCGCTATAGCGATATTTTCGTATCGGTCGGTAAAATCCTCGATGGCGCGGAAAGCCGGCCCCGAATTACAGATGATCCGCTGATTTTTATAGAGGCGGCGAACGTTGCGGATATTGTCGTCCAAAATCCAGTGTCTTTCGTGGCCTTCGGCCTTGGCGTGTTGCCAGCACCAATTTCTTGCGGGGATCCCCCCCAGCCCGAGGTTACTGAACGGCAGGGTATAAATACACTCCCTGGGATAAAACTTCGCGTACTCGTCGAGTTCTTGAGGCTCTACAACTAAATGGAACGGTACCCGGTCCCTGACCAAGAAATTCGCAGTTAATCCGCAATCCGCGCGGCCCTTCGATATAACGTAGATGGGATAACGAGGGTCTTCATGCTTCGGCATTCTTGTCCTCGAATTTGACAGACTTCAGATCTTGCTTCTCCCGTTGGGGCCACCACATGGAAAGGGTTTTTCCCGTCGCTTTCGAGAGGTTCTTCACCTTGATGCGCTTCAAGAACTCATTCCGCATATCTTCGTTCTCAAAGCTAACCACGAGTTTATAGGGACTATCCTCGTTGTCGAATTCGGGCATCCCGACCCAGTGCGCGGCCTCGTTGATATCGGCTATTTCGTTCTCGTGGCGGGTCACCATCACGAGATTGGCCAGCATTCTTTCGTCGTATCCAGTCCCCAGGAGCCCGGTTGGATCGTTCTCCTTGATCTGTTTAAGAAGGTCTGTCAGCAACCTATCGTCAACCACGGCAAAATGGCCGAGTTCGTTATCGTTAGTCAAAATCTTTAAAGCCCTGGGGCTCTCGGGATCGTAGTCGAACCTCTTGACCGGAAGTTTGGAAATGTTCAGCAACTTCGCGGCCTCGAAAAGAGCGTGACCCGTCAGAATGGTATAGTCCTGGGCGACGACGATATTTTTGTAAATCCCAAACTCCTTGATGGATTCAATCAGGTGTTTGAGTTGGTCCTCTGGATGGGTGCGGTAATTTCGGGGATGGGGTCTGAGTTTATCGATGTCGACCAGCTCCCCCTCACCCTGCTTTCCGGTGACAAAAGTATCGGGGATCTTGTGACCCTCTATGGGTTTGAAGGTATCCAACATTTTCTGCATGTCGTTCACCTTGAAGCCGGTTAACGCAGGATCGTAGTTCATCGCCTTTAATCTCTCGAAAGCGAACTTGAGATACTCATTGTCCCACGGAGATTCGGCGACTTTGTTATCCCCGACCCGGGCGGCTATGGCTTGCTCTTCTGTGAGGTGTTCGGCCACGTAGACCGGAACCTTTTTGAGCCCCAGGAGGATAGCGGCGGCGCGCCTACCATGCCCCTTGACGACGACCATATCCTTATCGACCACTATTGGCTGATCCCAACCGAACTGCATGATCTGTTCGGCGATGGCCTTCACCTGTTCGGGACCATGCTTTTTAGCGTTCTCTTTATACGGTTTGACCTTCTGAACTTCTACCCACTTGACCTCAATATTTTTCTCTTCCATGGACCAAACCATATCCACTGGTAATGACGAACACAATGGTTATCTTCAAATAATTGGAATGACTTAATTTTTTGGTTTACTTGAGTTAGGGGTGGGGATAGAACAAAACCCATTCCGGGCGAAATGGGTTCAGTCAAGTATTATTGCGAGAACATCAAGAACCTACTTTATTCCCGGAAAAATTACAATAGTTTTTTCACACAGATCTACCCTCTCAGCGGGCGGATCAACGCCATGGAACAGGCTCCCACGGGGATTGGATTTAACCCTTAACTCGTGCGGATTGTGGTAGTGCGGCAGCGTCGGCGATGCAAACAGGGCGTCGTTGTCGAGATAGTAAAGTCCCCAACCAGGCAACAGAGGGGACATGCGCGGGTGGCTCGGAGTAACCGTTGAAATAGTACGAGATCCGGGGAGAGTAAAGCGCGGTGTTGGTTCGACTTTCGAGTCGTAAATAAACTCTCTGTTACCCACAAGGGGCCAAAAAACCTTTGGCCTTGTTAGGGATAGTGTTACCGAAGCGCCCACAAGGGGCTACTTCGGCAACCTAAATGGACGGAATGGATTAAATGAATTTAGAAATTTGGACCGATGGAAGTTGTTGGCCAAACCCGGGGAATGGTGCATGGGCATTTGTAATTTTGTCTAATGATGAAGTGATAGTTGAAAAATCGGGGTTTTGTCAAAATGTCACAAATAACCGAATGGAATACCAGGCCTTAATTGAGGCTTTCGACTACATCAAAAGAGAAAAAATCTGGTACGAAAGATTAAAGGTTTATTCTGATTCCAATTTATTAGTGCAAACCATAACTCAGTGGATGGAACGGTGGAAAAGTAACGGCTGGAGAAGGACTGTAGGTCGTAGTTTGAAGCCGATTGCAAATTTGGATTTGGTCAAGAAGCTCGATCAAATTAAGAGTGAATACGACTTCGATATCAAGTGGGTCAAGGGACATGCGGATATAAAGTGGAATGAGAGGTGTGATCAACTTTGTCGGCTTGAATTTAATAATAGGGGTCTCAAAAGTTTTGAGGAACTTCGAGAAGAGGGAAAGCTATTTAGATGAAAGTTAACCCAGAAGCCCAACTCAAAATGTGTCGGTTCCAATTCATGAAATTAAAGAAGAATAACGATATTTTGTGCGAGGCAATTAACAGCGCCGAAGAGCACTTAACCAGTATTTCAAAAGAGACCGGAACACCCTATGCTCGTGAAGCGAATGAGGCCCTCGAAAAGATTAAACTTCTGAAGGAGAAATTAACATGAGTCTGTGGACCTGCATCGCTCGCTGTTCGACGTGCGATAAAGAATTAAATCGAGCCGAACACGTACCCGAAAATAAAAAGTCCCAAGTCTCTTTGACGGCTCCCGTAATGGCGGTTTGCGATATCAAAGAGCACAATACCTTTAGCGATTTGAACCTTCGAGTAAAACTTGAGTGGGTGGAGGAAAATAGTGTACGCGGCTGACACAAGTGTTCCAGTAGACAGGAGCCAGGCGGAAATCAAACGGATTTTGTTGAAGTACGGAGCCCAAGCCTTCTCATTCGGCGAGGCTCAAGATCGGGCGATGGTGCAATTCCAAATGGTGAATCGACATATCAAAATAATTATTCCCCTGCCAGTCCACGGGAAATTCAAAAACAAAAAAGGCTATACGATGAGCCAAGAGCAAATCGCACAGCTCATTCGGTCGCGTTGGAGAGCCCTAGTTATAACCATCAAGGCAAAATTGGAGTGTGTCGAGTGCGGTATCACTACTTTGGAGCAAGAATTTATGGCCCATATCGTAATGCCCAATGGTCACACCATAGGTGAGGTGATGACTCCACAAATTGAGTCGGCCTACACAACTGGCAAGATGCCTCCACTTTTGGGGATGGGCAGTGGCGGGTGAAAAATCTCCCTATAAATTAAGGGCGAAAGATCAGAAAGTTCACAAAATGAAATGTTGGTGCTGCGGTCGAGAGTTCGAGGCCGTGGGTAAATTCAACAAACTTTGTAAAGCTTGTAAACGTACTCGGGATTATTCCCCGACGGAATGTGCTTTGGTGGCTCGATGACAGAGAAGGTAGAAGTTGAAAGCGATATCCCCGGAGTCGGTGGAACCTATGATAACCTCCCCCTCTCAACAATAAATACGGGACTTCAACAGCTTGAACATTTTAAGAAAGTTGGGTGTTCTCCTAAACCCAAAGAGTTGGAATGGGAAATTAAACTCTATAAATGGATTCTGGCTCAACCGGATTCTCGACAAAAGGCAGATGAATATTTAAAGGCGCGACATAGGGGAAGTGGCGGACTTTATTCAAAACGTGAAGCCGTAAGAATATTAGGATGGGTGATCGAATGAGCAAAGACAATTTGATCGACCCGATTGCTGAAGTGGTTGCTCCCGAACATCAAGATCAACTTCTCGAAGCGATAAATAAAGAAATCAGCGTCAGGGTATCGGCGGCTCTCTCGATTGGTTATCGTGCGGGATATACCGAAGCGGTTCACGATTTTGGTATTTGGAAAAATGGGGTTCAGACAATCGGATGTCTCTATACCCCGATCAAAGAAGTGTTGGCAAAAAAATTCAATGAAAAAAGTTGAAATGACCGACGAAATGCGAAGTTGGTCCGAACAAAAAGCTTGTGGATTTATTTTCGATGGCAAGACGGAATATTCTGTTGATGTAAAAAGGTCGGTTCTCGTGGGTCGAGATGCCGAAGCTTGCTTTCAAAAACTTTATCCTGAAGCTCAATGGGTGGATAAACCTGGGTATGATTTCCTGCTCAAAGGACATCGGGTTGAAATAAAGGGTTCGTATGTCAGCGGGGACTATACCCAGAGACCTCTTTACGAACTTCGATGCAGTATCACTCCATACGGAATGGATAGGCTCGACGGCTGTGACTGGATTGTTTGGTTTTATATTTTAAAGGACAGAACAGTCGGGTGGTGCGTTGGGTATATGAAGAGAGTCGCCTTCATGGAGTGCAATAAGACCGAATTAAATCCTGGAGATAAAATGGTTATGAGCGGCAAGCCGGCACCGTTCAAACTTTACGAGATCCCGGCCAGTTTTACCAGGGAACTTCCCTGAAGGAGATAAAATGACAGAAGCAGCTTTAAAATTATTGCGAGAGGCAGAAGTAGAAGAGAGGAAAGTACTGGCCTATACCAAACCCGAATGGTGGGAGAGTTGTAATGAAAATACCTACAAGGGAAGAACCCAATTAACGATCAAGAATTTTATCCTCGGTAAACTCAAAAAGACCACCACCTATGGTCACCGTCGATGGGACGCGAAGGGAAGTCATCACATTTTCACGACCCGAAAAAATGGGTCCGAATTGTGGATGTATAAAAATAACCCTTCGATCAAAGTAAAAATTTGCGTGGCCAAAAAGGTTAATGGAATTTTCCTGGGTAATTCGTCAAGTCTGGTGTTCAATAAAGTTCCCAGTACGGGTCAGGTCAAAGCCTTCAACGGTCAACGTCTCAAGATCCAAGAGATTATGCAGGACGTGATGACCATGGTTCCATTCCAATTATTCGAGGAGACCAAGCTCGATATCAATTCCTTTAAAGTGGTTGAAAAGGGAAGAGATGAAAAATTGGATATCGGTCGAACCATAAAGGGCAAAAAAGTTTTGACCCACTTCATGGGCGCGATGGTTTTTAAAATCGGAAGCAAAGTCTATGAGGATCAATATTTCTTGTTTGATATCGACCGCAACGATTTGCTTTTAAATAACCTGAATTTCTTTTTAAGCAGACTTCCAAAAAAGGTTGATTCAATTGAAGAAGCCTATGCTTCTTTAAAGCCAAAGGAAGTATATGATGCCGAAAGATTCCTTGGTAAACCGTGTCAGCGCCAAGGTGAGTGGTTCTTTATTCCCGTTCAGGGAGATTTTAAAATCAAGACAGAGGCCAACTGGAGTGGTAACGGGCGTCCTCGACACACGAACGCCGTCCTTCAATCAAAGGGTAACCGAGCGCATTATGCTCAGAAGCTCAGCGAAGAGGGCTACGTTACCGGAAGAATTTGGCATGGTGGCGGGGAGCATAAAACAATCGAATTGGATACTTGGTGCAAGCCTGTACCCAATACGGCGGTTGAGTCATTTAAAATCTCTGGGGCTATCGACTGATGGCCCTATATTGCAATTATGATACGGAGTTCTTCTCCGAGACCAAACAAAAGGCCAAAAAGCAATATGTTTGTTGTGAATGTGGCTCCCCTATATTTGCGGGGGAGCCCTACTGGATATCGACGGGTAAATGGGAGGGAGTGATTGACACCTTCAAACAACACCCCTGGTGTCGCGCCGCATGTACCCACTTTCGAGAGTTCCAGGGCGATTGCCTACCGTTTGGCGCGTTAATGGAAGCCTGGGGCGAATATGCCATTGATTTGAGGTCCAAAGCGGTGAGACAGAAGTATCCCAAACTTCGTCGCTACATGGCGAAGGTCCTGATCGAACAGCGAAGAAGAGAACGAAAAATTGCATCATAACTTTTCCCATTATTTGTTTTACAAGAAAAGCTGGGTCGGATATTTACTTTCAATACACAATTTGGCAGGCTGTAGTGGTGCTTACGGATTAAATAATTCACAACGTAGCGTCGTACCACTTCCGCATGATGCGGGAAATGTATCGTCGTGACTTTTCATCGGGGGGTTTTGGCAATGCCGGATGTCTGCGTGGACAATGGGGCGGTGAATGAGAGAAGGTTCAGAAATTTGATGTCAGAGATGGGTTGGACAAGGGAGCAAGCGTTGGGCTCCCTTTGTTGTCTCTGGCTCGATACCCAGGAAGTAAAGCTGGTGAAGGGGCCGAAGGAAGAAATATTAAAGTTTGTGGATGAGAAATTTTTCGATGCCCTGGTGAAGACCCAATATATATCCCAAGTAGATTTAGAGACATTTGAAATCCGTGGGAACGTTCACCGAATAAAATTGTCCCAGAAAAAATCCAAAAAGCCAGGTGGTCAGAGTGTCGAGTTGGTGGCCGCCTATGAAGAAGAATATGTCAAACAGTTTGGAACAAAACCCCCGACTGCTGCGGCCAAGGAAAGGGCGCAGTTGGTCATCCTGGTAAATAGGTTCGGAAAAGAGTTGGCTGTGGAAATTGTTCATCATTATTTCAATATGGGAGAGGGATATTACAAAGCGAATTTTTATCCCATCGGACTTTTGATCTCTCAGGCCAATAAAATTTATGGCCACATGACCACCGGTAGAAGTATGAGCCGCGCCAAAGTCCTTCAGATGGACAAATCCCGTGGAATTAGGGAGACTCTCAGGGAGATCGAAGAGGGTGCTATTTGAAAGTTTGTGAATTATATAAAAGCCTCGACCTCAAAAAGATGGAGGACGATGCAGTTCTCGATGACTATGTAACAAGCGCCCTAAAATTTGTGAAGCAGGTTTGGGAACGAGAGATCGAAAGTCTCTCAAAAAAGCAGGCGGATTGGCTGGAAAGGATAGACGAACGATGGGGCAACTGTTCATAAAGACCGAAGAACCTGGGGATGGTGGAAAGAATACCTTCCGCATGGAGATCGGTAACGATGATGGAACTATCCCGTCCCCGGCTGTTGTGATGGCACATATGATCTGGGTCGGTTTGGATATCGCCAAGAAGAATGGAGTTCGTGACGCTAAACAATTCTTTCACGATATGATCGACAAAGAGGTGGTTCTCAAAGAGGAGACAATATCTTGACCGAAAGAGAAATTCAGGATTTGAAAAAAATTATTTTTATAACGGCCCAGTATTACTCCAAGGATTTAATTGCCGAAGTGGTTCAGATGAGAGCCAGCGACTTGCAGGACCTTGGGTACGAAGAAGTGAGGAATGCCTATGAGGTCTATCGTCGTGATCCGAAGAATAAATTCGACCCGCTCCCGGCTCAGATCCGAGAGATTTGTCGACCAGTCGTCTCTAACGAATCCCTTGCCCGAGAAGTTGTGGGAAAAATCTGGTACGCACTTAGTCACTTCGGTCACACCGATCCAGCGGGAGCAAGGAAATACATTGGAGAACTTGGTTGGTCGGTCGTTGGTCACGAATGGCAAAGGCTCTGTGAAAGTGTCCTCAACCGAGGGCAGTTCATAAGTCAAACCCACAATTCGGTTCTCTCGAAAATCGAATTGGCCAAGGCCGGAAAATTGAATGAACCCATTGGAATACCGAGTAGGGTGGACAGGAATGCTCCGCTGAGCGCAAAAATGGGTGAATTGGCACAGATCAGTATAGGGGATAAAACCCTTTGATTTATTAGAAATTAGTGCAGGACTTTATTAGAAGTTAATGCAGGAAAGGAACGGAATGGAGAAGTTAGGTGCAACTGGGGATTTCCCCAAAGGTAAATTAAATGAGGATGACGAGGGTGAATTGAGGATGGCGGTTATGATCAACCTCAATGAAAATCTGGTCAAAATCCATTTTGGAAAGCCCGTCACATGGCTAGGTCTACCGAAAAAAGAGGCAATGGATTTGGGTCGAACATTAATCAAGAACGCTGAAAGATTGAGGGACGAAGATGGAACCACCTGATGAGTTATCGGCGGCCATTGATGGTCCCAAAGTTTTTGAACAGAATAAATTACTGACCATCGACTTCGATACCTATAAAGAAGCCGAGGGGATGAACAGTCACGGCTTGATGGATATTCTTAGAAGTCCGGCCCATTTTCACGAACACAAAGTGAATAAGGTCGAGAGGAAAGAGACCACAGCCCTTCAATTCGGGAAGCTACTTCACTATGCGGTGCTTGAGGGTGAAATGTTCCTCGAACGATATGTCATCATGCCCAAGTTCGATAGACGAACCAAGGCTGGTAAAGAGGGACTGCTCGAATGGGAATCGAAGTTAAAGCCTGGGGCTATTGTTGTCCCAGAGGAAATGGTCGATGCCCTGACCAAAATTTCGAGGAAGGTTCAAACGCACCCCAAAGCGAAGAATTTACTCAGGGGCGGAGTCAGGGAACAAAGTGTATTTTGGACCGATACCGAGACAGGCGAACTCTGTAAGGGTCGGATGGACTTCATCACCAAGCATGGTCATATCGTCGATCTGAAAAGTATTCTCAGGGCTGACCCTCGATCATTTAAAAAGGCAATCGACAATTACGACTGGCATATTCAGGGAGCACATTACTGCTCTGGTGCTGAGATTGCGAAGTTTGCCGACCCGAAAATTTATATGTTCCTCGCCATCGAAAAAGATCCTCCCTACGAGATTGCCATTTACCAAGCTGGTGTATCGGTATTGGGTGTGGGAGATCAGTGGCGTCGTGAGGCGATGAAAATTTACTCCCAATGTCGGAAGAAAAATATTTGGCCTGGTTATACTCCCGATATCACAACAATCGAACTTCCCTCCTGGGCCGAGGCAGTTTATCCCGATGATGTGGAGGCAGTCTGATGGAAAGCGGATTTGTTTTAATAATGATTGCTTATTTAGCGGCGATGGTTCTTATCGGAGTGGGTTCGTCGTGTGACAAAAAAATAGAGAATGAAAAATTCAAAGTCTGTATCGAGGCGACGAAGGATGTGGACAAGTGCAGCAAACTGAAATGAAAAAACATTTTTGGATAACCGCACCTGGATTTGAAAGGTGTATAGTCAATGACGTTATGGCCGAAAGCTCAAAAGAAGCCGTTAGCAAGTTCAGGGAATTAACCGAATTTATTCGTGCTGAAGAATGTCAGGGGTGTCCTGAATGTAAAGGCATAACCTATGATTTACCGCCAGGGGAGATCGATGTTTGATTTTATAAAGGATCTTTTCGGGAGTCAGTATCAAGATTCACAATTCGCTCGGTACCTCTGGAACGAGAGCGAACGAAATACGAAGTACCGTAAAGCCTATGGCTCGGTCCTCCAAAAGAATTTGGATAGGTACTTTCACGAGGCCGCCATCGGAACGGTCGATAAGCGAGTTCAAATAGTGGAGGCCGTGGTGGAGACCACGGTAACGATGCACGTTTTAAGACACCTCGTCGAGGACTATAAGTTTGCAAATATGGAGAAGCTCGATCTTGTAATTATAGATTTTTTCCGTCGCGGCACAAAAAGCGACTACTGGCTAGAGGCACAGGCACTTGCAAAAAAATATTGCCCATAAACACTGGACGATCATGATACAGCGACATCCAAATGTGGGATATGTTTTTTGCTCTACCCAATGGGCGAAGGACGCGGCGGAAGCGAAGATAGAGTTTAATTTGAAGAATAAAGACTATATGAGGCCCTTCGATAAAATCGAGGCGTGGCCCTGTGATGGATGTGAGGAGTGTAGTGGCAAACGATCCTAAATTAATTAAACTGGAACACGCGAAGGATTTACTTGCCGATGGGACTTTCGTTCACGTATTTAGACCCGACGGAAATGTGCTTGAAGAATTTTATTGGCCAAAGGAAAAGGTTTTAAAGTTCATGGGAGAGTTCGGTTGTGAGCTATCAGGCCCGGAAGCGCGGAAGGCTCAACACGGACTCTGCTCCAGAGATGCCAGCGGTAGGTATCACTATTTCCAACACAAAGGGGAGGGACCGAAAGATGGCTGATTTCAACGAGGCGATGGCATACGTCTACGATAACGAAAAGGGCTATAGCGATCGAGCCACCGATAAGGGTGGACCGACCAATCTCGGTGTCACCATGGCTCTTTGGTCGAAATGGATAGAGAGACAGGCCACGGTCGACGATATGAAATCCCTGACCCGAGAGCTCACGGACCCGATGTATAAGAAATGGTTTTGGGACTTCTCGAAGCTCGGTGAAATTCTAGATCAAGCGATTGCCACCGCCATAATGGACGAGAGTGTGAATAACGGCCCCGGGAATGCGGTCAAGTTGGCTCAACTGGCCTCTGGGATACCAAGAATTGATGGGGTTTTGGGTTCAAATTCGGTGGCGTGGATCAACAAGATCCCCTATAAGAATTTCTTCGGGAACTACCTCCCACTTCTCCAAGAGCATTATATCGACATTGCAATCAAAGATCCTGCGGAATTGCCGAACCTCAAAGGTTGGCTCCATAGGTCACAAAAATTGATTACCCTACTATGACTTTGGTATTTACTCCAGTCATGGTTTTTGTTAAACACTATTCACACGGGGAATAAATGGAACAGCATGAACGAACTCCCTTGGGTCCAGCAATATGTGACCAAGAGTACGAGATCATAAAAACTCTGGATCTCTACCGAGGTTTGATTTTAGACGCCCTTGAATTGAGATTGAAGGAACGGACGGATTGGAAGCAGATTCGGTCAAACATGCTGAAGCTGCTAGGTAATAACGGACTTGAGGACCGCCTCAGGAGAATTGTGAGAGATGAAAGTGGTAGACACGGCAACAGGTAACGAACGCGATGTGACCCCTCCGACGAACGGAAAAACCCCTCCACCATTGGACGTGAAAAATGGCGAACTCGTTCCGAAGACTGGAACAGAGCTTACCGCAATGGTGAATAAAATAGCTGAGGGCGGTGGATTCCCCGAAAGGTTTAAAACCCCCGCGGCGAGGATGGCGGCCTATAACTTGGCTCATTCACTCATGGGTGGAAAGTGGCAGCTTGCTCTAAATAATATCGCTTCGATTCATGGTCAGATGACCGTATTCGGCGAACTTCCTGGAGCCCTGGCGGAACAAACAAAAGAAGTTGAGGAGAAGGAAGTTTATTGTATCGACGAAAAGTTCGAGAGGATTTGTGTCGAAAAGAAAAATCTCGATGCTCCACCCTATGCCGGTGTTTGCAAGATCAAACGAAAAGGTCGGGGATTAAAAGAATTTACCTACACCATCGAAGAGGCTCGAAAAGCCGGTCAGTATCCCTCCATGAAAGCTGAGTGGAAGGACAATAAACGAACGGGAAAAATGATCGAAAATCCCGATAGCCCGTGGATGAAGTACACAAAAGTTATGTTGATGAGGAAAGCGATGAACCTCGCGGTGAAGTTTGAATTTGCCGACGCGATGGTTGGGACACCGGTTGCGGAATACGACTACGACGAGGCACCGGACCTGAAGGATGTTACAACGTCGATGGGGGATGAGACTGCCGCAAGACTTAACCAAGCGTATTCGGAAGAAGGACCGACGGTTACTCAATGAGATTGCTTCCAGACCGTGTATTGTCTGTGGCCGACGGAGTGATCCAGCTCATATTAAATCGAGAGGGTCAGGTGGTGATGACGTTCCCGAAGGAGTACTTCCCCTGTGTCGAGGACATCACAGCGAGCAACACAATAAAGGATGGGTCAAAATGGCATCTCAATATCCAAATGTTGCTATTACCCTCGAAGGACTTGGTTGGACCTTTGAGACCCTCTTCGGGAGAACAAGGTTGGTCAGAAAATGAAAGCTGAGATCATCGACAAGGCCATTGAACTTCGCAAGACTTTGAACTTCGCACAAAATCAAATTGGTGCTGTCGAGGAGTTACAGAAGACACTTAAAAACAGACCAGAGATGGCGAGCAACGCCAGGATAGATCTTCATTATTACATGCTCCATTCGGCTCAGAATATCCCGATAGGTAGCTTTGCAGTTCCGCCAACTTTGGTGGATTTTGAAGAAGTAATAAATTATTGGGAGTGCGTGAAAGCCGAGGCACTTCGTAATTTGGAGACCCTATGAGATACGTCATTGCGATTGTGATGACTCCTCTATACCTTGTCGGGTGTATTTTGGAATTATTCGCCTACATGGCGTCAGGGGAGGGAATGTGAAGAAGTTATTTAAAAGGATTTTTCTTAAGCGAATGTTAGAGGCTGACCTCAACGGTGAGGCAATCCGCGCCGCTGGATTTTATATCAAAAAGGCTGGCGCGGTGCCGCTTAAAGAAAAACAGGATATGTTGAATTACGTCGCTCATGGATTTTACATGGGTGTCAGATGGATGGAGGACCAAAATGGTGCATCTCGTAGGACAGAAGAAGTCGCCCCCGGACAAGCCGTGGCAGGAAAAGGTAACTGAAGTCGCTCAGTCATTTTCTCAGGCAATGGAGGAGAGGTTTGTTGGCTCGAAAATGAGGGCCGAATCCTTCATGCCAAAAAAATTGACCGATGAAGATAAAGCTGAAGCGACGGGGGTATTCCTCGACTATCTTCTCGGCACAACGGTCGCCTTGGTCTGTAACGGACAGCCAGCCCCTCCAGAATTTGAGGAGGATGTCATCTTGATTATTAGAGATAAATTTTCAAGACTCAGAGAAATGCACAAGGAGCCAAATTAACCATGCTGAATATTAATTTCAAAGACATCATCGAAATTTTCGAGGCCTACGATGGTTCGGGAAATTATACGATCTGTTACCACGGAACGGAGACTTCAGAGACCGGAGTAACTTATCGGTGCAAGAAATGGGAGACCGTTCCCAAAGCCGAGGGTCTTCAAATGACCGAGATGCTCAATAAAAAAAAGAAGGAGGAGGAGGAATATGAACGGCGAAATGGTGTCAGTCCCGAGGTTGCCCGAAGCAGAGCTCAACAACAGGAGCGTGAAATTCTCCGGAAAGTACGTGGACAAGAAATATTCAAGGGGAAGCCTGGCGGACAAAAGTAAAGTCGCCACCACAGTCGCTCACGGTTATTACATGGGGGCTCGACACTACGAGAATATTGTTAATCGTCCATTCTGGAAGCCCTGGGTGAAAAAACATTTGACCTCCGACGAACTCGAACAGGAAGCCGTGAATGCCGCCAATGCCTATATCAAAGAAAAGGGATTCGCAAAGCTCCCTCATTACGAACAGGCTTTTATTCGAGCGATGGTCAGCTACGGATTTAGGAACGGATTTACCTCAAGGGGTTTAAGTGCAGCCGAAGCTTGAACTTCTCAAAAGCACTCTTCCCTATCGAGCACTTGAGAACCTCCGACCTCCACTCACATTTAAAAACCCACCGATAGCAAATCACACGCCAGTATTCGTTACTGGAGGAATCGGCGATACGATCATTTCGGTCGGTGTTTGTGAGGCACTTAATAAAAAGGTTGGGGATGTTGTCGTTTATACCAAATACGAAGAGGCAGCCAAAATTTTCACCGATCTCCCAGTCCTACACGAGAGAGAGATAACCAAAAAGGGATTCGATTGGCTTATCAATATGAATTGCATCTCCAATTTTCAGTTCTCCCATAACTTTCAGGGATTTAAAAATTCAAAGGTCGAGCAAGTATTCCTGGATTGTGAAGCCTTTCGCAAAGATGGATGGGATGATTTCGTTGTAAAACACCCATGGCTCGACGGATTAATGGCGGAGAAGGCTGTAGCTGAAGGTCTAAATAGGGTCAGTTTGGCTCACAAGTTCTTAGGGCTCGAACCGTGTACAAAAAATGTATACATTGAGGATTCAGTTCCCCTACCGAAAAGGCCCTATATTACTGTCCACGATGGGTTTGACGAGACCCATTTGTTTAAGGGACGATCAATGAAGAATTGGGACCTTCAACACTGGGCTGATTTTATTAAAGATTTGAAAAGCCAAATGGATATTTTGGTTGTCCAGCTTGGTGGAGCCAATTCTAGAGTAATACGGTCGGCGGATATTAAATTCACTGGCGTGTTGAGCTTCAGGCAGTCGATGAAATTACTGTCACGCTCGATGCTCCATATTGACGGTGACTCTGGATTGGTTCATGCAGCCCATAGGCTCGGGGTCAGTTCGATGGTGCTGTTCGGTCCAACCAATTGGGATTTTTTTGGTTACCGAGACAATATAAATTTGAAGCCGAGGTACTGCGGAGGGTGCTGGTGGTTAACCAAGGATTGGATGCAGAACTGTGCTATGGGCCATGCCTCTCCCGAATGTATGGACAGCCACGACCCAGAGCATGTGGCAGCCTGTGCCTACAATTTTCTCACGGCAGGGCGAAGATTGGAACGGGAGTATCAAAGGGAACTAGAGGAAGGGGTGCCAATTTGAAAGGGAGGAATTTTGTGCCAGGAATATTAATTTTGGTCGCGGTGGTGATATTCATCGCGGGAGTTTACGCGTGGGAGACAAAAGATCAAACCGAGGGGGCTGCGGCGAAGGATATCGCTTTGAGTACAAAAGCCGAGCTTGAGACCTTAAAGGCAGAGAATACGAAGAGATCCGAAGAGATAAATTTAAAACTCGATAACCTCTTGGCGAATCTCAAGATACCTCTCCCGACACCAACACCACAGGGACCGATGAAAGTGGTTTTGGCCGAGCCAATTCAAATAGATGTTCGATATCATCAGGTCTTGCCACACTTGCCATCGAATTTGAAGAAGGATAAAAAGTCCGATACTCCGATGATCGACCGAGCGCACGAACAAAATAAAGGCTCCAACGGGGCCAGCAAATTAATTTACTAGGGGGAAAAATGAAAATCGAAATGTGGACCAATGTTTACATCGAAGACGTTGAGTATATTCAGAAGCATGGGATAGTTGAAGGTCCGTTCTACCCAAACCAAGAGGAGGCCGATGAAGCCTGTATCTCTGGTAATAAAAGAGTGGCCTGTATAAAATTCACAGGAGAATTAAATGTTGAGGAACAGAATACCAAGTTGTCCGCCAGAACTCCAATGGCCGGTGAAAATATTAAAGACGATGTTGATAGGTTGCCTACTGGGGCTCGTATTCCAAAAGATTGCTAATCTCGAAATGAGAGTTAAAGCTATGGAAATCGACGTGGAATATTGCAAAGCGGTTATACAGAATGGGGGATTTTGAATGGCTCAGCATCGGAAGTCGAAGACCAAAAAAAATGGTACTCGAAAAAAGAGACCCAGAAAGTTCTCGATGTTCAAGTGGAAAGTTAATCACGGACTCACAGAGAAGAAGACAGGCTGATGTTTGAGATACCGAACAACGAAGTGCCGGCCATCAGGATTGCCAAAGCGGTTGGTGGTCACTATGAGAAAAATTTATTAGTCATCGTCGGAGGTGGACTTGGTGATCGAGCGTGTGCCGAACCAACCCTGAGATATATTCAGCACAAATTCACCGGCTGTGATATGTCCTTATTTTGCGATACCCCAAGCCTCTTCCGTCACATCCATTTCAAACAGGTCTATACGAGGACCGAAGAGGTACCTTCAGACAAGCACCTACCGATTTATACCTATATGCAGGGATCACTCGGGAACCAATTTATAAATCCAAACCTGATGCACTCCGTGGATTTCGCATCGGTGTCGGCTTTTCGAGGTCAACTCCCGATAAATTTTAAACAGATCGTTATGACCCCTTCGCCCCCGAAGAATAAAGACATCGTGAATATGAATGCCGCCCCAAGGTACACAATGGTTCACATGGGTAAAAGCTGGCCGTCGAGGACTCTACCTGTCGAATGGTATAACTCTATCGTTTGGGAACTCAAGAAGGCTGGGAAAATTGCCGTATTGGTGGGAGAAAATTGTGTGGATTTTAAAGACGAATCCCATATTTGTATCGACCTCCGTGGTAAATTAAGTCTCAACGACTACGTTTGGCTCTGTAAACAAATCGACTCTATCATCACGAACGATTCAAGCCCTGTTCATTTTGGTGCGGCTGGAGAGGCGAAGGTAGCCTACGTTCCAACCTGTCGTAGCCCTGATTTATTAACACACTGGAGAAAAGGACAATGGGGATGGAGACAGAGGGCATTCTTCAAGAACAAAATGTGGGAAATGTTCCCGATTACCCCGAACGGATTGGGAGAGGACAAGATATCGGAACTGCCCCCAGTGACGGAAATGTCGGCCTTCTTGCCACCAGCCGAGGAAGTGGTAAGATGGACCACACAATGTCCGTAGAAAAACCTCGTATCAAGATTGAGAAGTGGTGGCTATGGAAGTACGAAGACGACTATTTTCTAAATGGTGAAGTCAAGGAGCATCCGCGCCTTGGTCCTTCGGGAATGCACGAGACGATTAGATCGAGTCGAGTTTTATTTTTCATCCGAAGTGAATCCATTGTTGAGACCATGAACTCTATTTACGAACTAGGAGAACCTCACTCGGGATTTACCATTCCAGAGAGCTTCGATAAAAGATGACCTCAAATATCAATACCGAAAATGAACACGGAGTCAGGCCACTTGATTTTTTATTTTGTCCAAAGTGTGAAAAGCATATAGGCAACCAATTTTATCTACAGAACATCAGTGTTAAAACCCGTCAGGCGACCGAAGAGGAAAGAAAAAATAGAGTTGCCACCATAGATATAAAGGCACGTCCGGTGTGTTCCAAATGTTCGACGCCGGTGATACAAAAATACGTTTACGTGAAGGGTACGGTTAAGATTTGATGCAGCACTTCGGAGATAAAACCTATTCGCAGAGTGGCCAGGACATCATGCTTCTAAATATTTTTAAGCTGCTCAAAATCGAAAGCCCGACCTATCTTGATCTCGGAGCCCATCACCCGACTCAAATTTCAAATACCGCCCTATTGGTCGAAAGATTGAAAGCCAAAGGGGTAAACGTCGATGCTCATCCTCAAGCGATTCAGTTTTTCAAACAGCAACGTCCCAAGGATATCAATGTGTGCCTCGGTGTTGGACCCACGAGAGGTAAATTAAATTTTTATATTTGGGACGATACATCGGCCATAAATACCTTCGATAAAGAACGTGCCCAGAGATGGATTGAGTGTGGTCACAGAGTATCGGTCACTCAAGTCGAAGTTGTAACCCTTCAAGATATTCTGGATATGTACTGCGACGGCAAATATCCCGATCTCCTTTTAATGGACATCGAGGGTTTGGATCACGCCGTACTCGAGTCCGCGGACTTTTCAGTCACCAAGCCCAAGGTCATCGTGGCCGAAATTGAACAGAACCAGCAAAATACTGTCGATTTAATGTTCAGCAAAGGCTTTATTCCATTGGTTCGCATGGTGTCAGACTTGATCTTTGTCGACATGGAGTACGAAGACCGCCTCAGAAGCTAAAGTTCCAAAAAGCCTCGCCGATATGTAACCCATGAGGCTGTTAGAGCACATCAAGCACCGACTCCAGGGGAAGATACCCGCCGGCAAAAAAAGATCAGGCGAATGGCCACGAGTGCGCCGAGAACATCTAGAGAAGTTCCCGAAGTGCGCCGGGTGTGGAGGGGAGAAAATGGTAGAGGTCCATCATATACTTCCTTTTCATATCCATCCGGAGAAGGAGCTGGACCCGTCTAATTTAATAACCCTGTGTGAGAAGAAGGACAATGGTGTGAATTGCCACCTACTGTTCGGTCACCTGGGAAGCTTTAAAAGCCTCAACGCATTTGTGGTGAAAGATAGCCACGAGTGGTCAAAAAAAATTAAAGGTCGGCCCTGAGCAAGCCGATTTGTTGGTCGGGCGAATTTCAACTTACTTGAAAGCTGTCAGTTGAGATTCTAAACCCAGTGGTGCCCCGGAGCCTTGAGGCGACCGCCAAAGCAGGGTGAAGGGGCATCCTCCTTTTTGGTTTACTTTATAAGATCAAAAATTATAATGCCGCAATGCACGAAATGGCTCTCAAAGTATTTGGAAGAATTCGTTTAGGACCCAATGGGTGTTGGCTGTGGACTGGTTCGACAAATGGTCGATATGGCCATATTAGACTTCAAAAAAAGCTCAGGAGAGTTCACCGAATTGCCTACGAGTTCTGTATTGGTCCAATAGGGAATAATGAAATTGATCATCTCTGTAATAATAAACTCTGTTTGAATCCAGAGCATTTAGAAGCTGTCACTGGTTTTGAAAATCGGCGTCGCCAACATCAAAGGGATCCAAGAAATTATTTTAGATTGGGGAAAGCTCATCCGTGAGCTTTGAGGGAGTCTCGTCCGGCCGGAACCTTACTTGACCCACTTTCCAAATAGCGTATCAGTGATTTGGAGTTGGCGATAGTGGCGGATAAAGAGGCTCAGTACGCACCTTTTTACAGCCTACACTCTTGGGGCATCCGATGGCTTGCCCGTGGTCTGAACAGGAGCAGCCCTTAATGGTCACCGCCTTATAACCCTTCGACAGACTGACCGGAACGAATACCTGAGCAAATGCACTTGACGCCGAGAGAATAATGATAAAAGTTAGGACTTTCATTAAGGCTCCTTTCAATGTTAACTAGGAGAAGTATGGCATCAAAGAAGACCGGAAATCCAGTGGGGCGGCCCACAGACTATCGACCCGAATACTGTCAAGACCTCGTGGCTCATATGCGCAAAGGCGGCTCGTTTGAATCCTTCGGTGCCGTGGTGCAGAAGAGCAAGCAGACCCTATACGACTGGACGAAAGCCTTTCCCGAATTTCTTGACGCCAAAAACGTAGGGCTCTCTCATTCGCTCAAATTCTACGAGGATTTGGGTAAAATGATAGCCGGGGGCCAGGTACAGCGCATCAAGAGGCAGAGCGTCGTGAAGGATAAGGACGGCAAGCCCGTCGTAGGGCCAGACGGCCAAGTCCTTTTTGACACAGAGTATGAACCCACGACCGCTGGACAATCGACCTGGATTTTCATGATGAAGAATATGCACAAATGGCGCGACCGAGCAGATATAAATATCGGTGGACAGGAAGACGCTCCGCCCGTGAGCTATGCTGATTTATCCAAGGACCAAATCAAACAAAAAATGACGGAGATTTTGAATAAGGCCAAGGAGAGGAAGTGAGGTTCACGCCAGAGGATATTAGGGAGCTGGCACTACTCGATGCCGAACTCTGCTCGAAGGACTTTCATTATTTTGTCGAACAGGCTTTTCACATTCTAGAACCAAAAAAACAATTCGTCGATGGCTGGCATATTCACGCCATTTGTGAACACATGGAGGCTTGCCTCGATGGGCAGATCCGGGAGCTCCTAATCAATATTCCTCCGAGACATATGAAGAGCCTCATCGTCAGCGCGATGTTCAACGCCTGGGTGTGGACAAAGGCACCCGATAAGAGATTTTTGTCTAGTTCTTACGCATCGTCCCTTTCAATTCGTGACAGCGTTAAGACCCGCCGTATAATTCAGTCACCGTGGTACCAGAGCCGTTGGGGGCACGTCTTCAAGCTCACGGGGGACCAGAATGCAAAAGAGAAATTCGAGAATGACCAGTATGGGTATCGCCTTGCAACGTCAGTTGGAGGAACAGGTACTGGGGAGGGCGGAGACTTCGTACTCGTGGACGACCCTCACAAGGTCACAGAAGCGGAGTCGGATGTTGTTAGGAAGGGTGTGCTCGATTGGTGGGACGAGGAAATGTCAACCCGAGAGAACGATCCCAAAACGGGCGTCAAGATCATCGTCATGCAGCGTGTACACGAGGACGATTTGTCGGGCCACTGTGTGGAGCAGGGTGGTTACGTTCATCTCATGCTTCCTGCTGAATATGAGGCTGAGAGGAAATGCACGACAATCCTGGGCTGGGAAGATCCCCGAAAAGAGCACAACGAATTACTTTGGCCACAGCGATTTGACCGAGAGACCCTGGATAAACTTAAACGACGGCTCGGTTCAAAGGCCACCGCTGGACAATTACAGCAGAGACCTTCTCCTCTTGAAGGGAACGTCATCAAGCGAGACTGGTGGAAATTCTATGGAGGTGACAAACAACCTCCCATGCCCACCCAATTCGATAAAATTGCCATAGGTGGTGACCTCACATTCAAGGACGGGGAGAAGAATGATTACACCGTCTTCCAGGTTTGGGGACGAGTTAAACAAGACAAGTATCTGCTCGACCTCATTCGTGGTCACATGGGGATCAATGAACAATTAATCGCTTTTAAAAGTTTGGTATCGAAGTGGTCGAAAATACTTGGTAGGGTCGATGCCAAATACATAGAGGACGCGGCGAACGGAGCGGCGTTGGTTGCTCTGATGAAAAAAGAGATCTCTGGGATCATCGCCGTCCCAGCCAAAGGTTCAAAGGTCGCCCGGGCAGAGGCTATTGCACCTCAAGCCGAGGCAGGGAACCTCTGGATTCCTGACCCGAGTTTGGTATCATGGGTTGGAGACTTCATCGAAGAGTGGTGTATCTTTCCGAATGGGAAGAATGACGACCAGGTTGACACGACGTCCCTCACGGTGTCTAAACTTTCGGAGGGAATTGGATCCGACTGGACTCCAATATCCTTGACAGGGACAAGTAAATGGCTGCGGTAATTGCTTTTCTCATGTAGGGTATAAACAAAAGGGGGGCTCATGCTTCAGAGTGTACAAGGACTTCAGTGGACCAAGACAACAAAACAAGCAATCTCAGGAACGGCCGCCGCGGTACAAACTCAGGGTGGAACCACAGATGGAGGTTCAAGCGGAACAGGTCAGTTGGCCGGAACTCGCGCGGTTGAGTTAACCTCCGATACTGATTGCTTTGTCGCCATCGGCCCCCACGGTTCGACAACGGCAACCGCCACGACCTCGATTTATCTCCCCGCGAAGACCCCAAGGGTTTATATGTGTGACCCAGGTCAGGACGTATCGGTCATCGGTACGACGGGCAACCTCTATATCTCCGAGGGTAGATGACAGCATTCGAGGAAGTTGAGGATTTAAAGAAGTCCAAAGAGGAGCTTGAACAGAACATCAAGTACCTCCAGTACAAGTACGAAATGTTGGACTTCAAGCACATGGTGGTGAGTGGACTTGGGGCGGCAACCTCGAACATTCTAGGTGGAGTATTCTTCGTGTTTGTAAGCTCCTACATCGCCGCTTTTTGTCTTCATCAACTGTCGATACATTATTCCGTCCTTCAGGTTGTGAAAGACGTCACATGGTTCGACATCGCTTGCGCCATGTATATCGTGAGATGCCTGATGGGTGGGTTCATTAGAGTTCCGAGGATAGAGAATGGCTGACGACAATAAAAGAGTTGTAATAGACTTCCGCGAAGTTGGTGCCACAGGTCTAAGAAGGTTCTCGGGTTTTATATACGAGGAATTTCTTCAAGAACTGATCCAATGGGAAGGTGCGAAGGTCTATAAAGAGATGGGGGACAATGACCCCGTTGCCGGTGGCATCCTCTATATGATCGACAAGTTGGTTCGTAGAGTTCCCTGGAGGTCACAACCTGCCTCTCAACATCCCAACGACATCGAGGCGGCAGAGTTCCTCGAATCCAATATGAACGATATGGACATGACGTGGATCGACACCATTAGTGAGATCCTCTCGATGCTCCAATATGGATATTCAATCCATGAGATCAATTACAAGAGAAGGTGCGGCAATGGCTTCGACCCCACTATGCGATCTAAATATTCGGATGGGCGTATTGGATGGCGTGGCTTCCCTATCCGCTCGCAGGATACGATCTACCGTTGGCAGTTCGATGACCACGGTGGAATTCAGGGCGTGGAACAACTCGCGCCACCTCACTATTACCATGTCACCATCCCGGTGGAAAAGTTCCTTCTCTTTAGAACGGTCGTCTTCAAAAACAACCCTGAAGGTCGGTCCATTCTCCGCTCGGCTTATCGTCCATGGTACATGAAGAAAAATATCGAGAACATCGAGGCTATCGGGATCGAGCGTGACCTCGCCGGTTTACCAATGGCACTTGTACCTCCCGACCTACTCTCGAAAGGTGCCTCGGCTGATCAGAAGGCGCTCCTTCAAGAGATTAAAAATATCGTTACCAACGTCCGTCGAGATGAGCAGGAAGGTATCGTCTTCCCGAGTCAGTTCGATGATAAAGGACATCCCCTATACGACTTCAAACTTCTATCGACCGGAGGTTCACGAGCCTTCGATACCGATAAGGTTATTCAGCGGTACGACCATCGGATTGCCATGTCCATGCTGGCCGACTTCATGCTACTTGGACAGGGTGCGGGAGCCCAAGGTTCATGGGCCATGCACTCCGATAAGACCAAACTGTTCGCCCAGTCCATTGGGGCGTTCCTCGATATTATAGCGGAGATCTTTAACCGATACGCCGTCCCGAGGTTGTTTGAACTGAACGACTTCGTAATAACCGACTATCCCAAACTCATGCACGGCGACCTCGATTCAGTCGACCTCAAGGTTATCGGTGAATACGTCAAGTCGCTAACCGCCGCCGGTATGCCACTCTTCCCAGATCCCGAACTCGAGAAGTACCTACGCAAGATTGGCAATATGCCTGAGCAGATCGACCCGATGAAGGCCGCCGATCAGATGATAGAACCTCCTCCCCGGGATATGCCCGATAAGATTGTGGAGATCCCAGGACTACCTGTTCAGACACCAACGGGCCTCGAAAAGCCAGCTGATACCACACCAGTGAATGACAAACCTCCCGTCGCTACGGTTGTAACCAATGAGACAGGGAATACCGAAAGGACGTCAGGGTTCAGGTCAGGTCGTCAGACCCCTTCGCAGTACACCAACTGGTCGAAGTGGTGAGGCGATGTTCGTCTCAACCTCTGCCCCTAAACTCTATATAACAAAGGCGGCCAAACCCAGGAAAGTCCCCAGGACGTATCAGAGGGTTCGCGCCCTTGGGAAGCAAATGGAAGGCACCGTGAAGGCTGACTTCATCAAGGGGATAACCACCTTCAAAAAAAGGGTGAGTCCATCCGAATTGATGGCGGCATGGAAGAAGGGCTCATACGCCCACCTCATGGAGACCATTCCTTGGCAGGATCTACCCGAAGACTTCGACCCGTTCCTTCAGACCCTACAAAAGGGTGTGGCAGGTGCGGCCGACCGAACCCTTGAGCTTCTACCCCCAAACGAACTCCGGTTCGATATGAACAACCCCAACATCAGGAACTACGTCAACGAGGTTACGGGTAGGTTGGTGGTTGGTATCCAGAACGACACGATGAGGGTGGTTCAAAATCAGGTTCAACGATCATTCACCGAGGCTTTAAACGTGTCGGACGTCGCCGATAACATCAGGGACTCGATAGGTCTTCATCCCAGATACGAGCAAGCGGTTCACAATTACGAATCTGGACTTCGAGCGGATGGGGTTGACCCCGATAAGGTCGATGAGCTTACATCAAGTTATAGAGACAGGTTGCTGGACTCTAGAGCCCGAACTGTGGCAAAGACAGAGACCAGGCAAGCGACGAATTACGGACAGTTGACGGTTTGGCAGCAAGCACAATCCCAAGGGCTGGTAAAACAGGAGGCCCAAAAGGTTTGGGTTACCTGCAAAGAATGTATAACCAAAACTCCATCCCCCTGTGACCTCTGCTATCCTATGGACGGCGAGATGGTTCCGGTGAGTGGGTTTTGGACGTTGGCTGATGGTTCGATATGCGAGGTGCCCAGTGACGCCCACCCTAACTGTAACTGTGGCATGACCATCGACCTCGGTGTTGATGAGGGCGGAGAGGCAACGGAGGAAGAAGAGTGAACTTTGCTGAAGCATGGAATTGGGTAACCAAAAAGGTAAAGAAGGATGATCTAGGTCTAGATCCCGAAAAGACGAGGCAGTTCCAGGACTCATTCCGTCGGGCGACCCATAAGAAGTCCAAAAAGAAAAAGACCAAAAAATCCCAGCCCACATCCTCACAGGTTCACGTCCCCGCGATTAACCCACTTGAGGTTATTAAAAGCCTCAGCCCGGGAAAGACGGCAGGCCAACTCCACGATGAGATTTTATCGCAGCACGACAATATTGGCGGGACCATCCGTGATGGATCGGACGACGAACGGTTCGTATTCGGCCCCATGGTATTCGACATCGGAGAACTCAAAGGCAAGATTGGTGCCAACGCAAACGGTACCGCCGAAGTCAGTCCCGATTGGTCGCACAAGATTAACGTAAATCCTGAACACGCCATGAGGTCCACATCTGACCGGCCTGTATACATCGCATCAATTCCGACCACCAACGGTATCGAGCATCTGTTGATCGACGGGCATCACAGAATGCACAAAGCTCTCCACGATGGGGACAAAGAAGTTCCCGCATATATCCTCAGCCCCGAAGAGACCATTGACGCAATGGATACTCATCCTGACCTGATGCAGAAAATGAGGGAGAACCTTGAGTCCCTAGATACCGACCCATCGATGTACGAGAACACCGACAAAAATGTCAAAAAGGGAATGAGGGTCGCCAAAGTTGCCATCGTCTGTGGTCCTCGACTTCTGATGCTCAAGCGCAAGGACTCAAAGAAATGGGAGCTTCCTGGCGGAATGGTCGCCCCACAAGAGACCATGAAGGAAGCCGCGATCCGTGAAGTTATGGAAGAGACCGGTATCGAACTCGACCCACGGTTTGTATTCCCAATCGGCCCAGAGAATAACGTCAAAGGTGTCGGGAATGGAGTCGGTCGACTTCAGCTTCAAGGATTTTATTGCGAGCTGAGTAATATACCTAAGGTGACTTTACAATCTGAGGAGGTCATCGACTCCGATTGGATTGATATTTCATTCGGACTTCCCGAGGGAACCAAACTTCACGTCCCCAAAGATCAGGTGCTCGAAATATTGGGACTGATTCAGAAGTCGGGACTTGAAGACAGCGGAACAGACGTCGCAGAGGATGCGGACTTTTATCCTGGAATAAACAACCTCGATGGCGGGTTGAATAAGGCCGACGACTCGAACGAAAAATATTCTGATCTTTACCAGCTTCAAGAGTTAGTTCGCGGTATGGATTGGGAATTGAATCATGATATGGTTAATGAGCAAGATGCTAGAGAGGCAGCCCTCGTCAACATCGCAGGAGATCCCGACTACTACAAAAGAAAATGGTGGGAGAGCGAAGCGCGCGAAGACCTCATCGACAACAACGTTGGGAAAGACACCCTTGAGACTGAAGAGTCCCCTTTGGCAAACATGGGATTTAATATTGATCTTGGCTCTGGTCGTAACCGTCAACTTGGACACATCGGATTTGACCTTTATCCTCACGACTACGGGACCTATATTCACGATCTTAATATTGGCATACCTCTTGGCGATACTTCGGTCAGGAAGGTTCAAATGATAAATGCACTTCACCATTTCGAGTTGGACGATCCCAAGGCTTTGTTCAGTGAGATACAGCGCGTCCTTATGCCTGGAGGACAATTTGTTTATCAGGGTCCAAACGAAGTGATGAATCAACCCCCGTGGACACAAGACGCTCCCGGGATGGAGCTAACAACCAAGGAGGACATCGGGAAGGTCGAGGGTCAACCCTGGTCGAAGCAGGTCTTCACCAGACTGGCATCACCCGACCCGGCGACAGCCAATGATGCGGAACCAAGAATCGGAATTGCCCAGTACGACATGCTACCAGCAGACGCACTGCTTGCCATGGATGCCGTCGGCTATTACTACTCCGACGCTACAAGTTCCGGTCGGGGCAACCGACTCCACGGCTATCCCTCTCAGGGAGGTCTCCAACAAAAAGGAGAACACGACCCCGAGAATATCTCCGTACTTGAAGAGGCACTCGACCAATTCTTGGAAGAGGAAGCCCGCGAGGGAGTAGAGAACGGAACCAATTCAGCTATCGATGTCGACAAAGGGATTGACAATGCCTGCAATGAGATGGCAAGAGGTTGGAGGTTACCCAACGAAATGGGCGACCACGCACTTGACATCGAAGAGAGTTTGCAGGGACCTACGTCCAAAAGTGACAGCGCGATTGAAAAAATCCTAAAGTCACAGCGGGTCGTACCGATCATCAAGGCAAACAAGATGAAGCAAATCTTGTACTGCGTGGTCCTTGAGCCCCATACCGTGGACGCTCAAGACGACGTGATGAGCCCAGAGGATATCGAGAAGACTGCCCACAAATATCTCGAGAACTCAAGGGTGATCGGCGGCGAGCATACCAAAGCGATAAATGCCGTCCCGGTTGAAAGCTTTATTGCACCGCAGGACTTCCAAGTCAGCGGCCAGTACGGCGATCAGGTTGTGAAGCAGGGTTCTTGGGTCCTTGGCGTGAAGGTCAAAGACCCCGAAGAATGGCAAAAGGTCCTGGACGGTGAGTATACTGGCGTGAGTATCGGTGGGTTCGGCCAGAGAAGTGAACTGACTCACTAATATTTGGGCTTGCACTCTTGAAAAAAGTCTGCCAGCCTATGTCAAGAGAGACTTTGAGAGATGCCAAGACTACTTTCAGATTTAGAGCCCGCAGAAGTTAGCCTTGTAGGTAAGGGCGCTAACAAAAAAAAGTTCTTGGTTTTTAAATCAGCAGGGGAGAACGGAATGTCAAAAGCCTTGGACTTGTTGAAGAGTAAATTAGACGCTGACACATTCGCCAAGGTTCAAACAGTTCTCAAAGATGCAACGGCCCCAGGAAATTCTGGAATGGGTGCCGGTGATCTCCCTCCCAAACCCGATTCAGCCACATTCAAAGAAGGTGACGATGAGCGAACCCAGGCCGCGATGAAGGCAGCTGCTCGCATTCTTGCACCTCACAAGGACAAACTTGGAAAAGGGCACATGGATGCTCTCGCCAAGGAACTTGGAATGGGAATGGGTGAAGGGGAAGGCGGCGGCAAAGAAGCCGGTATGATGAATCAACCTCAAGAAGTTAAAGAGGAGCATCATGTGGCCGCCCTTGAAAAAGCGAAGCAAGCCTACGGAGCCGAGTTGGCGAAGATGGGCTATCGAAAATATCCTGACCAACAACCCACACAAAAGGGTAAACCGCTCGAAGATGACGATGACGCCGGAGGGGAAGACGTGAGCAAAAGTGCAAAAGTAGACCTATCAGCATTTCCTGAGAACCAAAGAGCCGCTCTCGAACTCATCTTTAAGAACAACGAACAGTTGGTCAAAAAGAATGAGTCTCTCGAATCTGAGGTGAAGAGCCTCCGTGACGAGAAGAAGCTCTCTGAGTATCGGGAAGAAGCTAAAAACTTCACCCACCTTGGTGCCGACACCGAGGAACTCGCAACCATCATGAAGTCCATGAGCGAAAAGGACCCCGATGGTGCTGAAAAAATGAAAGCCATCCTCAAAGCAGCCAACGCGCAAGTGAAGGCTGGAGGAAGTCTCTATAGCGAAATCGGTAGCCGAATCGCTAAGAGTGATGCCGGAAGCCCTGACGGCAAAATGAGGGCGATGGTCGATAGCTTCGTCCAGAAGTCGGATGGATCGAAGACCCGCGAGCAGATCGAAGACGATTTGTTCGTAAATAACCGTGAGTACAAGAGACTTTACTCTGAGTATATGGCTTCCCACCCCGGAATGAAGGGTGGAGGCTGGAGCGAAGGGCAACACTAAGAACTTAGACGTTAAGCAGCACTAGAGGAGCTTAAAATGGCATACGAAATCCCGAGTTTTTATGTAGGTGTGTTCCCCGCAGACATTGATATGTCGAGCGAGGCGAGCTTCCAGTATACTGGCGTATGCGTCTACACCGCCGTCAGCCAACAAGGAACGGGATTCGGTGGAGCGGCCCTCATCAACCCTGGTGGAACATCAAGCCCGATCATCGGTGTTCTCCAGAACAACCCTCAACCTGGCGAAGCAGGCCAAGTTATGGTTCAGGGCGTAACGAAAGCACAAGCAGGGGGAGCCTTCCAAATAGGTAACCTCTTGATGGTTAACAGCGCAGGCCAATTTGTCGTAGCGACCTCTGGTAACTACGCAGTCGCGCAGGCCCTGGAGACCGCCGCCAGCGGGGATGTGACCACGGTGTTATTGATCCGCAACGGCAAACAGTAAGATTTGGCGAGCAGCAACCGAGAGTAAGGGGAGAGAGAAATGCCGCAACCTACAAGATCAGACGTTCACGTCAACCGACCGCTGACCAATATCTCGGTGGCGTATATCCAACGGGCGCAAGATTTTATTGCGGACAAGGTGTTCCCGATTGTACCTGTCACGAAGCAGTCTGACAGATACTTCGTTTACACCAAAGACTGGTGGTTCAGGAACCGCGCTGAGAAGCGAGCCCCTGGATCTGAGTCTGCCGGTGGCGGCTTCCATGTCGACAACACCCCTACGTACTTTGCCGATGTTTGGGCATGGCACACGGATGTTGACGATCAAACCCGCGCGAACGCCGATCAACCCGTTGACCTCGACCGTGACGCCACTCTCTTCGTCACACAAACCCTGTTATTGCGACGTGAAATCCAATTCGCGTTGAAATATATGGCCGCTGGCATCTGGCAAGGTTACAAGCCTTCCGGTTCGCCCATTGACTTCCAACCCAACGTCAACGGGAACGGATACTGGGATTCCAGTACCTCGAACCCGATGCAAGACGTTGACTTCCTCAAGCAGAAGGTGAAGTCACAAACCGCGTTCCTCCCCAACACCCTTGTTGTGGCGGACAACGTGTTCTTCGCATTGAGGAACAACGCGGCAGTTCTGGATCGTATCAAATACACCCAACGGGGCATCGTGAGTGAAGAACTCTTGGCCGCTCTGTTTGGTGTTGAGAAGTTCCTTGTCGCCTCTGCGGTTCAAAACACAGCTCAGGAGAATCAAACGGGAGTCTTCGGATTTATCGTGTCGAACTCCTTCTTGCTGGTTTATGCGAACCCAGCTCCCTCAATCCTTCAACCCTCAGCCGGATATATCTTCTCGTGGCAGGGATTGTTCGGTGCCGGCGCTCAAGGGAACCGAATCAAGGTCTTCAGAATGGAGCATCTGGAGAGTGACCGCATCGAGGGTCAAATGGCCTTCGACATGCACCAAGTTGGGACCGATCTCGGAGTATTCGGCCTCAACGTCTTGGCTCATCCATAAGAGAGGGTTAGATGGCGTACATAGCAAATCGTGTTCTTCTGGTTATCCCTAAAGGGACTGACCAGCGTATTCAATACAAGCCTGGGGATATCATTCCTGACTTCGAGAGTTGGCCGGAAGTTCCCCGACGCGCTCATTTGAATATGAACTACGTCATCAAGGACGACAGCATCGTCGCCCCGAAAGTGGCGAAAATAGCCCAAAAAGTGACCAAATCCAAAGCAAAAAAAGTCGCACAGGTCGAAGAAGCTCCTCAAGCTACTGCCGAACCTGCCGACAAGCTTGGAGTGGCCGCTGCTGATGTAGGTGACGATGAGAACCTATTCGGGTGTACCAAGTGCCCCGGGAAAAGCTTCGCGACCGCGAGAGCATTAAGCACACACATTACCCTTGCACACCGTAAAGGGTGATGTAAGGGAGGTCTAATTGGCCGGTCAATCAAACGGCATCCAGGGAGTCTGGACGTATTCTGGCGACCCTAATAAGTCGGCCAAAGATCAGACGCGCTTCCTCCTGGGCGATACAGACAAATCGGATCCACTTCTGTCAGACGCTGAAATTGTTTGGGCGCTGAGTGTGTATCAAAACGTACCGCAGAACGCCGCCATCAGGCTATGCGAATCCATAATTGCAAAATTTTCACGGTTAACTTCCGAGGCCGTCGGACAAGTCCGAATAGAATTCCAGCAGAAGGTCGAGAACTATCGAGCCATGCTCAGGGATCTCAGAAGTCGCCTCGCCATGGAAGACGCCGCACCCTACGCTGGGGGTATTTCCGTCAGCGATAAACAATCCAACGCCGCCAATACTGACAGGGTTCGCCCTGACTTCACGAAGCATATGATGGAGAATGACCAAATCGCACCGTGGGTGACGCAAAATGAATATAACATGTTCATTGCCTTCGACGGATAAGAGGGTTGGAAATCCATTTCTGACCTATGGTTACTGCCATCTGTGCGGCTATGCTTTTAATCCCACCGAAGAACGATGTGAAATTGACTGTGTTGAGGTAATCGACACTCCCGAATTTGGTCGCTCAGAAATTAAAACCGTTACTCAGTGGCATCTCCCATGTATTTACCAGGAGAAATACCATTGATAAAAATGAGAGCCAAAACGGAGATCAAAGGTGGGGACAAGTTTGCCAGGCAACTCCGTGAAGAGCTCAAGAAATATTCAAAATCATACGTCACGATAGGGGTTCACGACGACGCTGGGAAGTATCCCGACGGAACTCCAGAGGTCTTTGAAGTCGCCCTGTGGAATGAGTTCGGAACCAAAAAGACTCCCGAGCGGTCGTTCATGCGGTCTGCCGTCGATGATAACGAGGGGAAAATCAATGCCCTTCGCGAAGAGGCCATCTCAAATATATTCACCAAGAACTGGACAATCCTGCAGGCATTGAAGTTCATGGGTGAGAACATCCAACTTCTCGTGCAGAATAAAATAAAGAGCAATGTCCCTCCACCCTACGGGACTGGCAAAGGGAACGCCTCACCAGAGGAGATTGAAGCGCGCCAAAGGGCGAAGGCCAAGAAGACTGGTGGGCAAGTCAATACTCTAATCGAGAGTGGCTTGATGCTCAGGTCGATAACCTACAAGGTGCATTTAGAGCGATGAAATTAAAACGTGTTGAGGGAGGTTACGCTTTTGATTGTCCAGGCTGTGAAGGCATTCATGTATTTTACGACTTTATGGCCGATGGCTCAAAAGGTTGGTGGTTTAATGGCGACATGGAGAAGCCAACATTCACACCCAGTTTGAGAAATACCAGACCTGGTTTTTGCTGTCATCTCAACTTGACTGACGGAAAATTTCAATTTCACACTGATTGTACCCACGCGAATAAAGGGAAGTGGATGGATATGGTTGAGCTTCGGGAGCCCTTCGCATGATGAAATTACAGGGCCAATCCAGAATAATGAATTTTTCGGACACCATCCGCGTGGTCAATATCGGTCGGACCATCCAGCGGAATGGAAAGCCCGTTCACCTCGACATCACCTATTACGAGGTAACCTGCTCTGTTCAGCCCTTTGGTGGGTTGGAAGTCCTCTTGGTCCCCGAGGGAGACCGCCAAAAGGATATGTACTGGGTCTATTTACAGGAGGACTCGAACCGTCCCATAGTCGTGAATCAGACGGTTATTTATAATTCGCTAAACTTTCAAGTACAGAAGGTCGAACAGTGGGGCAGCTATCAGAGAATCAAAATCGTGAGGTTGGATGTGGGACCGAACCAGTCGAATAATTTCGAGACGAACCCTGAAGTGAGCAAGACGAATGCTCCTTAATCAATCCTTTTCTCTCGATTACGTTGCGATCCGAAAGGCTCTCATTCGAGAGATTCAAGCGGCCACCAATCTCGATTCTGACCACATTATTACCGAGGAGCCCGAGACACAAAACAGCCCTCGGCCCACACTCCCCTATATTTCGATGAAAATTACCAGCCCCGCTATAAAACAGGGCGATGACGACAAGCGTAATATTCCCACCGTTGCACCGGCACCCCCGGGACCGTCGAATACATGGAACTCTGGCGGTCAGAGGAAAATGATCGTAAGCTTCAATGCGTACGGTAGGTCCCACGAGGAGGCATACAATTATATGACCCTCTGGCAGTCCGCCCTGGACCTAGAGACCACCCAGGGGGACCTACGGAACAATGGGATAGCTGTTTGGCTCATGGAATCAGTTGCAGATGTGAGCCAATTGTTGAATACTGGATACGAAGGAAGAGCCCATTTAGACGTGACTTTTGGCATCGCCTCGAACATAAGTCAGACACTCGGGGAGATGGACTCTGTAGAGGTCAAGGGTACTATAGCCACTGATAGTGGAACCGTTGACACCGACGACACCGTGGACTTTGGAGGATAGATGGCTACTTTAGACACCTTGGTTGAGATTAACATTTCCCAGCAGACTTCCGCGGTGCCCCAACCCAGTTTTTCGATACCGTTGATCGTCGGCCCGACAGCAACATCCTGGGGACCCACTGAATACGTTCACTCCTACAATTCACCAGCCGATATGTTATCCGACGGCTTCGACGACACTGATCCCGAATATATCTATGCCTTGGAGCTTTTCGAGCAGGCATTGACCCCAACAGAATTTTTGGTTGGTTATCGCGCTTCCCCTGTTGAGCAGGTTGACACGATTACCGTCAACACCGCTGTAAGTGCTCACCTCTATACCGGAACGATTGCCGGTCAGGTTTGGGCCTACACCGCTTCGGGTGGTGACACCACGGCGACCATCGCAACCGCGATTGCGGCCGCCATTAACGCCCTAACCAACCCCACATGGCATGCCGTTGCAGCCTCGAACGTCGTGACCATCACTTCCACTACGCCAGGCTTGGCGTTCACTGACCAACAAGTGACCGTCGATGCCAATTATACGATTGCGAACGTCACCCCGAACCATGGAATTCAGGATGATATTAACAATATCCTTGGAGTTCAGCCCCTCGGAAATATCTGGTACGGATTGGCAATCTGCTCCAACGCAGATGCCGATATCCTCCAGGCCGCCGCATTGATCGAGACTCTGAAAAAGATTTTCATCGGTGTGTCGAGCGACTCCGCAATCCCGACAAACGTGTCCACTGATCTTTTGTCTCTCTTGAAAGCCAAAAGCTACAAGAGAACCGCCCTCATTTATTCCCCTGGGGCTTACAATCAGGGTATTGAGGCCGCATGGCTCGGGGGACAACTCCCTGCCACACCGGGCTCGAATAACTGGGCGTACAAAACTCTCAGTGGCATCACCGTCGATACGATGAGCGATAACGCTCGATCCATCATCATCGGGAACCCCGTCGCTGGAGTCCCCGGGAAGAACGGGAATATCTACACCACCGTCGGTGGAGTGGACATCACCCAGATGGGTCAAATGGTCGGTGGACAATACATCGACATCACCGTGGGGATTGACTGGCTTGAAAGTACGCTGCAAACCAATATTTACCAGCAGCTCGTTCAGGCCCAAAAGATCCCCTACACCGACAAGGGAACCACGGTTCTCATGCAAGCTGTAAAGGCAGCCATTGACCAAGGCGTGTCCAACGGCCTCATTGACGGTGCATCCCCAATAACCATCACGGCGCCTCCGGTGCTTTCTGTCTCCCAGAGTCAGAGGGCCAACAGGATTGCGCCGACAATATCTTTCTCCTGCCGATTGGCTGGAGCATTCAACGCCGTAATTGTGCAAGGAACCGTCACGGTCTAATAGGAGGATTTAGATGCCACCACCTGGAGTATTTACATACGATCCCAAGAACGTGTCGGTCATCGTCGGTGGCCAGACAATGTCCGGCTTCGGCGACGGGACATTTGTCAAATTTGGCCGTGATGAAAATATGTGGAACAAGAAGATAGGAGTGGACGGAGAGGGAACCAGAGCCAAGTCGAATAACAAGGCTGGGTTCATGGAGATCTCACTCATGCAGTCATCCGCCTCAAACGATGTTTTGAGTGGATTCGCTGCCGCTGATGAGTTGAGCAATACAGGTGCGGTTCCGGTTTTAATTCGGGACAATAACGGCAGAACACTTGCCACTTGCCTCACTGGCTGGGTTGTGAAATACCCAGATACAGAGTTCGCAAAGGAAGTGACTGTTCGCACTTGGAGAATTGAGACCGACGAGCTGGCGATCTTTATCGGCGGTAACTAAGGCGGTAAGAAATGGCATCAAAAAATGAGTTCGGCCTCTATGTCGAAGAGGTCGATGGGAAGAAATATGAATTTGAGAAATGGGACGCCGAGGATTCGGTTGATGCCTTACTCGACATTGCAGGACTCATCGGGGAACCGCTTGGTGCGGCCTTCGGAGCTTTCGTTCAGGATATGGACGAAGTCTCCATCAAAACTCTACTCGACAAAGACTTCGACCCACAAATCGTTACCAAAATCATGGCCTCCCTCACGGGGGGATTCAAAGGCCCGAATAAAGAGATCGTCAAAGCTCTCTTGCGGAAGCTCTCATCAGGACCCAAAGTCCGATGCGAAGGTAAACCCGTCACATTCGGAACACACTATCGGGAAGACCTCTCCCTCATGTTTAAGGTTGCTAAAGCTGGGCTGGAGGTACAGCTCGGATCTTTTTTCGTCGTCCTCAGAGAAGTCGGAAAGCTTTCCCAAAAGCCCATTACAAACCAGGCGTCACCTACATAAATTGGGCGTTCTGGAGGCCGGTCATGGCTGGATTCGGAACACTTCACGAAGTAAAACACCAATGGACAATCGAGGATCTCTGGGACGCGCACGAAGCCTGCGATATCAAGGAAGAGGCACAAGCCTACCAGGAGGAGCAGTTTGAACGTACGTGAGTTCTTAACCAAATGGGGATTCGACATTGAACACGAGAAGCTCGACAAGGTTGAGTCGCAACTCGATGCCATCAAACACAGATTAGACTTCCTCGCAGCGGCAGAAATTGTCCGCGGTGTAATTCACCTGACAGAAGAATTCTCTAAATTCGCCGAAGAGCTTCACGTCTCTGCCACATCGGCGGGTATCACGGTCGAACAGTTCCAGAAGTTGGCATTCGCGGCAAAACAAAACGCCGTCGGGCAAGACGAAATGGCGATGTCGATGGCGAGATTGTCACGTCATCTCTATGAGGCTCGTAAGGGTTCAGCCGAGGCACAACTCGCATTTTCACAGGCAGGTTTTAGCACTCAGCAAATTGCGGGATTCAAGACAGGCCAGGACGTTCTGTTGGCATTGTCAGACAGGTTTAAAAATATCCAAGATCCAATTCAGAAGCAGGCTCTCGCGATGCAGCTCATGGGTCGTGGATCAGTAAACATGGTTGGCTTTTTGAGTCAGGGTTCAGCCGCGATAAAAGGGATGGGTGAAGAGGCGGGTCGACTTGGAATAGTTCTTGGAGAGAGACAGGTCAATGACCTTGTCAATCTTGAGCATTCTTTTCAGAAGCTCTGGGGGACTATCAAGGGTATCGCTGGCTTTATTGCCGCCCAATTTGCGCCTTCAATGACTTATATCATAAATGGAACCCTCAAGTGGTATGAAGCGAATCAGAAGTTATTGTCTCACAACATCAGGAAATGGGCTTACGAAATTCTATACACCCTGGGATACATTTTTGGCTCGATCCTTAAGGTCACCCACGCCGTGATTAATTTCGCAAACAGTCATAAAACTTTATTCAGATTTTTGGAGGCATTCGGAGCACTTATACTTGGACTCGCAGCGGTGGGCTTCGCCGTGAAGAAGGCTTTAGGTATATTCGAGACGTTCGTTCAATATTTCAAATACGCCAAATTATTATTGACAAATCCATTCAGCGCGGCCCTGATCGCGATTGGTTTACTCATCGTGGCAGTTCACGACTTGTGGAATGCCGCACACGGAAAGCCGACGTGGATTCACCAATTCCTTGAGTGGCTCGGTATCGCCGACGCCGTTGACAATGCCTTTATGAAAATCTTCGAGACCATCCAAGCCCTTTGGGATTTCGGGAAAGGTGTCCTGACTAATATCGGGAAGCTCGGGTTCGGTGGTGGACTGGCCGAGAGTTTTGCTCAATTGGGTAAAAGCGATCTCTTTAAAAATATGGCTAAATTTGGATTCGGTGGAGGTATCGCCGCTAATTTAGGAGCCACACCCACGGCCATTGGCGGGGTGAATACTTCGACCAGCATAAATCGCTCAACAGCGCAGGTAAACGCTCCGATAACTATAAATGCAAACGGTGCAGACCACCAGGCTGTGACGAAAGGTGTTCGTGAGGGTATTCGGGATCACCTTGATAGGGTTAACCGTCAAGCCTCAAGGTCTCTTCAGACGAGGATTGCGTACTGATGCGATGGTTTATAGTCCTTAGCATACTGTGTACCATGGGTTGCGCCAGCGACCAGTGGGACGACAAGCACAAACTCATGGCCTTTGAGAGCCAGAGGTCAGATATTTATTTCAAAAGGCTCGAATGTCAGCAGGGGATCATCGAACTCTGGGAGAAGATGAATAAAAAATCCGCTGACGACAAACAGCACGAGATCGTAAAGCAGTATTGTAAAAAGCAAATCGTAATGCCGAAAGCTCCCGCCGAGTGCAGAGACAGGGACGAAGAATGACCACTTATACCTGCAAGTGCAAAGGAACAAAAATCATCGCCAATTACGTTCCGGCTTCCTGCATGAAATGCCCCTACTGTAATACGACCCTGGTGACTTCACCAAATACCCCAACAACCCCGAGCGATCACACGATGGTCGACTATGTGGACAACGGGGGAGTGACTCGACAGAAATGCTCAGGCTGTGGTCGAACCAAAAAACAGATGCAAAACTTTGGGAGTGGATTATGAAAAACTCAGGAATAAGTGCCGTCGAAGTAATGATCATCGTCGCCATCATCGGTATCCTGGCTGCGATCTGTGTTCCGAGCATCAAGAGATATTCTGATCCGACCATAGAATTACAGGACATCAAGGATAAACAGGCGGAGTGTGCAAACTTTAAAAAGAAATTCGACGAGGTAAAACCAACCGTCGTCAGTGATAACTTGGCTCTTCACATTACAGCCTGCAAAGCCGTTGGAGCATGGTAAATGGGTTTACTCGGATCGGTACTGGGTGGACAAACAAAGGTCCAGTTCATCCAAAATGGCACGAATACAATAATTCAATTTGATGCCTCCATAAAGGAAGAGCATCAGCGCGAGTCCGTCCCCACAGAGTTCCCAGTTGAAAATGGAAATATCATCAGTGACCACATGATCGTAAAGCCTTTGAACCTAGAGCTCACGGGAATAATTTCAGACACTCCGATAGGTGGAACCCAACAATTACTCACAGAAGTGGCCACGACACTGACATCAAAACTTTTACCCCCAATTGGCCTGGTTGCAGGGGCCGCCGGGGTCGCACTATTTTCGGCACTCGCCAAGTCGACCAGCCCATCCGTTGCAGCGTTCGGTCAACTCCTACAGTTACAGGCTGGAATACCTCCACTCGGGCCACAACCGTTTGATGTTTTGACTTCACTTCAGAGATATCCCTCGATGTGGATTAAAAACATTTCTGTACCTCGTGATCCCGATACCGGAAAGGTTTTATTATTCACCGTATCTCTCACACAGTTGATTTTGGTCAGCCCTCAAAGCGTGAACGTTCAGATCCTCGCAAACCCAGCGGTGGGGGCAGCCCAAGCTGATACGGGTCAACAATCACTGGGGAATCCATTTCAAACAGGGCAAACTCAAGGGGCGGCGGGCTCAGCCTTCAGTTCACTTTCAGGATTTAGGGGTTAACGATGGCGACTCTATTAACCATACCGGCCAGGAATGACCTACCGTGGTACAAGTTCAAAATTGCACTTTCGGGTGTCCAGTACACTCTTCACTTTAGATTCAACTCTCGGATGAATAGGTGGATCCTAGATATTAGGGACGCTTCAGACAACCCGATCATTCTCGGGCTTCCGGTCCTTATCAATAGGGATATGGCCGGCCAATACATCACTTTCGCAATTCCACCAGGGATCATCTATGCCACTGACGACACTCAGACCGACACTCAACCAACTCAATTCAGTTTTGGAGTTGATCACACACTCTGGTACGGAACGGCATGATAACAAACTTCGTTTACAACCAGAACTCGAAGTATCTATTTCAAAGAGCCTACGCGGTTAGCTTCGCAGCACCTGGGCAAGCCGCCGCTGTTCAATATGGAACCCTTGGAAATAACCCAGCCCCTTTAAGAGTATCTTTTGACATCGATAAGGTGGGCGTAGGCACCAAATCCAATGCGAAAATCGAAGTCTATAATATGTCCCAACAAACCCGACAGAACGTGATGAAATCCGGCTGGGGAATCCTTCTTCAAGCTGGCTATTCAAATTTTCTTGGGAATATTTTCTACGGCGACATCGTGAACCAGGGAACAAAAGTAAAACGTGCTGGACCTGATATCATCGCCGAAATTCATTGTGGTGATGGTGAGGCCGCAATCGTCATGTCGACTCTCGATAAAACATATCCCCCGGGAACGGCTCTTTACGTCGTACTCCAGGATATCGCCAATGCCATGCACCTTCAGACGTCGGTATCTCCCACGGGAATAAACGTCGGGACAATTCTCAGTATTCCGAACACGATTTTTCAACGTGGGCTCACACTTCACGGGCAATGCAAAGATCACCTGGATAAATTACTCGGGCCAGCAGGTCTTCAGTGGAACATCGACAGCGGAGTTTTAAATATCAAACCAGTAGGAGCCGCAAAGACCACCGAGGTTATCGAAGTCAATATCAACACGGGAATGATTGGTAACCCCTCGAAGAATGACGACTTCACCACCTTCGTATCGCTTTTAAATCCCAAGTTGGTGCCTGGCGCTTTGGTTCACATAACTTCAGAGGACCCAGCCATCAAGGACACTTATTACACTTTGACCCGATCTCACTTCGAGGGCGATAGCCACGACAATAAATGGCAGGTCTCTTGCGAGTGTATCGAGGCGACAAATATCAACGTGGCTCTACCATCCGCACAGGGGTTTGATTTCTCGAAGGCGGTAACGGCGTGAGCTATCAGGAAGAATTTGACTTACCCTATGATCCGAATCAGCCTAGCCAACAGAATCCCACTCTTCCCATTGAGGAAGTAATTCGCAGGGCCATCATCGCTCAGACTTTGAAGCTCAAGGTTTGTCTCCCCTGTTCGATAACCAAAATTTATGGAAATCAGGAAGTCGATGTTCAGCCACTTCTTCAGGCTCGATATACGAATGGGGCTCCGTTCAACCTTCCGGTCATCATGAAAGTACCTGTCTCGATGCCCAATGGCAAACTCTACAGCGTGAAATACCCGCTTTCCGTCAACGACACGGGCCATTGCATATTTTCTGACAGATCACTCGACGTTTGGTTGTCAGGTTCGGGAGGTATTGTTGATCCCCAGGATTCTCGACAGCATGATATTTCGGACGCAATTTTCGTCCCAGGTCTAGTACCATTTTCCGGTCAAACAACCGATGAGACCAGTGATTTAGTTATTACGGCAGGACAGGCTCAGGCGAGGCTTCAACAGAGTGGGAAATTCATGTTTAAAAACAATTCCCACGAGCTGTTGGATTTATTGGACCAAACTGAAGAGCAACTCTACACTTTGGCAAACACGCTTTCGACTGATACTGTAAATACAGTATACGGACCGATGAAGTTGAATGCTTTCGCTACCTATGAGGCGATTGCTTCGGCGGTGCAGACCATAAAGGAAAATTTGGAGACCTTGAAGGGGAGTTTGTAAAATGCCATTGAGTTCACCAGCGGATATTGGAGCTGAAATTGCGGGCGATATTCAGGCCATCGGTGTCGAACCAGGCACACCAGTCACGGCGGACCAACTGAAGGCTATCTGGACAGCCGTAGTGACCCGAATTTATGCCGACCTCCAAGCCAACGCTGGGGTAGCCCCAGGCACCTTCAATGTTCCCGGGTATGGCCCCGTGGAAGGTTTGGGAGGGCCTTTAGAATAATGGTTGATATCTCTTTGGATTTGGACCCTGCGTCACCGAATTATAAGGATCTTTTGATCCTCGACAACGACTTGGTCCTGACTTCTGACGCAGATCCCCGTGGCACGAATAATATCCTGCAGGACATCGTTCAGAACCTTTCGTTCTTCCTGGGTGAGTGGTTTTTGGATAACACGAAGGGGATCCCATATTTCCAGCAAATTTTGATCAAAAACCCAGACCAATCGAAGATAGACGGGTTCATGATAAACACCATCCTGGGTACACCTGGGGTCCTCCAGCTGCTCTCGTATTCTTTCCAGGCCAACTATGCACAAAGAATACTGAATGTAACCTTTTCGGCCATGACAACCTCCGGCAAGGTGAATTACTCTGGTAACGTAACACCACAGGGGACATCGGTATAATGGGACAGTTTGGACTCACAGCGAATGGCTTTATACCCAAGCAGCAACAGGACATTATTCAGTCCATAAACCAGGGTCTCCAACAAACCTTCGGGGCCAATGTTAATACTGGGGCCGAGTCAGTCTTCGGGGGATTAACGGGGATATTTTCCGCCGAATTGGCGCTCCTCTGGCAACTCGGTGAAGCGATCTACGTGTCTGAATATCCATCAGGAGCAGAGGGCACGTCCGTTGACAATATCCTTTCTTTAAATAACCTGAAAAGACTTCCCGCAACGGCCACAGTCACAAATCCAGAACCTCTTCAAGATCAAACAACCCTCATCACAAAATACGGATTGGTTTTATTCGGAACCCCTGGCACGAATGTTCCCACGGGTTCGATCATCAATACCGCTGGCTCACCTTCTCTAAGCTTCACACTCGACAACCCTGTGACCATCGACGCCGCGATAAATGCCATTCAGAGCGTGTTCTTTTCAAATACCCCGAACGTGGGTGCTTTGATCCTGTCTTTGACCGATCAATTCGACAATACGTTCAACACTCCGAGTATCCAGTGGAACGCTCTGCCACAAGTTACGCAGTACACTTTCAACACCCCTCCGGCTTCTGGAGTTTATCAACTTATTTTGACCCAAGCTGGTGGTGTTCAAACCACGGCAAATATTAACTGGAACGATAGCGCCGGAACCATCCAATCCAAAATTCAGGCTCTGACTGGATATTCAGGGGCAACGGTCGCCGCCATCACGAACGGCTTCTCGATCACCTGGGGTGGAATTTGTAACCCCCTGGTCACTGTAACAAATAATACAACGGGTACCACCATCACGGTCGTCGATTCAATTCAGGCCGCGATCAATAATATTTTCGATAACGTGGCTGTGCCGAATGTTTATCCCTACACCGACGTCATTGTTGGAGCTCTCAGCCCTGGATTCAATATTCAGTTTGGTGCGGGAACCGTGGTGGGAACCAACCCCGTATCGAGTGCCCAACAGCAAGCCATCACTTTGGTCAATAGCAATACCCTCCAACACACATCCGATGTGACCAACGTGGCTATTGAAAATACTCAGATCGGTGCGCCAGCAATGGGTATCGGTTCAGCAACTTGCGCGACCACGGGACCAAACTTCGTGGCCGCTGGTGCTTTATCGGTAATTGGATCTCCCACTTCGGGATGGACGTCTGTCACTAACCAATTGGATTGTATCACCGGAACCAACGTCGAAGACGATACCCAGGCTCTCACCAGAAGATCCACTTTATTAAACGCACAAGCCAACGGGCCACTTCAGTCTATCATTGAGAAGGTCTCAAAGGTTACTGGGGTCTCCGCTGTTGTAGGTTTTGAGAACTTAAATGAAGCGGCCCTTCAGAATATTTCTGTCACTGGCCCAAGCTCATCTGGAACATTTCAACTCGCCATCGGGGTTGCTCTCAGTTCAGCAATTCCATATAACCCGACGGCTCTTCAAATTCAGACGGCACTCCAAACTATTTCGGGATTCAACAATACGATTGTCAGCGGTTCAGTAACCGCCGGCTTCGTCGTGGATTTCAACGGTGCAAACGGTGGTCAGCCACAGCCCTTGATGACGGTGGCAAATAATACCACCGGCCAGACCATCACACTGACGTTTGGAAGACCAGGAAAGAGCTTCGAGATCGTTGCTGAAGGTGGAACGGATCTCGCAGTTGCTACCGCGATCTTTGGAGCAAAGCCCGCTGGCATTCAAGCCTACGGCTCCACAATCGTCACAGTCCAAGATACTTTCGGAAATCCATACGCAATCGGGTTCTCAAGGCCGACCCAAGTTCCATTCTTCATCGCTTTGACTCTGGTTACAGACACCTACGTCATTCCTGGGAACTCTGGCTCTGGTCTCAACCCGAACTCTAAATTTACAGCGGCATCCATTCAGACCATTCAGCAGGAATTGGTCAATATCGGAAATGCCTTCGGTATCGGGGGGACAGTCATCGGATTTGGTACTGGTGGCTTGATCGGTGCCTTCAATAATATTCCTGGTATCGTATCGTACACACTTTATTTCGGAACCTCGGCAAGCCCGACCATGAATACAAATATTCCTCTCTTGCCAGAGCAGGTGGCGGAGTTTGAGACCTTCAATATTGATGTGAGCTACACCTGATGCTAGCCACTCAAATTACCAACTATTTGTCGGACGCACTCTCAAAACTCCTCCAGCAGTACAAGGGGCGGCCTAGACTTCAAGGTCTTTTGACCGCCTACATGAACGAAGTTCAAACTCTAGAAAATGCACTTTATCCCATAGATCGACTTCGACAGCTCGCCTACGCCTACGGAGCACAACTCGACGGGCTCGGAGAAATAATTGGGATCCCCCGAAATGGTCTATCGGATTCAACCTACATTTTATTTTTGTACGGTAAAATTGCGGAGAACTTTTCGGACGGAACAATTCCCGCTATCATCAACGTAATAAATTATGTATTTCAAGCCCAAGTGGTCATCATGCAGGAGGTTTACCCAGCCGGTATCTCTGTTCAGGTGGCCGGTACTCCCTTGAGTCCTTCGCTTTTTGCCCTGGCGGTGGGTTTGGTTCAAGCGGCGATGGGTGCAGGAATTCAGTTGGTCTTCATCGGTGGATCTGCCACTGTGAATATATTTAGGTTCGACGGACCGGGCGTGATCGGAAATATCAACGGATTTGGAGATTTGAATAACCCAACTGTTGGTGGAGGATTCGTATCAATACTGTGAGGAAGGGCTAGAATATGGCATCGAGACCATCGACATTCATCAACTGGACGGACGGCGTCAATACCAAAGTGGTCCAACCTCCTACGAGCAAACAACTTCAAGGTTGGGTTGCGGCAGAGGCTCCACCATTCCAGTACATGAACTGGCTCTTTTATATCCTCGATCAATGGACTCAATATTTAGACCAAGTTATCGAGACCGGAACCGGTGAGCTCGGAGTTCGCTTAATCAACGGTGGTTATTGGTCTTGGGCCACAGGAACCCCTGGAACATTCGGCTGGACAGCGGCCGCAAACTTATCCATTCCCGGTATCCCCGACAGTTATAACCAAATTGCCATCGGAAGCGTGACCATGGACGACGGCGATGTTGCCTACGTCACTGGTAATATTCCCATTTTCTCGACCTGTAATACCCAGGCAGGAATGAACATCATCACGGTCAATTTCCCCGGAAGTATTGTCCCTGGGGATGCCATCACAGGCCCAGGTATCCCAGGCGGAACCATCGTCAATACCGTATCGGGTAACCAAATCGTAATGAGTAATAACGCCACGGCCACGGCGACCGGTGTTGTGCTCACATTCTGTAATACTTCAGCCCTCACGGTGACGACCACACCGAACGATACTTTTGAACCCACCAATGCGACCTTCGTTCTCGCACGTCGCGTGGGGGATCTGTTGTATTTCGGGAACAACGCCACCGAAATGACCCTCAGAGATGGGGAGTCAAAGCTCCTGGTGTCGACCGGATACATGGTCTATACCGCCACGGCGGGTCAAAACATCACCGAAAATCAGGCCGTCTATATTTCAGCAGGGGGCGCAGATGGTGGTCGAACCGCCGGAGCAGCCTATCCTTGCGACGCTGGCGCTGCCAATGGACCCACGAGGTACCAATTTGTAGGGTTCGCCCTGGCCTCGGCCCTTACCGGCCAACCAGTGACCATTGTGCAAGCCGGACAGATGGGAAATTTTTCATCACTGATACCTGGCCAGACGTATTGGGTCAATCCTTCACTCCCAGGTGGAATTACCGCTACTTCTCCAACGGGAGCCCACCAATGGGTCATTCCGGTTGGTATTGCAATTTCATCCACTCAGTTGGATATTAACGCCGCGCTGTCCGCCACAGCGGGGCTCTTCGGAGGCTCGGGAGGGGGTGGCGGCAGTGCGATCACTTGGATCGAAGCCGACAATGCACCAGTCCCCAATATCAGTCCCATCGGCCTCAAAACCTTCGCCTTCTCCCAAGGGGATGGCCAAGCACTTTACGCGACAGTCAAGGTCCCTCAGAGCTATCTGACGGGCACACAAATATTCTGTTACATTGACTTCTATTCTCCTGACTCAACGGGTACCGCCTTCATGGCGGCCCAAACGACTTTGGTCAGGCAGGGTACGGACGCTATTTCTTTCACGGGTAATCAATACGGTTCGAGCAATACCGCAGTAACACTTTCAGCAGGGACAATTGACGTTCCGCAGGGTGTGGCTCTGGATCTCACGGATGCTTCGGGAAATATTAATAGCGTTCAGGTCAACCCAGGAGATTTGTTGCTTATTAAGATTTATCGGGGATCCGATACGGGTACGAGTGACTTGCAGGTGCCAGACACCTCAAGCTTGGCAATCTAACGGAGGGTGAGCATGTTCTTAAAATTATTTAAATGGTTCTTGATGGCTGGAGTTGTATTCGCAGCGGTGACAGAGCCCGACAAAATGCTTTTGTCACCCTCTCGAAATATTATTTATAACGGTGGATTCGAGCAAGGTCCTGCCGGATGGACCGCCTCTGGTGGAACATTCAGCACAACGAATACCGCGGCTAATGTCGGCTTTGGAAATAGAGCTGGTGCTTGGCTTGGATCTGCGTCGTCACAGACACTTCGATCACAATTGGTCGCTGTCCCTCCAGGACTTTATGGAAGGAACGGAGTCGCATCCTGTTTGATTCAAGTTCCCTCGGGAGCGGCAACTCATCTCTTGCAAGTTACCGACGGAACAAATATTTATGGATCTCAATCCGTAACTTCTCTACCAACTTATTCAAGAACGATTTTAAATTTTATTTTTCCTTCCTCTGGAAGTCTGGCCCTGCAACTTCAAACAGTGGCTTCTAGTGAACCTCAAATTTATATCGACGACTGTTTTATTCAACCAGCCGATGCGATTAATTTAAGTCAAGTAAGTCAAGCCGCCTTTGTCGGGCAGATATATTTTACCCAAACGGGACAGCCAGGTAACTTCTATTACCCAGGAACCTCTCTAACTGATGCCACTGAATATAATTTTACAAATTCACCAACTATTGTTGGAAATGTCTCTCAGGCAAGTCAAATTGGTGGAATCACTCAATATGGAATTCACTGGACTGGTGGTCCTGGGGTTTATCAGGCAAATTTTCAATTCGCCATTAACTACGCTGGTTGTTCAAGTGGTGGCGATGGAATGGGCATGGAGATTGTCGATGAAAATAATAATATCGTCGGACAAAATTTCCAGCAATTTCTAGGTGCTTCAGGTCAAAATCAAATTCCATTTGCGAATTTAAAGGCAACTTGGACCTATACCACTGGTGGAACTCACGACTGGCACATGAAAGTGCAGTCCGGGAACTGCTCTTATATAACGATAACTAATTCCATCGGATATAACGGAAATACTGAAGTAGTTTTAAATTATTCTCCTGGGCCTCAACAGCTTGCCTTCAATCCACAGACCGCAGCTTGGTTCGTAGACGCTTATTATGGAGGTTTTGCCGCGAGCACATTCACTGGTTACTATCCAGGCGGACAAGCTCTGACGGTTAGCCCTGGAAGTTTACCTGCCCAAGTTCCTTGCTCGTCAACAAATCCTCCTCAAACGAGCAACTGTTCTTCCGGAACCTCACAGTCTGGTATTTCATTTAATATTCCAGCCCCGGGAGCCATCGAGGTTTGTTACCAGGTTTATTTTCAACTGAGCGCGGGAACAAGTCAGAACGTATATGTATTTAGTAATGTGGATTGGACAGCAAATAGTGATGATTCAGTGGTTGTTCAAGCGGGAACTTCGCAAGTTCTGGATCAAAATAATTTTGACGCCACTGGTTCGAGTCAACACGGTTCTTCTCCAACGGTATGTCAGACTTTTGTTATTCCAACTTCTGGTCAGGTAACTTTTAGGGCCAAACAGCAATTCAATGTTCCTGATGCTCTATCCGTCGGAGTGGCTCACTGGACGGCTCGGCCGATCACACAAAATATTCCGATGCCGATTCTTGTGAACTCTGTGGTAAGTACCTATCCAGGAGTAATTCATCAAGAAGCAGCAATTTGTGTCTGTAACTCCGCAAGTAGCGGTCAACCATGTTCTGATGGTGGAAGATTTATCGCTTATCAAACTTGGTTTAGCACAGGATATTGTCAGATTAATTTTGCTCCTGGACTTTTCAGTCAAACTCCGAGCTGTGTCGCCAATGCCTATATCGGTGACGGACAAAACGAACTTGCCACAATTTTCTTTGAAGAAAGTGACAGATATCAATTCATTTTTACCTTGGCAAATACCAACGCTAGAACCGATACGGTTTGGAACGTAATGTGTCAGGGGTATTGATGAAAAATATTCTTCTTATTGGACTGATTTTATTCCCATTAATAGGAATGGCCGATACTCCTCCGGCGAGGACTATCAATTCGGAGACCTACGACGCCTCCGGAAATCCCATTGGAAGTACCAGCGGATCTCTTAATGTCAATGTGACCAACTCTGGTGGGACCTCCACGGTCAACCAGGGAACAGGAAATGGTTCTTCACCTTGGTCGGTTTATTTTCTCACTCCGCCGACAATTCTTTCCCAACAGTCGGGAACTTGGACCACTGGACGAACCTGGACTCTATTAAATTCCACAGATTCCGTAACCTCTTATGAGGGGGGATCTTGGAATGTTGGCGTATCAGGAACTGTTACTTCTAATATTGGCACTACTGGCGGCTTGGCTCTTGACTCAACACTTTCAACACTCAGTGGAAAGTTCACTACAACCGTCAATGGCCTTAAAGTTGATGGAAGCGCGGTAACTCAGCCTGTCTCTGGCAGCGTTAGTGTCAGCAATTTTCCAGCTACTCAGCCTATTAGTGGAACTGTCAGCGTGTCTAATTTTCCTGGTACCCAACCTGTGTCTGGAACTGTTACGGCAAACCAGGGAACTGCGGGCGCGTCCGCGTGGAAAGTCGACGGCTCCGGAGTCACCCAGCCAATCAGTGGCTCAGTATCAGTCTCAAACTTTCCGGCCACACAGCCGATTAGCGGAACGGTTACAGCAAATGCCGGCACAGGCACTTTTACAGTGGGACAGTCAACAGGATCAAACCTGCACGTCGATGTCGACAACTTCCCAAGTGTGCAAGCTGTGTCACAAAATGGGACATGGACAACAGGGAGAACATGGACACTCCTAAATACCACCGATTCGGTTAACGTCGGGAACTTTCCATCCACATTTGGGGTAACACAATCGACTTCACCGTGGGTCACTTCACGGAACTGGAACCTATCCTCTGGATCTGATTCAGTCTCAGCCGCACAAAGTGGCACTTGGAATATTACAAATATCACGGGAACCGTATCTCTTCCCACAGGGGCAGCGACATCCGCAAACCAATCCACGGTCATCGCAAATCAAACGAATGCGAGCCAGAAGACACAAATTGTTGACGGTTCAGGGAACGTTATAGCTTCAACCTCAAATGCTTTGAATGTGGCCGTGACCTCCAGCTCAGCATCTTCAGGTCGAGGAACAGTCACCAACGTAAGAAATGTTTATTCGACTACACCGGTCACGACTTCTACCTTTGTGACTTTGATCTCTTCGACAAGTGCCACAACAAATTCAATTTATACATTCGACAGCTCGGGTCAGACTTTGAGGCTAAACTATGCGGCAACGTGTGGTGCCTTGGCTGCTGGAACAAACGAGCTTTATATAACCCCAGGGGGTAACGCAAGCCAACCCTGGACAATTCCCGCGAGTCAGTGTGTGGGTATTCAGGCGATAAGTACAACGGCTAGTGGAGGAGAGTTAGACTTAACTCTATTCAAATGAGAAAGATTACATCTCTCTTAGTAACGTTATCTTTACTGGCCTCAACCGTTACATCCGCCGGACCGACCGGCACATGGTCAGGTTCAACAACTCACCAATTTTTCCCCACCATAATTCAAGCCTTACTTGGTAACGGTTACTCTTTAGTTCCGTCCCAAGCCTATTTCGGGGATTGTTCAGATGGTAACGTCACCATTTCTTCGGGCACGACAACCCTCGCCCGGGATATGTTTTACAATAACCTGACCATCAACGGGACCGGTGTTCTCTCGATTCAAAATCAAAGGGTTTTTGTTTGCGGGACCTTGGATTTAACCGCTGCCGCTGCTGGGGCGATATTCGCTACAGGAAATTCTGGCGGTAACGGTGGGGCAACCGGAGGTGCTGGTGCGGCCGGTGCTGCCACTGGTGCCGGAACAATCATGGCTTCCCAGGCCGGTGGTGCTGGTGGGGCAAGTTCCGCGACCACTGGAGCCCAAGGAGCCGTAGGAAAAGGCGGGAATATTGTCTCCTGTGTTGTCGGGACATCCGGTTCAGCCGGAAGTTCTGGTGCTGGAGGAGCGGGTGGAGGGGGCGCTGGTGGAGCAACCAGACCACAAGTTGTTTGTACCGCAGCCCCAATGCGAGATGTCACCAGTTGGTATATTCCAGCAAATGGTGCGGGAACTTCCTATAACCCTGGTGGGGCTGGTGCTGGCGGAGGAGCCGGTGGCGGTGACGGAACAACTTCAGGTGGTGGGGGCGGAGGCGGAGGCGGAAGTGGAGCCTCGATTTATCTGTCAGCCTTCAATATCGCTACCAGTGGATCGTCTGTGGCAGGAACAATCGTCGCCAATGGTGGAAAAGGTGGCAACGGTGGAACGCCAACTGGAACTTGTACCGCGGGTTGCGGAGGCGGCGGAGGTGGCGGTGGGGGATCTGGTGGCTGGATTATTATTCGATATCAGACCAAAACCGGTGCGGCTGTTACAAATCTAATTCAAGCCCTTGCCGGGGCCGGTGGAACAGGTGGAACCCACAAAAATACTGGCGGTGTCGATGGCGGTAACGGAAATGCCACGGCAGCTCAACCTGGTCTCATTGAACTTTTGAATTTATCCACAGGGTTATCCACAACTTCAATTTCGGGGAGTTCGACGTTATGAGCAATCTTTCAAACGATGCTTACGGCCACACTGTGACCATGACGACGGACGGAACAACGGATACCTACACCGTGGCCGGTACTCAAACATTTCAATTTCCCGCTGGAACTTCACAGTCGGTGGTTTATTTATCCATAGCTCAACAGTGGAACCTACAAATGTTCAACACGGCTCTCACGGCGATGGTAAATAGCCACTACACAAACGAGACACGTCTCCGTTGGGTTCAAAACTGGATCGAATCGACGGTTAATGGCTGGACACAGAGACTGGCCTACATAAATACCCTGGTAAATTGGGGAGCTTCGATCACGAATTACACCGCCACATATATTCAAACCATTATGGCGATGAATGATCCTAGTGTTGTGGCTTCTACGACTTGGGATTTTTCCGCAGTAGAGGCGGCAGACCCACAAATAAATTTACTGACCTACGCTGGAAAAGGAACTTCATGAGGCTGATTTGGACAAAGAATTACCTACCTCTGAGTGTTGCGATCCGTGGGATCACTGGGGAGGATTGTTCACATTTCGCTTTCGTATTCGAGAGCCAAGCCAGAAGTCTTGTTTTTCAATCAAATTTACTCGGAACAAATGTCGAATTTTATTCAAAGCTCAATAAAGCTTTTGGATTTAGTCTCGTTCATCAAGTTGAAATAAAACTTTCTGACAAGGAAGAGGACGCTGTTTGGGATGTGATCGTGAATAAATATTCCGACGTAGGGTACAATTTCCTCGGGGCAATTTACCTCGGGTGGCGATATCTCTTAAAAAGGATATTCAGACTTCCTCTGACTGCCAAAAATAAATGGACTCAACCCGGAACGATGTTCTGCGACCAAGTTTATCAGGTTCTAAATCAAATCAGCTCATCGAAGCTGCCCTATATTAACGTAATGGGCGGCATGGACACACCATTTGTAGTGTGGGAAAGGGTGAGCGGTGCTCGTAAGTGATTCTCAGCCTTTTGGTATAAACTACGCGGCCTTCGATCAATCGTCGAGCCTCTACGTTCTCGCGAAGATCTACGATGAGACAAACGGAGGTGCTTTCGTTACCCAAGTTCCACTCACCCACCGAGCGAATGGAATGTACGTCGGAACTTTCGCAGGAGTTGGTGGAAAAACCTATTCGATAGTCACCCTGGTGTTTACGGACCCAGGTTATACAACGGTCGACCCAAACCGATCTCCCGGGGCCGATACCTACCAGTGTGTTGACTTTGCAGCGATATCTCAGTCAACTACGGTAGGAATAAAAGTTCTAAGGGGAGAAGTTCTCACACCACCACAGCTCATAGGCGTGGTGATAACCCCTCCGATTTTGCGCGGACGGGTCTTTTGCCAAGGGGGATAAAATGGAAGAGTGCCCAACATTTTTTGATCTTTTTATCGGGGACGACCTTCAGGCTCAACTTCTCGGGATACAAGAGAACGGTGATCCTGTTCCTCTGACGGGTGTGACGGATATTCAAATTTCATTTCCGAACGATCCGAAAGCCCAACAGCCGACACCGACCTACACGGCATCTTTAATCAACGGGCAAATTGCGGTTGTCGATGCGACCCTTGGAAAGTTCTCACTGACCATACCGAATGCGGTGACCCAATATTTCTTGGCGATCATCGGGTTCGATGTGGATATTGTGGTAATTTTCTCTGGGGTGAAGACAACGTACCGAATCCCCGCTGGCTGCAATATCAAAAATAGAAGCTACGTCCAGTATAGCTCATAACTTTTATCTTGACTCCAGTCATGGTGGTTCGATAGTTTGCCGACATGAGCAAGAGCGGGAAAGTTCCATTTCACAGGAATTGGCTAAAGGAAGCCTATTTAATCGCGAAGGGTATGGATATTCCGCCGAAGAAGGAACACATCAAGGCGGCAATAAACCAGCTCATTGGGATTCAAAATGAGGCTCACAAACTTCGTCAAGTAATGCAAAGGGCCTACGATCAGGCTTGCAAGAACCGAAAAGAAAAGGGACTCCCCATACCCCCATTCCCGCCCTCGCTTGTACCCCCGGAGAAGCAATGAACAACGTTCATAACGATCACCAAAACATGGTTGAGGCATTTCCCTGGCAATCCGACGATCAAAAAGAGGGATATTTGGCCTACGTTCAATATCGAAAGCAACTTGGCCTTCCACCACCGCCGACGATTGATATTGCGTTGGTCTGGTTAATACAGAAAAACCATGAATCCTACGAGTGGCAAAGAGATACCTTCGGGGATCAAATTTCGACTCTCCAGGGCGATATACGAGCCCTCCAGTACAAATTAAATCAACTGGTCCCCTCGACAGATGCAAACAAACCCGCATAGGGTTACACTGTCCGTGTGGAAGAGTTAATCAATACCAAAAACGGAATAGCCGGCCTTATCGCATCATTGGTGGTTATCGTCGCACTGCACCTGGTATGGCGCGTCTTTGAATTTATTTGGGGATTGCTAAAGAAAAAACAGGGAGCAACCGAGAAGACCCTGAAAGATTTGGTCACCGCTGTAGAACTCAACACAAAGGAATTGAAGGAAATTAAGCGTGATATGGGCGACCTTCCGAAGCTACGCCTGGACTTGCGCCGCTCCTTCAGGGCCATTAAGTTCATGAGTGGCGACAAATGGAGCAAAGTTCGCTCGGCGATGATGGGTAACGAGGACCTTCCCTCGTAGAGGAGTATTTAATGAAAAATTATTTCAAACCACTTTTGTTTGTCGTGTTCATGTTCACTTTGAGCTTCGCTGTTTTTGCTCTCGCACAAGCGACCCCTCCGCCAGTGGCAACAACCACGGCACCGGCGACGAGTGCC
>Ga0181537_10000186_pt1 | contig 57331 bp, 46 predicted proteins | sample PEATcosm2014_Bin_39_FD_119765 | JGI IMG/M metagenome (GOLD analysis project Ga0181537, IMG submission 119765) | Peatland microbial communities from MTU Mesocosm Facility, Houghton, MI, USA - PEATcosm2014_Bin23_10_metaG | ecosystem: Environmental > Terrestrial > Soil > Wetlands > Peat | place...
ACCTGAAGCGCTTTCCGATCGACATGCTGAAAATTGACCAGTCCTTTGTCCGAGATCTGGCAATCGGGTCGGGCGATGCCAGCATAGTAGGGGCGGTAATCAGCATGGCGGAAAGCTTGAACCTGCAGGTGGTGGCCGAAGGTGTAGAGACCCCGGAGCAGTTCGAATTGCTCAAAGAACAGGGTTGTCCGGAGGCTCAGGGGTTTTTCTTCAGCCCTCCGGCGGGCGCTGAAGATGTCACACAACTCTTGCGGCGTGGAAAATGGGTGCGACAACCCTCTGAGCCGCTGCTGTTACGGGGTCCGCAGACGGCATGGACCTCGCATTAACATAATGTCGGCTCGGCCCGGGTACGCTCGGGAGATTTTTCGCTCTAATGTTCGATGCCGAACAGATGCGCGGGCGATGGTTGGTTAGCGTCGCCGGACTGACTCCGTCAGCTCCCTTTAGGAACCCCTACTGACCCCATCAGATAGGTTCCGCGGACTCAGTGCTTGGCCCGTCGACGGCATCATCGCCATCGACGGGCCTCTATTTACCAGAACAGGGTTGTGCGGCTGTTACGCCCGTTTATTTCACACCGGCATCCGAGTCTCTTCGGCAATTGAGACCAGACCGGGGATCCCGCAGTGGAAACCCGCGCTATGTGCCACAGCGTACAGACCGACCCCAGCAGGGAGTAGAGCATCACATTTGCATTTTATGCATTGCTGGTAGCCGCTGAGGCGCCGGAGTGGACACGAACAGGTACGCGCAACACGCGGTTCAGGCCAGATCCGTCGCGCAGCGGGCCAGCCGCGTTCCGCTCGCCCGTCTACAGATGACATTTTAAGGGAGTAACTCCAATTGAGCGAACTGAGAGTCATCAAGAAATACCCGAACCGGCGGCTCTACGATGTCCGCCTGAGCCGCTACGTCACGCTGCAGGACATCTACAGATTGCTGGCGGATCAGATCGAGATCAAGGTCCTGGAACAGCGCTCGGGGCGGGACATCACCCGTCTGGTATTGCTACAGGTACTTATAGATCAGGAGGCAACCGCCTCAGCCCTGCTCTCCGACGCTTTCCTAACGCACCTGATTCGCAGCTACTCCGCGGCGGAGGCGCGCGCGATGGCACAGCACTTAGAACGTGCAATCGACATGCATCTTTCCGCAGCTGCGCCGCCCGGAGTGGAAAGAGTGGCGCAGCCGCGTGCCAGCGTGGAACGGCCAGCCTTTGCGCCATGATATTCCATGAGTTTCCCTCAATGCGGTTGCGCGGCGCGGCGAACTGCGGGATCGAAGTTCGCGGGTGCGTCTCTGGACATCGGCTTTGGTCGGCGGCTACCTGGGGCTGGTCTGGGCCCGGCAGCTACAGATCTGGACTACAAACACTGAGGTCAGAACATCGCCTATGAACAGCGACCCTGCAACTACCGAACTGATGACGGGATCGGGCCGCCTGAGCCCGGTAGCGGAAAGCTACTCGCCCATATCCGGCGGCCCGGCAGAACGGCAATCGCTCTTCAAGTCCCTCAACGAGGCCTTGGCGGCCGAGCTGGTCTGCGCGCTTCGCAGACGCATCAGGCAACGCCTGGCGTCGGACTCGGAAGGTGCCGAGGCGAGCATTGAAACTGGATTTCAATTCTGGGCGGATTTTCAGCTCGCGAACCGAATGGCGGAGCGCATTGCGCAGCTCGGTGGCCGCCCGGAGCGCGCCCTGGAGAATCTGGGTGCTACGGACCACGGCGAGTCCGAAAGTCTTGTGCCGATGGCCGAGCGGGTAGCAGCGGATCTGGCTGCTGAGAGAGCCGCCGCCGCCCTGCATACGAAACTGTTGGTGCGGCTGCGAATCAGCGATCCTGGAACCAGCGTACTGCTGTGCGAGCTGCTGGTAGAGGGCGAGGAGCAACTCCGGATATTGTCGGACCTGGTTGCCTCACGAAAAGACTGGCATGAGGATCACTCCGAGCTGAGCGCTCACGGTTCCGTGTAGAAACAGTTGCGGCTGGGCCGATATACCACTGCGACTCAACGCTTGCGGGCGCTTAGCGTTCCCAGCAGGCGAGCCGCGACTGCGGCAGAAGCTCGGGGCCGGGGTTTCGGGAATTCACGGTTACCGGCCGCACCGTTGCCGGGCTCGGCGACCCCGGAGGTACGGTACGAAATCGTTGCCGCGGGGCGGGGCGGTGCCTCTGACGGCCTGCCTGTGATGTCCTCATGCTCATTACGGGCATTGGGTGCGCTCGGTGCGTGCATTGTGACCTCGGGAGCTGGTATGGCGGGCGTGAGCTGACAGGCCCGATCCGTACGCTACCATCCGCTGCGCGGGTTGGTCGGTTCGCTAACTAACAGTGTCCGCGCCCGTAAGAGATGAAGCGCCAGCGAACCGCCGGAATCCAGGAGCTCTTGCCATCCATCGGGTGCCAGGGCGCAAACGCGATCAGTCCTGATGCGATTCAATGGCAATTTCTTTCTGACTGAGTAGGAACCTGATGTCTATCGGCACTGTAGTCGGGGCGGCCCTCTTTGTGGTGTTCATCCTCTGGTTCCTGCTTGGAATTGGAATCTCATCGGCTCGGCACCCACAGATCCCGGTACCGCCGGCGTAGCGCGGGAAAAGAAGCTCACCTGAACTGGGCCACGCTGGTGTGTCGGCAAGTGCCGCGCAGTTGATGACGTTGCGCATTGCAGGTTCCTGTGTGCGGTGCCGTCCCGATCTGAGCGTGCGGATCGTGGTTTCATATAAACCACAGTCAATTCCGATCCACGCAGGACCAGCAGAACTTAATGCCATTTTTCGCTCAGGCCGGCCCCGGTCTTCACTATCTGGTTCGTGGGCGCGGGGAGACTGTGCTGTTGATCCATGGCCTTGGATCGAGCGGAGCGGACTGGGCCTTCCAGGTTTCAGCCCTTGAGAGCAGCTTCCAAGTCATCGTGCCAGATCTGCCAGGCTGCGGTCACAGTGCGACGCAGAGCCAGCGGCCGCAGATCGAGTCTTTCGCGGCCAGTCTGTGGGCGCTGATGGACCATCTGCACGTACAGCAGGTGAACATAGTTGGCTTTTCGCTGGGCGGCGCCGTAGCGCTGGAGATGGCATTGCAGCGACCCGCCTCCGTGCCGCGTCTGGCGCTGATCAACAGCCTGGCCTCCTACCACATTGACAGTTTTCGCAAGTGGCTTGAGGCCCGGGTGCCCGCCCTGTTGATTCCACTCCTGGGCATGGCCCGCATCGCGCGCTTGAGCGCCGCTCGACTCTTTCCGGAGACGTGGCAGGGCCAGCTGCGTGAGCGCGCGATTTCGGTCATCGGCGCTGTTTCGGCGCCGACCTACCTTGGGTTGCTCAAGGCGCTGGAAGCCTGGTCATGCACGGCGCGGCTGGGTCAGCTTCAGGCTCGGACGCTGTTGCTTTCCGGTGAACATGACTACGCGCAACCTGCGGAAAGGTCCGCCCTTGCGGCCGCGCTGCAGGCATCGACGCTCACGGTGCTTGGATCGAGTCACGGCACGCCTTTTGACTCCGTCAGGGCTACAAATGCCGGCCTCATAGCCTTCCTAACGGACATTTCACTGCCAGCAACGTCGGACTGGCAGCGTGATCAGCCACTTGACCCCATGCCCTGGCCCGGTGCCGGAAGCATCGCTGAGGAGCATGCCGCCGGGCACCGCGCTTAGGCCTGTTGTCCCTCCCGACACTGGCTGCTGCGAAACGATCATCGCTGTAAACACGGTCGGTGTTTCGCCGCGGCTGGCTCCTGAGGCTGCCGGCACTCGCATACCAGCAACTCCAAGTTACTGCGCGAAGTTTTCCGAATATCGCCGTCCCGCGGCACCCCGACCTGCCAAACAGACGGCGCTTATCGGCGCTACACTCCTCAGGTGAGCCTCAGCCAACACGCCTCTTTGATCAATGACATGCCGGCTCTGTTTCATGCCCTGAGACCCATCGTGTTCGCCGTTCTGCATGTTGTCCTTGCGGGGGCCGTCACCGTGCATGTGTTGCGCGGCCGGCATGTCAGCAGATCGGCGGCGGCGTGGATCGGACTCGCCTGGCTTGCGCCCATCCTGGGGACAGCACTCTATCTGCTGCTTGGCATAAATCGGGTACGCCGCCGCGCCGCCACGTTCAAGACCCTCAAGGCTCCGGGGCGGACTGCTGAGCCGCTGGGCCGATTGCCGCGAGATGATCACCTGATGCCCCTGAGTCTGGCGGCTGACCGCATCACCCAGCGCTCTGCCCTTGAGGGCAATGCCATTAGGATGCTGAACAGTGGCGATGAGGCCTATCCGCTCATGATTGCGGAGATCGCTGCCGCACGCCACAGCGTTGCCCTGTCTTGTTACCTGTTCCGGAATGACAGTGTGGGTCGTGAGTTTATCGAGGCGCTGACTAAAGCTTCGCGCCAGGGGCTTTCGGTTTGTGTGATCGTCGATGGTTTTGGGAGCGGTTATTTCCGCTCATCTGCCTATAGGCACCTGCGGGCTAATGGAGTGGCCGCAACGCGCTTCCTGCATTCTCCGCTCCCCTGGAGAATGCCTTTTCTGAACCTGCGCTGTCACAAGAAGCTCCTGCTGACCGACGGCCGCGTGGCCTTCATGGGCGGCCTGAATATTGGCGCGGAGAATCTGACGGCCGCGCGCCCCGCCAAAGCGGTGCACGATACGCACTTCAGGGTGGAGGGTCCCATCGTCATCCAGTTGATGCGCTCGTTTGCGGACGACTGGTATTTTACGACCGGCGCGCAGCTGAGCGGTGAGGCCTGGTACCCGCCGCTGCGTACATATGGACCAAGCACCGCGCGCGTTGTTACCTCGGGTCCGGATCAGGATATCGACAAGATAGAGTTCCTCATGCTCGAGGCGGTTGGAATTGCCCGGGAATCCATTCGGATCATGACGCCCTATTTTGCACCGGATGAGCGACTGATCACCGCACTCTGCCTGGCGGCGCTTCGCGGCGTGAGCGTTGAGCTGATACTGCCCAAGCGCAGCAATCACCCATTCGTCGACGGGGCGGCACGGGCCACGATCGCTCCTCTGCTGGAATGCGGATGCAAGGTGTGGGCTCACCTGCCGCCCTTTGATCATTCGAAGCTGATGACCGTCGATAGTCTGTGGTGCCTGGTCGGCAGCGCAAACTGGGACATCCGCAGTCTGCGCCTGAACTTTGAGCTGGACCTGGAAGTGTATTGTCCAACTGCAGCGAAGCGGCTCAACGAGCACATGGACCACTTGCAGCTTGAGCCGATAACAGTGCAGACACTTGCCCAGCGCTCACTCTCGACGGTGCTGCGCGATGGCATTGCCATGCTGATGATGCCCTACCTTTAGGCTGAGCCTCATGACTAAGCGCCTCGGCAGCCAGACCGAGCCGACCCGTAGCGCTGGTGCAGCGTGCGCTGCTCGGACATGAGCGATTTGCGCTCGTTCGAGCGCGCCGAACTGCAAGGCTGAGAGACGGTCATGGCCTTAAGGCCGGGAACTGGCGGCGGAAGCCTTAAGGGCGATCGTGAGTTTCATCGCACAGCCACCACACCTCACCCCGCGCGCGATCATCTTGTCAGTTTGCGCGGGTCCTGTGTTCCCGGCGCGGTGGGGAAGAAGCCTGTGCGGCGTGAGGACGCCTGCGCTGGGTCCGCCACGCCATTCGCAGAATCCGGGCTTTGCGCTGAGGCGAGGCTCTCCTGCCTCGCCAGCCAGGCGACGAAGCCGATCACCGCGGTGGCAGAGAGCAGTCCGCTAAGGTCCATCTGAACTCCCGATGCAGTGATCTGGAGCTCATTCAACCACGGGCGAGCAAGCCTGGTCGGAGCGTTACCGCACGCAGGCATTGCCTGTTGAGCGATCTGACGGGTGCGCGCAGGGGCGGCGGGATCATCGCTCCTTTGATGAGCGGGCTTTGGCTCGGCGGTGCCTTGTAACGTGACCTGCCCAGAGGCGCGAAACTGCCGACAGGAATACGATACCAAGTACGAGCAGGAGCAGCGCGCCCAGAGCCAGATAGTGCCAGGGCGATCCCAGCCACGCCTTGATGAGCAACCAACGATTGCCGAGCAGGTAGCCCAGCAGGATGTAACATACGGCGGAACCGGCCGAGCCGGCCAGGTTGTAGCCGACAAAAGTTCGCCAGGATATTGTGGTCATGCCCGCCAGTACGTTGACTGCGGCCGGCGGAAATATCGCAATGAAGCGTGAGATAAAGACGCTCTTCGCACCGTGACGGGTGAAATAACGTTGCGGCCAGCGGAGGCTGTGGGTTCTCATATGCAGCCAGCGAATCCGATCCAGCCGACCCTGCGATAGCCGCCGCCCGCCCCAGAAGGCGCAGAGGCCCCCCAGAAAACACGCCGCGGTGCCGGCCACCATGGGTTGCCAGATATCGCCAGCGTACTTGCCCATCACGAAGCCCGCGCCCAGGAGGATCGTTTCTCCTGGCAACGGTACGCCGACGTTGTTCAGGAATACGCCGACAAACACCACGATGTAGCCGTAACGGGGAATATGAGGCAGCAGGGAATGCAGCCAGCTCAGCATAACTAGGCGGCCTCACCGAGCGGGCATAACGGAGGTCGGGCGGCAACGCCTTGCCTGAACACGGCGCGCGCAGTTGCGGACACCAGAGGATGATCAATCTGGCGCGAAAGTCGAAGCAGCCCGCCAGTAGCCTTGGAAACCTGAGCGGGATTCAGCTGCCACCGAATGAACAATCGGCTAATCGCTACAGGCACTGAACTCAGGCCACGTCAGATGGCCGTCGTGGCCCAGGTTGCATCTGCTGAAATTACGGCTCAGCCAGATATCGCCCTTGACGTCATCTGCGCTCAGGTAGCCGCGCTTGTGCGTATCCAGGCGGTTAAAGTCCTGATGTGAACCCGGCGGACGAGTGACGCCGTTCGCATTGGCTGGCGGCGAAAAATCTCCCACTTCATTGCGATCACCGGAGGCTTGGGACAGCTCCTGAGCAAAGCTCTGTGGTGCTACCAGCACCAAGCCGGCGATCACGATGGACGGTAGATAGGTCAGTTTCATTGCCATTCTCCAAGAGATTGCAGGCCACGCTCACCGTGCCACGCGTCGCGGCATTCATGAGCAGCCGCACTCCGAGAATTCATTGATGGCGAGGGGTCTCACCTATCGGCGCTTCTGGCGGCGTACCTGAACAGAAGAAGCCTGCGCCGTGCGCCTGAGTGCGTCTGTACGGTAACACCCTGAGGTTTATCGGAGCTGCTTCACCCCAACGAATCGAGGCCATCGTCACCAGCGGCGCCCTTGCACCGCCGCGCCTAGATGCTGGCCAGGGCCCGCGCCAGGTCGGCACGCAGGTCCTCGACACCCTCCACCCCCACGGATAGCCGTATCAGCGAGTCGTCGATGCCGCGCGCGCGTCGATCGGCGGCCGGGATTGATGCATGTGTCATGATCGCCGGGTGCTCGACCAGGCTTTCGACGCCGCCAAGGCTCTCGGCCAGAGCAAACAACTCCAGCTTCTCGAGAAAGCGCTTGGCGCCATCAAGATCGGTTGCCAGCCGCAGCGAGATCATGCCGCCGAAACCATGCATCTGCCGCGCCGCCAGCGCATGCTGCGGGTGCGATGCGAGTCCGGGGTAAAACACGCGTGCCACCTGCGGCTGCGATTCCAGCCACGTGGCAAGATCCAGGGCGTTGGCGCAATGGCGCTCCATGCGCAGCGCGAGGGTTTTCAGCCCGCGTAGCGCCAGGAAACTATCAAATGGCCCGGCAATCGCGCCCACGGCGTTCTGCAGGAATCCAAGCCGTTCGCGCAGTGCCTGCTGATGGGGCTCACCGCCGACGATCGCAATGCCGCCGATCACATCGGAGTGCCCATTCAGGTACTTGGTGGCTGAATGGACGACGACATCGAACCCCAACTCGAGCGGCCGCTGCACCCACGGGCTCGCAAAGGTGTTGTCGACGACTCCAATCACGCCACGACCCCGGAGGAGGGTGGCAATGGCACGCAGGTCCGCCAGTTGCAGCAATGGATTCGTTGGAGTTTCCACCCAGACGAGCCGGGTCTCCGGCCGCAGCGCAGCCTCGAGCGGCGCGGGTTCGGCAAGGTTCACATAGCTGACACTCAGGCCGGCGCTCTGCCGTCGTACCCGCTCGAACAGCCGGTAGGTACCGCCATACAGATCATCGCCCGAAACAATGTGCGATCCGGCCGGCACCAGCTCCAGCACGGTCGCGATCGCGGCCAGCCCGGAAGCAAAAGCGAAGGCCTGCGAGCCACCCTCAAGATCCGCGGCGCAACGCTCATAGGCCATGCGCGTCGGATTGTGGGAGCGGGCGTAGTCATAGCCCTGATGAACACCTGGACTGCTCTGAACGAAGGTGGAGGTCGCATAAATCGGCGGCATGATGGCGCCGGTGGACGGATCAGGCGTCTGGCCCGCGTGGATTGTGCGTGTGGCGAAGGTGTAGCTGGACTTGTCGTCACTCACTTGAGCGATCTCCGCAGATGATTCAGCAGGTCAAAGCGTGTGATCAGCCCGTGGAAGCCGTCTTCGTCGGCGACCATCGCCACCAGGCCGCGATCCAGAATCGCGCGAAGCGCAAAGATATTCGCAGTCGGCGCAATGGTCTGGGGCGCCGGGGTCATGGCCGAGCGCACTGGCGAGCGAAATTGCTCCGCGTCTGCCTGCACGGTCATCAGCAGATCGGATTCGTCGATGACCCCAACCAGCTGTTGGTGCTCCAGCACCGGCAGTTGCGAGATCTCGTAGAGGCGCATGCGCTGGAACGCGGTCAACAACGTATCCTCGGGCGCGACGCTGACTACCGTGGCATCTTCGGCCCGGCGCGAAATCAGATCGCGCAGGTCGCCAAAGCTGCGTCGCTGCAGCCAACCCTGGTCGATCAGCCACTGATCATTGTAGACCTTGGACAAATAGCGCGTGCCGGTGTCGCAAACGAAGCTGACCACGCGCTTGGGCCGCGTCTGCGCCTGACAGTATTTGAGTGCGGAGGCGAGCAACGTACCGGTCGAGGATCCGCCCATGAGACCTTCGCGGCGTAGCAGCTCGCGCGCCGTACTGAAGCTCTCCTGATCGGCAATCGAATAGGCGGCCCGCACACCGGACAGATCCGCGATCGTCGGCACGAAGTCCTCCCCGATGCCTTCCACAGCCCACGACTTGGCCTGCCCGATGTGGCCAGAGCGTGTGTACTCCGCGAGGATGGAGCCGACCGGATCGGCCAGCACAAACTCCAGTTGCGGCTGCACCTTGCGAAAAAACCGGGTCAGGCCGGTCAGGGTGCCGGAGGAACCCACTCCGACGACAATGGCATCCACATCGTGCCCGGTCTGCGCCCAGATTTCTGGCGCGGTGCCGGTCTCATGGGCGAGCGGGTTGGCCGGATTGTTGAACTGATCAACGAAATAGGCTCCCGGGATCTCACTGGCGAGCCGGGCTGCGTAGTCCTGGTAGTACTCGGGATGGCCCTTGCCGACATCCGAGCGCGTCATGCGTACGTCCGCACCCAGCGCCCGCAAATGCACGACTTTCTCCGTCGACATCTTATCCGGCACCACCAGTACCACGCGGTAGCCCTTGGCGCCCGCGACCAGCGCGAGTCCGAGCCCGGTGTTGCCTGCCGTGCCCTCGACTACGGTGCCCCCTGGGCGCAGCTTGCCCTCGCGCTCCGCCGACTCGATCATCGACACGCCGATGCGATCCTTAATTGAGCCACCGGGGTTCTGTGATTCGAGTTTGAGCAGCAGCGTGCACGACCCGGTGTCGAAGCGCGTAATCCGGACCAGCGGTGTGTTGCCGATTTGATCGAGTACCGCTGGGCGAACCGTCGACATCTCTCACCTCGGCGTTCGGGAAAAAGCAGGCAGATGGGAGGCACGCATGACGACGCAGGCACCCCAACTCCATCGTTGGCCCTATTGTAAGGCGACGCTGCCCGCGATTGTCAGAGATCGCCCGTTATGGGGCCGAGTACAGGTGCATGGGGCGTTGCACCCGCCGAGCGCTGGCTGGCGCGCTCGGCGCGATTTGTCCTGGGACTTTGCAGTGACCTGAACGCTCACGGCACCGCGTGTGATCCGGTGGCCGCGGGCTCTGGCGGCGCAGTGCTGGCGTCACCGCTTCTATGGAGGTCGCGATCCTGTCACAGAGCGGTGACATCGGTAGGCGGGCGCGATGCCCTTTGTTATCGTGCTCTGGCATCGCCTGTTAGCCCCCGGGGCAGACCCTCAGGGCCGCTGCCGGCGGGCTACTTCCGATCGCCCCAACTAACAGGCCGTTTAGAACCCGCCGGAGAATTGACATGTCCGAGACCGACCCGCGCCCGAGTGCGGCAGTGCCCGTGCAGAGCCAGTGGCTCGAACTAATCCGCCGCGAAGACTGGTGGGCGATCTGGATCGGATGCGGTCTGGTGTTGGCCGGCGCGCTGCTGCTAAGAGGTGGCTACAGTCTCAAGTGGCTGGCGGTCGCACCCACGAAGTGGACTCATCTGTCTGAGGCCGCGACGCAGTTTCAGGCACACGCCTTGCAATACCTGGCGCTATTCGTGCTTTGGTCAGTCCTGCTGGGCATCGGACTCAAGGCGCTGGGTTTTCGATTCGCAAGATTCCTGCCCTCATTCGCGCTGATATTCCTCATTTCGCTGGTGCTTTACTTTCTCGGTCAATGGGACCAGGCCGCGCGCTACAACCTCGAGCCTCCGCTCGTGGCCCTGGTGCTCGGCCTGCTGGTGTCCAATACGGTTGGCACGCCGGCATGGGCCGATGCGGCCCTGCGGGTCGAGTTCTATATCAAGACCGGTATCGTACTGCTCGGTGCCAGCCTGCCGCTGACATTGATTCTCTGGGCCGGGCCGGTCGCCATCGTGCAGGCCGGTATCGTCTCACTGGTCACTTTCGGCGTGATTTACTTCAGCGCAGTAAGGCTTGGGCTGGATCGGCGACTGGCAGCGACGCTGGGTACTGGCGGCGCGGTGTGCGGCGTGTCCGGTGCAATCGCAACCGCAGGTGCCGTCGGCGCGCGCAAAGAGCATGTGTCCATCGCCATCTCTCTGGTGGTGTTCTGGGCCATCGTTGCGATCTTCCTGTTGCCGCCTCTGGCCCGAAGTTTCGGTCTGCCCACCGGTGTTGCCGGTGCCTGGATTGGCACCTCCGAATTCGCCGACGCCGCCGGACTGGCGGCGGCACAGCTGTACAGCGCGTACGCGGGTCACGGCGGAGCCATTGCCGGCGCACCCGACGCCGCGGTCAATGCCTTCACCTTGATGAAGGTCATCGGGCGCGATATCTGGATCGGTGTCTGGGCTTTTGTGCTCTCGATCGTCGCTACGACCCGCTGGGACCGCACCGGCGTGACTACGCGGACCGGTCCGGCAGAGATCTGGCGGCGGTTTCCGAAGTTCGTGCTGGGATTTCTGCTGGCCTCGGCGCTCGTGACAGTGCTGGCACAAGGCTACAGCTACGTCGACTACAAGAAGATTCTCGTGCCCTCACTGGTTGCACCCCTCCAGGCTCTGCGGGTGTGGGCGTTTACGTTCGCGTTCCTCAGTATCGGATTGACCACGCGTTTCCGGGAATTCGGGCAGGCGGGGCGCCGCCCCTTCTACGCGTTCACTGCCGGCGTGGTGGTGAACATCGTGCTGGGCTTTGTGCTTTCGACGCGCATCTTTGGTGCCTTCTGGACCCAGTTTGGCCAATGAGGGAGCGCGCCGACAGGTTACAGCGCAGGCAGCGATCCGCGGCTGTCGCGGCGCAATGCGGCAATTGCCAGTACTTCTGCGACGGGGCCGCGGAACTGGACCGCCAGTTTCCGCTGCTGCGGACACTGGGCTCGGTCTATGGATCGGTGCGCGGATCAGACGGGCTATGCCAACAGCACTGGCGCTATGTGATGGCCTCGGGCCAGTGCGAATCCCACGCGCCAAGGCCACAGGAGGCGAGGGTAACTCCCCCTGGATATTGAGTCCGCGTAACCTTGCCATGAAGCTGCAGCAGCTGCCTTATCTGCTCGCCTCAGCCGGGAGCGATCTTCACGTTACCGTCGCCTCAAGTAGGACCGCGCGCAACTGCTCCCACGGGACCCCGCAGCAACTCCGCACCGGGGAGAATTGCGACACGCAATCACATCGACGAAGTCTTGAGAGGCAATCGGCATGAGGTTATAGCCAATCGCCGCTTCATTCGGTTCACTGACGGCGCTATCGTTAAGACCGGTCCCCGACGCGTGCCCTTGCGGCTAGAGACAGATCCCCCTTACCGCTCTATCGTGAGTCAGCGGGCACGGCGTCGGGAGACCACCACATCGAAGCCTTGCGCGGCCGGATCCCGCTGGTCACGCCATTGTCACCAGATTCCGACTGACTTGGCATCACTGAATTCCTAGACTCGATATTCCGAGTCTGGATCATCAGACCTTGCGGTTCGAATAACGTCCGGCTTCGGTATAGGCTGTGGCAGTAATGGCCTTGTCAGCACACACCATTGCAATCATCGGAGCCGGCTTTTCAGGCACCGCGCTGGCCGCGCGACTGCTCCAGTCCCCGCCGCTGGCACCGACACGTCTGATCCTCTTTGAGCGTTCGCCACAGATCGGCGCCGGGGTTGCGTATGCCGCACATCCGTATCCGTATCTTCTCAATGTGCCTGCCGGGCGCATGGCGGCGCTCTCGGAAAACCCGGAGCATCTGGTCGACTTCGCGCGCCAGCGCCTCTCCGGTGTCCACGCCGAGAGCTACCTGACGCGTGCCTTCTATGGCGAGTATCTGCAGCACCATCTGGCGCAGTCCGAGGCTGTAGCGCCGCGTCACATCCAGCTGGAACATGTGCGCTGTGAAGTCACGGCCCTGAGTCCACTGGATCTGAAGGGGCCAGTCGTCATCCGCGCGCACAGCCGCCAGTGGCTCGCCGACCAGGTGGTTGTGGCCTGCGGTGACCCGCCGCCCGTTCCGAGAAATTACGCATCTGAAGTCACGGACCATGAGGCCTACAGTTGCCAGCCTCATGGTCCGAATCAAATACGGGCTTCGGATCGGCATGTCCTGATCATTGGGTCCGGACCCACGATGGCTGACATGACGGTCGCCGCAATTGCGGCGGCCCCGCAGGTCCAGCTCATCGCGGTGTCGCGGCACGGGCTGCTCCCCGAGCCGCAGTCGATCGGTACTGGCGCGCGGCTCCTGGGCGACGGCTGCTCGGGGTTTGGGTTGCCGCCGGGATCCTCGCTCAGACAGATCGTGTCCGCCGTGCGCGCCTATATAGAGGTAATCCAGCGACAGGGTTTCGACTGGCGCGATGGCATCGGCGCGCTGCGCAAATCCATTTCGCGCCTGTGGCAGGGACTAGGCGATGACGACAGGAGGAGATTTTTGCGACACGTGCGGACCTATTGGGATGTTCACCGGCACCGCATGCCGCCCGAGCTGGCGGAAAAAATCGCGCGAGCGAGAGCCACGGGTCAACTGCAGCTCCGTGCTGGACGTATTGTGCGACTGGCGGCGGATGGAACGAGGATCCGCGTGGACTGGCGAGTGCGGGGAAGCTCCAAAATCCAGCAGCTGATTGTTGATCGGGTCGTTGATTGCAGTGGCTCGGACTGCCGCATCCTGCGCACACGCGACCCGCTGCTGCGCAATCTGATCGATACCGGAATTGCGTGCGTCGATTCGAGCGGCCTCGGTCTGAAGACCGGGGAGCATGGCGCACTAATCAACCGGGACAGCGATACTGCGAGGCAGCTCTTCTATCTCGGCCCGATGCTGCGTGCGCGCCACTGGGAGGCGACGGCAGTGGGCGAACTTCGCGGGTATGTTGAATCCCTTGCCGACCTATTGCGCTCCAGGTGTCAGTTGGACCTTCCTGCCAACAGAGATGCCACCCGGACCGCCTTGGGTTAGTCACGCTTCATTTGAATTTGCGGCTCAATCGAATCGGCCGATTGCGCCGATCTTCGCCCGGCATCTTGCAAGCTTTACAGTGGACGCCTCCGACTCAGCGAGCTGATCCCCTGGCTCAAATCTGCGGATTGAACCGATCAAGCAAGGACCTCGGCCGGTGCCGTAGGGCAGCCCGGTTTGCGATCCTCGGACTGTGACACCTATCATTGACTAATAAATGCGAACGATTATCATTTCGATTCGTGGCCTCCTGAGCGTTTCTGGGGTTTGCGGCTCGCGGCGCGAGTAGGTCATTGATTTCAAAGGTGTTGTCAGCGATGGCGCAGATGGCCTGTGGTATCCGTGTTTGCGCCTTGGGGCTCCTGCTGGTCGCGGCACTCCCTGCCACAGCGTTTGATACGCAGGCCGCGACATCCGCCGACCAACCCCGAATTCACCTGGCTCCGGCCGACAGCTCAGGCTCGGAGAACTCGCCAGCAGACGCCCGGGTCACAGAGGTCGTGATCACCGCGCACCGGATCACCGAGTCGCTGTGGAGGCAGAACCGGCAGCTGGATGCATCCCGCGATCAGAACCTGCTCCCCAAGCTCGGCGCTACCGAGTACAACGTGGATCAGGAGGCCCTGCAGGCGCTGCCGCAGGGCAAGAACACGCCGCTCGATAAACTGCTGCTGCAGACTCCGGCCGTCTCCTACGATTCAGCCATCAGCAATCCGGACTTCCACATACGCAACGAATACGCGAATGTTCAGTACCGGATCGATGGCATCCAGCTTCCGGATGGTGTCTCAGCACTGGGCCCCGTGCTGGAAACGGGGTTCATCGGCAATCTGAACCTGCTGGATGGGGCGCTGCCGGCCCAATACGGAATGCGAACCGCAGGCGTCGTAGACATCTCCACGAAAACCGAATTCGATCCGGGTGGGAACCTGGATCTCTACGGGGGCACCTGGAGCACGATCAGCCCCAGCATCGAGTACGGCGGCAGTGCAGGACCGACGCAATACTTTGTGACTGGCCGCTATCTGCAGAGCGCACAGGGTCTGGAAAATGCCGATCCAACGCAGGATCCGATCCACGATCGCACCACGCAGGAGAAGTTCTTCGGTTACGGATCGACGCTGCTTGGGGATTCCAGCCGCATGACCTATATGAGCGGCGCCTTCGTCGGCCAGTTCCAGATTCCGGATGTCGCGGGTCAGGCGCCGCTCGGGGACTTTGGCTCCCCGATGTTGTCCTCGACCAGCCTGAATGAAAACGAGACTGACCGCTTTTTCTTCGGCGTGCTGGCGCTGCAGACACAATATGAACATGTCGACACGCAGATCTCGATCTTCACGCGCTACGCCACGATCCAATTCGTGCCCGACCTGGATGGCGACCTGGCCTTCAACGATGTCGCCTCGAACGTCATGCGCAAGAGCCTGCTCAACGGCGCGGAGTTCGACATTGCAGACCGCCTGAGCGAAGCACATACGCTGCGCGCCGGATTGACCGCGAGTGTCGAGAGGACGCAGGTGCAGGACCTGTCGACGCTCCTCCCGCTGGATGCCGAGGGCAACCCGTTGCCAACGCCAGTGACAGTGAACGACTACACGCCCAAGACAGGCTGGATCGCCGGAGGCTACGTGCAGGATGAGTGGCGATTGCGCCCGGACCTGACGCTCAACACCGGGCTACGTTTTGATCAAATGAATCAGTTCGTCTCGGCCAATCAGCTCAGTCCGCGTATTGCCCTTCTCTTCAAGCCGCTCGCTGACACGAGCCTGCACGCTGGCGTCGCGCGCTACTTTACTCCGCCGATGCAGGCGCAATCGACCCCGAACAACCTGGCCTTGTTTCAAAATACAGTGCAGCAGCCGGCGGTCACTCTCGAAGATCCGGTGCGGCCGGAGCGGGCGACCTATTTTGATGTGGGCATCGAGCAGACCCCGCTACCGGGCCTCGCCGCGGGGCTCGATGCCTATTACAAGCGCTCGACCGATACGATCGATGACGGACAGTTCGGCCAGGCGGTCGTACTCGACCAGTTCAACTACGCGGACGGGTTCAGCCGGGGAGCGGAGTTCAAGATCAATTACAGCGCCGGCGGATTTCGCGCCTACGCCAATGTTTCGCACGAAATTACGATGGTTAAAAAGGTAGTCTCCAACCAGTATCTGATCGGTGATCCGGTGGAACTGGCCTACCTCGCGACAGGCTACACCTATGCCTCCGATGCACAGACGGTCACGGCATCGGCCGGCGCCTCCTACCGCTGGCGCGCGCTGTTCGCAAGCGTCGATGGCATCTACGGCAGCGGACTGCGCGCCGGTTTTGCCAACGAGCAGCACTCGCCCGGCTACACACAGTGGAATGCCGCGCTGGGCCGGGCGTTCGATCTCTGGAAAAGCCCGAAGTTACTCACCGTGCGATTGAGCGCCATCAATATATTTGATCGCGGCTACGTATTGCGCGAGGCGACTGGCATCGGTGAATTCGCCCCCCAATTTGGGCCGCGCCGCGGACTGTTTGCCGAGCTGACTCAGCAGTTGTGAGCTTCGCTGAAAGCTGCCAGTGAGGAAGACTGGTGGCTTATCCTGCTATCGGCTCAGGCGCCCACAGCGAACCACGCAGCAGCCGGCTCTTTATATCCAGCGCAGCGAAGCCGGACTCGCGCTGATCCGCCGACCGGGCCTCCCGGGCGCCGCTGCGGCTCAACTGCGCAATTTAGCGGCCCATGATGCGGCCTTGTCAGGCTCGTTCATCGCCGTATAGAGATCACGAAGTGCCCGAAAGGCACTCTGCGTCGGCCGGAATCCGGCACCGCGCGCGCGCTCAAGCCCCGAGGCGGCGCCGAGCAGCACCGCTTCGGCCTCGGCATAGCGGTGCAGATGCATCAGGCAGACGCCGATGCTGGTGCGGACGCTGTGGATCAATCGGTGCTCGGGCGGCAGCAGGCGCTGGCGCACCTCCTCGACGTGCCGGAGCGCATCGAGACCTGCCTGATCCTGGTGAATATCGCAGGCGGCGTTGCCGTAGTCCGCCCAGGCCGTCTGCGCATAGCCATTGTCCACGCCCAGCACCGTGTCGATTTTGTGAGCCAGCGGCAACGCGAGTTCAATTGCTTCGGCGCTGCGCTTAAGCTCGATCAGATCCTCGACGAGTCCCAGGTCGGTCACGAGCGTATCGTGGTGATCGGCGCCGAGAACCCGGGCCTCTGCGCTCGCCGCCTCGCGGAACAGGGGCTCGGCCTCGGCTGGCCGCCCGACATTGATTAAAGCGCGCGCGTAGGCATTTTCCATGATCAGACGATCCGGATGATCGGCGGCCAATAGCCCTTGCGCAATTTCCCAGGCCCTATGGGCATAGGTTTCCGCTTCCGCATAGCGACCAAACTCGCCGCCAGCGACGACCGACAGCGCGCCATAGGCAAGCATGAGCTGGTCCTGTAGCGCCGGACCGGCGCCCGCGGCGATGCGGATCTCCTCCCGGTAGGTGGCTTCGGCTGCCACTTCCTCTCCGGTGTGACTTTGCGCCGCACCGAGCATGTTCAGCAGCACGCACATGTCCTCGGCAGTGCCGCGCTCGCGCACCATAGGCAGCGCTTCCATGAGGGCGCGCTCCGACTCGGGCCACTGGCCCTGGGCACGCAGCAGCAGGCCGCGAATCGTCAGGGCGCGGCCGATCTCGAGCGCGCTGCCGTCCTGCGTGCGCAGCAAGCTCAGTTGCCGGTCATTGGCCACGGCGGCTTCGCGGTAGCGTCCCAGGTCGGCCTGCGTCTGCGCAATGACCCCGAGCATGGACGCCTCGATCAGTGGCTCGCCGGCAAACTTGCGCTCGGCCGTTGCGGCGGCGGTCGTCAGCAGTTCGGCCACGGTGATGTCGCGTCGCCCCTCGTCGGGGTCTGCGGACTTGAGCAGTTCCTCGAGGAACTCACCGCGTCGCAGCGCTACGTTGCGCGCCTGCGCGACCGCGCGCGCCTGCAGTCCGTACACCACCGCACTGGTCAGCACACTGACCGCCAGTAGGGTGACCAGGCTGACCGCCAGCGTCCGCCGGCGGACAAACTTGGCCATCCGGTAGCCCATCGAGGGTACGCGAGCACTGACCGGCCGGCAGGCGAGGAAGGCCGCGAGATCATCGGCAAAGTCGCGGATGCTCGCATAGCGCCTCGCCGGATCGCGTGCCAGGGCCTTCATCAGGATGCAATCGAGTTCGCCACGTAACCTGCGTACGGCGCCGATATCCCTGCCCGCCGCGAGCGCCGCCTCGCTTGGCTGCGCGACATCCTGGTGCAGAACGGCGTGCAGGTAACTCCAGGCGGTCCCGGCCTGTGCATAGGGTTCGATGCCGGTGAGCAGGCGATAGGCGAGCGCGCCGAGGCCGAAGACATCGGTAAGCACGGTCGCCGGCTCGTTCTTCACCTGCTCGGGCGCGGCGTAGTGCGGCGTGAACAGCCGGCCAACCTCGGTGCTGCCCGGCACCGCATGATCTGTCGGGTCGGTGAGGGCGGTGGCAATGCCAAAATCAATCAGCTTGGGATGTCCCTCCTCGGTGACGAGCACGTTGGAGGGCTTGATGTCCCGGTGCACCACGAGGTTTCGGTGCGCCATGCCGATCGCATCCGCGATCGTGAGCAGCAGGCGGATCCGTGCCGCTGTATCCAGGCGCTGCGTGGCGCAGTAGTCGGTGATCGGCGGACCACGCACAAACTCCATCGCGATCCAGCCAGCGCCCTCGCGGATACCGACATCGATCAGATGCGCGATCGCCGGATGCTCCATGCGTGCCAGAATCCGCGCTTCGGCGAGAAACCGCTCGGTGCGCGCGGCACTGATTTCCCCGCGTAGCAGCTTGACGGCAACGACCTGGGGCACGCCATCGATCCGCTCGGCCCGGTAGACCGCGCCCATGCCTCCCGCACCCAGCAGTTCCAGCAACCGGAATTGGCCACACTCCCAGCCGGTGCGATCCTCGAGCGCTGGCTCCGCGTCGCCGCGCAATGCGCCGATGGTCTTCGGGCCGGCGCTGGCGATGGCCAGCAACTCGTTGACGGTCTGCTCGAGCCGCGCATCCCGGCCGCAATGCTCGCGGATGTAGAGGGCGCGATCGGCGGGCGCCAGCTCGAGCGCTACCGAGAAGATGCGATAGGCCTGTGGGCGATCGGCGCGCCGGTTCATGAGCTGCGTGCCAGCTCGTGCGCGAGCCAGGTTTTCCCGGTGACCCAGCGTCGGTTCACCGTGGCCACCGACAGGCTGAGCGCCTCGGCCGTCTCATCGATCGACAATCCGCCGAAGATGCGCATCGAGACGACTTCCGCGGCGGTGTTATCGAAGCCCTGAAGCTCGGTGAGCAGGGCATCCACATCCAGCGCATCGAACCCGCCTTCCAGAGCCCCGAGGTGCTCATCGCTCAGGGTGACCGGCGTGCCGCCGTCGCGCTTCTCGGCCCGTGAACGGCGCGCCTCGTCGACCAGCGCCTGGCGGGTGACACGGGCGGCCATCGCAAGGAAATGGGCGCGGTCCTGGAACTGAAAGGCATTCGCGCCAATCATCCGCAGGTACAGCTCGTGCACCAGTTCAGTGGGCCGGATCGTCAGGCGCCGCTCCTGGCGCAGCTGCCGCACCGCGATGGCGTGAATATCATCGTAGAGCTGGGTCAACAGCGCATCGAACGCGGTCCGGTCGCCACGCGACCAGCGCTCGAGCAGTAGCGGCAGGCTGGATGAGCCCGTCTCGTCGTTCATGCAGTCCTGGTACTCATCCGAAGGCGGCCTCTTGCGTAGAAGGAGAGCGCCCTGTCGCCGCCCGAATCCGATCCGGGACGCTGGGCCGATCGGTGACACGCGCCCGGCGCGGCAACCGGCCGGTGCGCGCTCTGAAATTACCGTGCGCCGCCGCCGCGTGCAACCACTACCTCGCACGGAGCCTGGCCGGAGGGCCTGATCGCGTCGGAATGGGCTATGATCAGGCCACATAATGCGTAACGGCCGTCGCCCGACCCGCTGGGCGAGCACACGCACGCTACTTTCCATTCACTCGGGGCGGCTCTTATGCACTCACCGACCTTGCGAGGGCTGGCGGCGGTGGTAAGCGAGACGCAGCGCGCGATCGCCGACAACGATCTCAAGCGCGCGGCGGCGATTGCCCGGGCCGCTGCGCAAGCCGGTCTGAAACATCCGCTGCTGTCGAACCTGATGGCCTTTGATCTGGAGCAGGAAGGCCGGCTGACCGAAGCGCTTACAGTGCTCTCCGCCGCGCTGCAGTCGGATCCAGACAGCGCTCAGCTGCTGCACGCGCAGGGTCAATGCCTTTCAAAACTGGGGCGCTTCTCCGAAGCCGTGACGGCCTTCGACGCGGCACTGGCGCGCCGGCGCGATTTCGCCCCGACACTGCATCACAAGGGCGCAGCACTCGAGTCGATGGGTCACGAGGTGGCCGCTCGAGCCTGCTACGCCGCCGCCGCCGCGGATTCCCAATACGCGGATCCTCACGCCGGTCTGGCTTCTATTGCCATTCACCGCGGCGAGCTCGAAGCAGCCCGCCAGCATGCGCAGCGGGCGCTGCAGCTGGAACCGCGACAGCCGATCGCGCTGCTTGCCCTGGCGCGCGTCGCGCTGGCAGAGCAGCAGCCCGAACAGGCCGAGACCCAGTTGCGCCAGCTCCTGGCTGAACCTGGACTTCACGGACAAGACCGTCCGGCCGTGCTGGGACTACTCGCCGATGCGATGGATGCCCAGCAGCACTTTGCGGAGGCCTTCCGGGCCTACGCCGCGGCCAAACAGGAGGGCGCCCGAAACGCCGCAACCTTGATGACAGACGCGCCCGACTACCGGCGCCTGGCCGAACTGGCGGCGCAATGCCTGGAGGAGCTGCCCGCGTGGCCTGCGAGTGGAGGAGGCGATGTTGACTCTCCTGCGCGCGCGCACAGCTTCCTGATCGGTTTTCCGCGCTCCGGCACGACGCTGCTCGAGCAGGTGCTCGATGCCCATCCGGACGTGGTGACACTCGATGAGCGTGCGACGCTGGATGCAGCAGTGGCGGAGTACCTTGGCAGCGAAAGCGGCTTCACCCGCCTGCTCGCGCTCGAGGGTGAGGCACTGGAGGCGCTGCGCGCAGCGTACTGGCAGCGGATCGGCACGAGCGGTGTTGATCTGAGCGGCAAGGTCTTTATCGACAAGCTGCCCCTGAATACGATTAACCTGGCGTTGATCGCCCGGCTGTTTCCTGAAGCCAGGATCCTGTTCGCGGTGCGCGATCCGCGCGATGTGGTCTGGAGCTGCTTTCGCAGGACCTTCCGGATGAACGCCGCCATGCGGGAATTCACCAGCCTCGAGCGAACCGCAGAGTTCTACGTGGCGGTGATGCGTTGCGCGGTAGCGGCGCGCGAAAAGCTCCCGCTGGCCACTCATCGCGTCGTCTACGAGCGGCTGGTCGAGGACTTTCGCGCCGAGACCCACGCGGTCTGCGCCTTTCTCGGAATATCCTTTGACGAGCGCATGCTGGACTTTGCCGCGCGCGCCGCGGACCGCCCGATTGCAACCCCAAGTGCCTCGCAGGTCCGCAAGGGCCTGTACCGTGACGGCATAGGTCAGTGGCGCCGGTACAGCGACGCGCTCGCGCCTATCCTGCCATTACTACGCCCATGGATGGACGAGTTCGGTTACGCGCCATAAGAGTCTGTGGACGCTGATCGACCGAACCCGGGAGCTTGCGCCTGATCGGTCGCTCCCGGAAACGATGTGCTCCGCGCTGCGAGCTCGTCACAAATCCGCACTGATCGCGAAGAAGAACTGCCGTCCCAGCGCATCATAAGTCCCCGGAAACGTATTTCCGTTGCCGAAAGGTGGGACCGACAGTCCGATGAACGCCGAATCCACCACCGGTGGATCCTTGTCCGCAAGGTTGTTGATTCCCGCCCGCAGCGCATAGCGGCCACGGATGCGGTAGGACGCCGCCAGATCCAGGTAATTGTAGCCCGGTATGCGCTCATCCGCGCTGTCATTGAATATGCCGGCCGCGCCACCGTACAGGTAGGGATTAGGGGAGTTGAGGTCCAGGAGCACCGCACCCAGATGACGCCAATTGAGGGACAGCGTCCATGCGTCCGACGGCAGCCACGTCAGGCGCAACACACTGCGACGGGTCGGCTGCGGCACGCCACAGGTCTCTCCGTACAAACCGACACAATTGTAGTCACCAGATCCTGGCAACCCGGTCGGCGCGTAGGTCAGATCACGCGTGTCGTTGAAAATCAGGTTAACCACCAAGGATCCGGGAATGTTGGCGAGCACGGCGGTTCGCCAGTCGGCGAAACGCGTTTCGTAGTGGACTGTGAGCGTTCCGCCGCGTGTCATCAGGGTGCCCGTGTTGGCAGCGGTCTGCGCCACGTAGCCTGTGGCGCTGTCGAGCATACCGTTCGCGTCGCGGTGGATCTGGCCACAGTAAGCATCGACACTCACACATTCGTAGATGATAGTGTTGGCGTTGAGCGGATCGGGACCGATGAGATTTCGGACTTTGAGGTAGTACAGCTCCACGTTCGCATCAAAGCCACTGATCCAGCGCGGCGTGAACTGCAGGCCTAAGGTAAAGGCGTCTTCGATTTCAGGTCGTAGCGCCGCGTTGCCACCATACTGGGCGTTGCATCCTGGGACCGGGCAAGCCGCCAGGTGGCCGTAAAGCGCCGGGTTCAGGCCCGTCGCCACGCACTGGGCCTGCGTGTACACAGGACTGGCGCCCTCGCAGGGGTCTTGATAGCCCTGAGGTGCTAAGACCGTCGGCGTGTAGAGCTCAGTCAGCGAAGGTGCCCGGTCGGCCAGATTGAATCCGACTCGTACACCAACATCGGATATCGGGCTGTAATGCAGATTGGCGCCCCAGGTGCTGTCAACACCGGAGGGAATATAATCAGAGAATCGGTAATCGAGGGAGGCGGACAGGTCCTGTACCCAAGGACGCTCCTGGATCAGCGGCAGCTGTGCTTCTCCATACAGGGCCCATTCGTCCTGCGCGCCAAAGGCCGGAGCGCTGGCCGCCCCTATACCCGTCAGATCACCAGACATGAGTTCGGCAGCCAGGTGGTTATTCTGCTCATCGCGACGGAATTCAGCCCCGAGGGCGGTCTTGACTCCCTGCACGGCCAGCGGACTTTGAAAGCCCAATTGACCGAGATCCCCCGTCAGGTTGACCGAGCCACTTTGTTCGGCCGTCTGTCCGGTTGCGCCCACCGGCGCGGTCACGTATCTGAGCGCTGCCGGAGTGAAGCCGGCACCGAGCGCCGTAAATATATTCAGTGGCGCGCAGCCCGAGGCCGCGCCGATCGAGCATGTGGGGACGTTGTTGACGTCCACGACATTCAGCGCATTCTGCACCCGTGACGCCCACGCTGCGCCCATGATCTCCGCGGAAAGCGAGGAGATGCTGTATTGCGCGGATACATCGTAGTGCCAGGCGGCACTCAGCTCCCCGCGTAATCCGACATCCAGCCGGGTATCGGCGTGGCGATACTCATGGTCCTCTGGAAGCGCTGCGAACCGGTATCCGATGGACTGAAAAGTCATCGCGCCGCCCGCTGCTCCAGGGGTGATCGTGGCGCCGGGGCACAACTGCGCCACCTCGGCCGCGCTGATCAGCGGATTGTTACAGTTGAAGGTGTAACCCCTTGCACCGTCGGGACCCGACCCCCGGAAGATTCCCGACGGCGTATTCTGCGCCACCGTCGAATCTGCAGTGAACATGCCATCGGCATAGAGCTCCACCTGTGGGGTGAGCGTCAGGTGGCCGAAGAGTCCGGCGTGGTAGGTATCATCGGCCCGTTGCAGATAAATCTGGGGCGTGTAGTTGTAGGCGTACTGGAAGGCATAGGGCACGAAGGTTGGTGTGCCGTTTGGATTCAGCATTACCTCGATGTTGCCCGCCGGGCCCGTGTTATCGAAGCGCCCGTAGGCCGTATTACTCGTGGAGGCGCAAACATGCTGCTGGTTGTTGCTTCCGGAGGTTCCGATCGCGCAATCGCTGAAATCACGGGCGCCTTCAAGGATCGGCTCGATCTTGCGGAGCCCTGCATAGGCCGTTATGTTTCCGCGACCGTCGGCGAAATTGCTGCCAAACAGGGCGGAGAGCATCGAAATTGAACCATCGGTCGAGACGCTGCCTGGAATCGACAGATTATTGGCCGCGAGCGCCGCATCCACCGCGTCATCGTGGCTGTCGTGATTGTAAAAGCCGCTCTGGGCATCGAGCTGAAAGCCCTGGAAGTCTTTCTTGAGGACGAAATTCACAACGCCGGCCTCCGCGCCCGAGCCGTAGGCGGCCGAGGCACCGCCGGTCAGTACATCGACGCGCTCGACCAGCGCCGCGGGTATCGTGTTCAGATCGGCCTCACCGTATTCCCCTGGATCGCCGGGTCCTGCACGGCGACCGTCGATCAGCACCAGGGTACGAAAGGTACCCAGGTTGAGCAGATTGGCAGTGGCGGTCCCGCTGGTGCCGTAGCCCGCTACTTCTTCGGTCTGGGCACCGCTGAACAGCGGCAGGTTGTTGAGCAGGGTCTCCACGTTGGTAGTGCCCTCGAGCGCAAGTTCCTCGGCTCCGATGGAAATGACGGAAGTCGAGGTACTCTTGAGCGGCTGTGCAATAAGGGATCCGGTGACTGCCATGGGTTGGGCGGCGTCGCCCGCTGGGGGGGCCTCCTGCGCGAGCACGGGCGCGGCCATCAGTACTGAGGCGCACAGTATTGGGCCGGTCAGAAATCCACGCGGCAATTTGGGGCAAAGCGGTTGGATGGAGCGTCTGATATCAGGGTAGTGCCGATCGCGCATCGTCGTTCCTCTGGTTGCCGGCGGGCAGCGGGGGCCCGCGGGAAATCTCCCGGCGACACTGCGATGTCCGCCGCGCCCGAGCCATTTTTCGGCTGCGATCGGCGCGACTCAACGCAGTCTCGGCTACTTAGAGAAAGGCGAATTCGGCCCGAATTTCGTATCAAGGTGCAGCGATCGGCTTCAAATCGATCCTGCCCTCGATGCTCGCAGGGTAGAGCGTTCGACCCAGGTCACGGTCGGCCAATGAAAGGATGGCTGGTGGGCACGGCAGGCCTAAGATCCGGCTGCCACTCGCGCGTGAAACACGCACCCCCCCCCCCCCCGATTAGCTGGAAACTTGCGCCTCGAGCCGGACACGCCGGTGGCCATACAATGCCGTCCCAACCGGGCATTGGATCATTCCGCCGAATCCAGAGTGAATTTGAAACGGTGGTCCTTGGAGCGCGGGCTAAGCGCTTGAATGGCGATCTCCCGGGTTGCCGGATTCCACAGAAACGCCTGCCCATCGAGCGGGTGCGTCGCCAATGCAGGGTGAGACGCGAGGAACCGCGGAATATCCGCGTCGACCACCCCCTGGCGATGGATCTCGTACATCAGGTGTGCCAAGCGCTGCAGAGCCGCGATGTCGTAGGCGCTTTGCTCAGTGTCTGCATAATTGATCGTCGACAAAGACACGACAAAGCGCCCGACCGGGTTGTACCTGAAGTAATCCATACGCGTTTCAATGCGGCCGGGCAAGAATTTCACCGAATCCTTGGGGTTGTAAACATACTTGCTGTTGAAGCGATCGAACTTATCGCGGCCCGCATTGAATTGCGCAGGCTCCGAATCCGCCATGGCTTCGGTCAGTCGCCACTGCCGGGCAAGCAGATTCTCGGTGGCATTGGGCCTGAAAAAGTGGTTCTCAAAGGCGGCGAGAAGCATCTGTGGCCATCCACCCAGGAAGCCGGTGAATTTGCCCACCGTCTCGGACTGACTGGAGTTGACCTCATCTGCCATATGAAGAACGATAAAGGCCTCGGTCCGATACTGTGCGGTAACCGCCTTACCGAGTTTCCAGTCCTGCAAATCAAAGGGTGCAGTAAGGGCATCCAGCTCAGGAAAGTGCGCCACCAGATTGAGTCGCGGGTCATTTACTTCATGAATCAGTAACTCCTCGTCACCTTCGAGCATGTACATGGCTAACACGACGGTTGTATAGGTGGCGGTGCCCGTCACGACTGTGCGCCAGTGGCTGATATCGGATCGGAGGTCCGCTAGCGCCGAGGACTGTTGTTTGTGGTTGCCAGATTCAAGTCGCAAGGCGGCATTGGCAAGAAACAGGCACCGTACATCCCGGGGAATGAAACGATCATGCAGGGTGGACCAATCCCGAGCAAACGTAAAATAGCCATGCATCCCCTGGACCTGAATGTAGCGCCGATACAGCTCTTGGTTTTCCCTCAGTAGGGTGACCACCTCGACTTCGTGGTGCGCGAGGCTCGGCCAGGAGAGCATCGCGGTGGGGTGGCCGTCCGCCATACAGAACGGATTGACGCCCTTAAACTGCAGGCGGTCCGGATTCACGACCTCCGGCGGCGCATCCCACTTCCCGGGATTCTTCAGTAGCGCGTCCGATTCCCTATTGAGGGTCTCTATCGAGGCGGTGCCACTTGCAACTATTGACTGCCCGGGAGGCGCCTCGAAGCCCGCCATGGCAACGAAGCCATTATCCTCAGGTGGAACCGGACTTGATTGGGGCGCAGCGAGCAACCAGGACGCGTCGGCCGAGAGTTCCTCGTCAAGTGAATTGCGGACCAGTGGAATCGCCACGGCCGCGAGCACGCAGGCGATCAGTACTATCGCTGCGTAGCGAAGCCTACGACGCCGATTCGGATTGGCGGTTGTCATTTACCAATCACGGTCGAGATTCGTAACAGCTTCATGCCGCACTAAGCTTTCATGTCTGGTCCAGCCGGCATCCTTCATCTACTGCCCGCCTGTGCGTAGGGGTCAAATCTACTCCGCTGGCGGATCAGGCCGCTCGCCCGCGTCGATCAGCTGTGCGCGCCACACATCCTGTTCGCGGTGGTACTGGGCGCACAACAAGAGATAGCGCTCGGCCATTGACGCCTCGGCAAGACCACCAGTGACCTTGACCCAGCGGCTGGAGGCGTACTCATAGGCCTTGCGGTCCCGGGCTGCTGCCTGCCATTCGGGAGTATTTTCCGGCCATGCGCTCTGTGCGATCTGGACGCCGATCATCTCGGTCAGATAGGTGTCTCCGCGTTCCAGCGAGAAGGCGACGCCGCGACAGGCCGCCAGTACTGCAGGATCGTTGAGGCGATCGTCCTTACAGGCTCCCGAGAGGATGCTGTAGGCGGGAAGTACACGAGATACCAGACCGCCCACTACGGTCTGCTGTGCTTCAAGAAAAGACAGCTTCTTGGTGCGGATCGCGGCCAGCGCGAGCCGCGCGTTGAGCGAGGTCCAGTAGATATCAAAGCGCTCGCTGCGTCCGATGGCGGTCAGGGAAACGAGGCGCGCGGCTTGGTCCTTCGCGGCTGTGGCTCGCGCCAGCGAGCCCATCCAGCCGAAGCCATTGGCCCTGTCGAGTGATTGAAGTCGGGCCTCAAACGGTGCCGGATCGCAGTGAGCGGTGGCCTGGCAGATTTCAATTTCCAGCCAGATGAGATCCGGACGATCGGGCGCTTTCGCCACCGCGCGTCCGATCAGTGGCCACGCGCGTTCCGGGCGACCTTCAAGACTAAGCAGCGCGGCGGCGGCCAGCGAATCGGCGTCACTGGATCTCGCCAGCAGATCAACAGCCTGCCTGATATGGAGTTCCGTCTTGCCGGTGGCTGTCTTTGGCGTCGTAGAGCACCCAGCCAGCAGCGCCAATACAGCGATATACGAAAGTGCCTTCACAGATTCTCCGGCCTCAAGTACGCGGTGCTACGATACGGCAACGGGCGGCTGCCGATATAAAGTTTTAAGAATCAAGTAGTTACATTCTAAGTTCGCATAATAGTTCTTATGTTAAATTGCGTCCGCCGCCGGGAAATACACTGTTCCCTCCATCCAACTTCTGGCTGCAGTCCAAGTGACGCAGTTGTGCGTGACCCTAAAGTGCGACGGGCGCCGCCAGGTAACCGGAGGGTTTAGTGTCGCGTGGACCCTTTCGGGGCCCCCGGGTACCATGGTTTTGAGCGGACCATTCTTCGGTAACTAAAACCCAACTCACGGGTCTATTAGGTCACCGGCGCGAACTAATTCGCTGTCAAACCCTACGTGGTAAGCAATTAAGCCCCCGGCGTACGCCCGGCGGGCTAAGACCCAACAAGGTAGCGCCGTGTCATTGGCCCTCTCCACCTTACTGTACGAATGGCGCCGCTACCTGGCGGCTGTCATCGCACTCGCCGTTGCAGGGCTGCTGGTGCTGGCAATGACCGGCATGTTCATGGGCATGGGCAAGTCGTTCTCGGCCACGGTTGACCGCTCCCCCGCCGAGGTCATGATTCTGCCTGCGAAAGCCGAAAGCCTCTTCAGCAACAACGACGGCCAGCCCCGCCGCCTGATTCCTGAGATCTACCAGCATCCCGAGGTACTCGAGGTCCAGGCATTGAATCTGAATTTTGCCTTCTGGTCGAACTTCCCGAAGGATGGACAGGAGGCCAAGGCCGATGGCGTACAAGTCATCATCGTCGATCCGGTCAAGGGCGCGGTCACCCTTCCGACCGACCTGACTGATGATCAGATCGAAGTACTGCAGCAACCCTACTCGATCCTGGTGGATCGCTCGGCGCTCGCCAAGCTGGGCGTGCAGCTGGGCGATCGGGCCAAGCTCAACGGCGCAGCTGTTTGGGTTCGCGGCACGACCACCGGCTATGCCACGATGTTCAACGCGCAGATCTTCATCTCCCGTCAGACCGCCAAGCTGCTGCGACTGTATGACGATGGGCCCAGGGTCGGTCCGCTGGTCGTCAAAATTCGCGACCCGTTGCGCGCCGAACAGGTGGCCGCGGAACTCAATACGATGGGCAAAGGCCAGTACCGGGCGTGGTCACGCGCCGCCTTGTCTCAGGCCAGTGAACGCTCAATGCTCAAGGAAGGCGGTATCGCGGTGATGATTGGCTTTGCGGCGGTGGTGGGGCTGTTCATCGGCATCGTCATCACATGGCAGACGCTGCAGGGCGCCATACTCGCCAACATCAAGGAATTCGCCAGTCTGCGCGCACTGGGGGTTTCCATGTTCAGTTTGCGGCTCGTGATCATGGAGCTGAGCTTCTGGGTCGGCATCGCCGGCCTGCTGCTCACCGCCGTGCTGACCGCCGGCGTCTGGACGCTGGCGAACGCCTACTCGGTACCGATGGACTTTCCGTTGTTCATCGACATGCCGGTCGCCATCACGCTACTGGTCGTCGCGATCCTCTCGGGAATTTTCTCGCTTGGCGTTCTGAAGAAAAGCCAACCGGCGGACCTACTGCGATGAGCCGCCTTGCACTCGACGCACTGAGCCTGAGCAAGAGCTACCGCATTGGCCGCACGCAGCAGCAGGTGCTAAAGAATGTGAACTTCACGGCTTACCATGGTCAGGTCACTATGGTCATGGGTCCCTCGGGCTCGGGCAAGTCAACACTGATTGCCGCCCTGTCCGGGCTGATGAAACCCGATGAAGGGGAGGTGGTTGCGCTGGGCGAGCCGCTATGGAAAAAGAGCCGTCGCCGCATTGATCGCTTTCGCCTCGATCACTGCGGTTTCATCTTTCAGGGTTTCAACCTGTTTCCGTCGCTCGATGCCACGCAGCAGGTGACGCAGGTACTCAAGTACTGCGGTCTTTCCAAGAAGCGCTCACAGGAAGTGGCGGTCGCCGCCCTGGAGTCCGTTGGACTGGGCCAGCGCCTGCACCAGCGGCCGGCAGAAATGTCTGGCGGCGAAAAGCAGCGAGTTGCAATTGCGCGCGCACTGGCCAAATCGCCATCATTGATCTTCGCCGATGAGCCAACCTCGGCGCTCGATTCCACCAATGGACAAGTCGTGATCAAGCTGCTGCATCAGGCCGCCCGCGAACGTGGGGCTGCCATCGTGGTGGTGACCCATGACCCGCGCCTCGAGGCGCACGCCGATCGGATTATCCACATGGAGGATGGCCGCATCCTTGATGACCGGATGATCAGCGACCCGCCTCCCTAAGACTCGTGCCACCAGGAATTATGCCAATGCCCCGAAAGTCCCTGCCCTCCACCACGCTGGCATTGCTGCTGGTACTCGCCGGCGCGCTGATGCTCCCTGCCTGCGGCTCACACGCCAAGGGTGCCCAGCCGTCGGACGCCAAGACATCTGCCGCACCGCCTTCGGTCTATGCCGCTATCGCCAATGGCAAGGTCGATGTCGAAGGCGGCGTCGTGGAAGTCGCAGCCCGTCGCGCCGGCGTTGTCAGCGAGGTGTTCGTCAAGGAAGGCGATGTGGTGCGCAAGGGGCAGGTGCTCGCGCGCCAGGAAGATGAGGACATGGTGCTGGCGGTCAACAGCGCGCGCGCGGCCGTCGCGCAGGCGCAAAGCCAGGCCGCACTGAATGAGATCAATGTGCGCATTGCCCAGCGCGAGCTCGAGCGGCTCAAGAAAGTCGCGCCCTCGAACCTCATCGCCCAGCAGCAGATCGATCAGGCCGGCGATGCGGTTGCGACCGCGCAGGCGCAACTGGAAATCCAGAAAGCCGCCGTGGCCTCGATGGAAGCGCAGCTGCAGCAGGCCGTGTATAACCACGACCTGACGATTATCCGCGCGCCGATGGACGGCAAGATCATCCGCCGTTACGCCAATCCAGGTGCCGGCGCTTCGACTCTAAACGTTTCGATCATGTTTGATCTGGAACCGGCCATTCCTTACATCATCCGCGCCGAGATCATCGAAAGCGCCATTCCCGACGTGTTTGTCGGTCAGGAAGCCGAGATCACTCCGGAATCCGATCCTTCAAAGGTCACGGTGGGCAAGGTGCTGCGAATTGCGGGTACCTTCGGTGCCCAGAAACTAAAATCCGACAGCGCGACCGATGCCACCGATGAACGCGTGGTCCAGGTGGTGGTTTCTGCCGGCAACGCGCAGTTCCTGATCGGTCAACGTGTGCTGGTGAAATTCATGAAGGCTGGCGAGAAAGCCGGAACCAGGCGCGGTACCACCCCCGCCGCGCCATGATCTAAGCGTTTAGGTCCAGCACTCAGGCCATCGTCACTGGGATCAGCACCCAGGCTATTCTCGATGCGCGCCCTAAATGGATAGGTGCTTCCTTAAGCGCACCGGTCTGGGCCGACAAGGTACCGCCACGGCCCCTGCTATCACCTTTCCATCGCTGACCCAGCTCTCGCATGGTGGCGGCGGTTTCCCGGAAAGCTCACTGCTCTGCTTGAGTGTTGCTTCGATTCGGAAGCTTACTGGCCTGAATGCCGGTCTCTTGCGTCGCGACCGATCTGCGAGTGGGAATGCATTGCGTACGCTACCGCACAGTTTCAAACCTGCGCCATACCTAAGCTGCAGGCCGGCACGCAGAATGATCGCGGCTGCCCTCTATGATCGCCCAGTCCCGCGCGCAAGCCATTGAACCTCGACCCGGCTACGCCGAGAGCCTCCCAGTGCTGTCGCGTGCGGGCGGCATCAAGAACACAAACCTCAATCGGCCAGTCCGTTCCGCGGTTCCTGCGCCGGGCGTGCCCCAGGTCGTGTTCGCTCTGCATCCTACCCAACGGCTCTGTGGTCGGTGGCCTTCAGTGCCTTCGCCAATCAATTACGCTCAATGAAGCTATCCATCGCGCAGCACCTAGATCGCATTGGGCTCGCGAGCATCGTGCTCGCGCTCGCTCTGGCAGCCAGTGAAGTAAGAGCTGATGTAGTGGCGGTCGTCTCATCGAAGAGCCCGATCAGCACCCTGAGCAAGGGCCAGATCACCGACATATTCCTGGGCAGGAGGACGCGCTTTCCCGACGGCACTTTGGCAGTGCCGATCGATCGGTCCGAGGGATCGGCACTGCGCGATGAGTTCTACAGCAGGATCGCAGATATGTCCCCGGCCCAGGTAAAGGCCTTCTGGTCGAAGATCATCTTCACCGGCCGGGGTCAGCCGCCGATCGCTGTGGCCACAAGCCTTGAGACCAGGAGACTGCTAATTGCGAACCCGAATGCCATCAGTTACACCGATCAGAGCCTTGTGGACAGTAGCCTCAGAATAGTGATCGTAAGGTGAGCACATGTCGAATAAGCTGACTGTCTGCTCATGCATAGCTCTGGCGCTTGGTGCAGGCGGTGCCAAGGCCGACGAGAGCGGCCAAAGCATGTTTGCATTCAACGGTTTCGGTACCCTTGGGGTCGTTCACTCCAGCGATGATTCGGCGGATTTCGTGGCCACGAGTCTCGAACCCAGCGGCGCCGGCTATAGCCACGCGTGGAGTGCGAGTGTCGACAGCCTGATCGGCGGACAGGTTACTGCCAACATCACCCCGCAGCTCGCTGCCGTGGTGCAACTCATTGCACAGCAGAATTACAACAACAGCTACTGGCCTCATGTGGAGTGGGCCAGCATTAAGTATCAGTTCACGCCGGACTTTGACGTTCGTATCGGCCGGATCGTGGAACCCACCTTTATTCTCTCGGATTCACGCGAGGTCGGCTATGCCAATCCGTGGGTACGTCCGCCTGCGGAGTTGTACAGCGTCAATCCCATCACCAGTTTAAATGGGATAGATGCCAGTTACCGGATTCACTTAGGCGAGGTGACCAACACCCTGCAGGCGAATTACGGAAGAAATCTATCGATTCAATTTCCGGGGAACAACCATCTAGATGATTCCTCCGTCTGGGGCTTTTACAATAATACAGAATACGGCGCCGCACTCCTGCACCTGGGCTACGCAGCTACTGTTGTCACGGTGAGCTCAGCCGCGACGAATCTCTTCGATGCCTTTAGACAATTCGGACCGCAAGGCGCGGAGATCGCATCTACCTACCAGGCGCTGGACAAAACCGTGACTTTCATGACCATCGGCGCGAGCTACAATCCGCGGCATTGGTTTGCCATGGGCGAATGGGCACGATCTAGATCTGACTCCTTTATTGGCGTTTCGTCGAGCTGGTATGTCAGCGGCGGCTATAGGGTTGGGAACTTCACGCCCTACCTGACCTACGCGCAGATAACTGAAGGCATTAGGTCCGCTCCTGGTTTGAACATCTCACAGCAGCCTGTTCAACTGCAGCCGACGGCCGCCGCACTCAACGGCGGCCTTAATGCACTGATTGCCACACGTCCGGTCCAGTACACCTCCTCCGCGGGGGTACGCTGGGATTTCAGGCAAAACTTCGACCTGAAGTTGCAGCTCGACCGGGTAAACCCCGGCGCGGGCTCCCCTGGCACATTGATCAACATTCAGCCTGGATTTGTTCCCGGGAATGTCGCGTACATTCTCAGCGCCGCGGTCGATGCCGTGTTCTGATCACAGCGCCGCCTTTGCCAACGCCGCGCGTGAGCCGAGATACGTTGTGTCCGCTGCCTGCGCCTGCAAAAGTTCCGTGAACTGCTGCGCCGATACGGGCTTGTTGAAATAGAACCCCTGAAGCTCATCGCAGGCGTGCTGCCGCAAGAACTCCGCCTGCTCCTTGGTCTCAACGCCCTGGGCCACAACGGTCAGGCTCAGGCTCTTGCCCATGGCAATAATCGCCTCGGTAAGATTGCTGCGCTCGTCTCTGGTGGCGATGTCCCGAATGTAGGAACGATCGATCTTGATCGTATCGAGTGGGAATCGCTGCAGAGTAGCAAGAGAGGAGAATCCAGCCCCAAAATCATCGACCGCGATTTTGACACCCAGGCTCTTCAAAGCAGTGAGTATCCTGAGCGTCTTCGTAATATCGCGGATCAGCAGGCTCTCGTGGATCTCAAGCTCCAGAAGACCCGCCTGCATTCCAGTGTAGTTGAGAATAGCGATGACATCGCGCAACAGGTGTTCGTCGAAGAATTGACGCTCCGAAAGGTTAACGGCAATCTTCAACCGAGGCAGTCCTTGTTCCTGCCACGCCACGTTCTGCTGACAGGCGGTCTTAAGTGCCCACCTGCCAATCGGAACGATCAGGCCGGTTTCCTCCGCCACTTGAATAAACTGCATGGGGGCTACCATCCCCAGATCCGGGTTCTTCCAGCGCAGCAGCGCCTCCATGCCTGTGATCTGCCCGGTGGCCATGTCCCGCTTGGCCTGATAGTGTAGCTGGAATTCCCCGCGCTCAAGCGCGTGGCGAAGACTTGACTCCAGCGTCAGTCGTTCCAGCGAGTTCGCGTTCAGCTTCTCGGAATAAAACTGGAAATTGTTCTTTCCATCTTCTTTCGCCTGATACATTGCAATATCGGCGTTTTTTGTCAATGTCTGCTCGTCAGTGCCGTCCAGAGGATAGGCACTGATACCAATGCTCGCGGTGACGCGAAACTCCTGGCCTAAGAGAAAGAACGGTTTTGCAATCGCCGTAATGATCTTCTGTGCCACCGCCGCCGCGTAATGCTCGGCCGTCATTTCAGTCATCAGCACCACGAATTCGTCGCCGCCCAGTCGCGCGACGATGTCACTGTCACGCAGGCAGGTCCTGAGCCGGATCGCGACCTCCCTTAGCAATTCGTCGCCGGCCTCGTGCCCGAGGGTGTCGTTGATCTGTTTGAATCGATCCAGATCGATGAATGCCACGGCCAGCCGCCTGCTCGAGCGTTGCGCCTGATTTATCGCCTGACCCAAGAGCTTGTTGAACAAGCTTCGGTTGGGCAGAGTTGTGAGGCCGTCATGGTAGGCCAGGTACTCGACGCGCAGAGCGTGGGCAAGCGTGGCTTCGTTCTCTCGCGCCCGCGCCTGCGCCAGCTGCCAGTTCATCCGACCAAGCATTAACGCAAGCAGCACTATCAGTGCGCTCCCGATACCCGCCCGCAATAGGTAAGTCTGCGCGTTGCGATGCGTGGCTGCCAGCTGCTCATCTTCTGACAGGCCCACGATGACTGCCAGTGGATACTCGAACAGCTGCTGCGAACCGGTAAATCGGCGCACGCCATCCCAGCTGTTCGCCGCTAGCACGACGATTGGATCCTCCTGATCGGCTCCCGGCACGGCGCTCGAGTAGTTGATGCTCTCGCCGGCCGTGACGCTGTCTCCCGTGCGGCGCGCGCGGAACGTACCATCGGTGCCGAGTAGCCCCAGTACCCCCTTGCTACCCAGCATAGAAGGATCGTAGCCGCTGACAAAATAGGAAGCGTCCACACCGACCAGCACGGCGCCCGCCGGGGTGCCGTGTCTCTCATGAAGCGCGCGGCCGAATTGCAGCCGCCACTCTCCAGAGTTCCTGTCTTTACGCGGCTGTTCAATCCAAAGCGCATCGCTGCGCAACCCGTGCTGGAATCCAGGTCCCGCCGGGGAGCGCACTTGGGGTGGGCGCGTACTGCTCAAAATTGTGCCATCGGGACCGGCGACACTAATTTCAAATACCAGGTCCGCGGGCAGCAAACCTCGGGCTCGCAAGTCGACTAGCGTCGCGCTAGCCCGTTTGCGATCGTACGCATACTTGACGAGCCTGAGTGTCTGATCGATTTCACCCAAAGCCCGCGCGACTTGCGCCTGGTACGTGTTGACCAACTGCAAGGCGGCCTCAGACGCAGCCGCGGCGGCGTTGGCTCTCTCGACTCTGATCAATTTATAGGTGGCACCCCAGATCGCAGTTAGGACAAGCAGTGTGAGCGCCGGAAACAGAATATGCTGTTCGACAAAGCGGGCCAGCCCGACTCGCACCCCCCTCGTGGCGGGGCTTTGCATGGCACGTCGACGTAAGGTGTCGTCAAAGGAAGGAGCTTCCATTTTGCTCATGCGACGCCCGGATTGGCGATGGCGGCAGGAATTTCATGCGACAGCGCCGGCTGTGCGAGATTCCTCGTTTCGAGAATATCCGCCGGCACTGCTTTGCCCAGAAGATAAATCTCCCTATCGGCACAGTGCGAAGTTCTGAGAAGACGGCATTGCTGCTCGGTTTCAATGCCCTGCGCCACTGCGTTGAGCTTCACTGGGCGGGCGAGAATAAGCATGGTGGGGACAAGCGCGTGGCCATGCTTGCCATCAGCTGGCCGCGTCACGTTGGCTCAGTGTGCTGACGAGGCGGTCTTTGTACTGAGTGGCAGGAGATCTGCAATATCGATAGATCTTACTTGGCGAGAACCTGCGGACCTAGCACTTCGAAGGGCCTGCTCCGCTGCCGAGATTACATCGTCTGGATTTGCGCCGATGAGGCTCGAATCATCCACGAGCTGTTGATTAGGCGCTCTGGTATGCGAGAGCAGGGCGTCTCGATATCCGGCGCCTATGGAAAGGCTGATGCGATCTCCGGCCACCGACGAACCCCCCGGGATACGCAGACCTTCCACGGACTCCATCGCACGACGTGCAACGATACTTGCGCCTTCACTTCCGGTCTCCGGCAGCAACAGCGCGAACGTCCCGCTACCGAAACGCCCCAGCAGGTCGGCGGGGCGACGCATCGAGACGCGCAACGCGTCAGCAACTAAACGCAGGCAGGTATCGCTCTGTGCCTCTCCAAGCTCGATGCTTCTGGCAGCAAAGTCGTCAATCCCGGCAAGCAATAGCGCTATTGGAGCGCCAGATCGGCCGGCGCGTAGGCACTCCAGCGTCAGGGTCTTTTCCATCTGACGCCGGCTCGCGGCGCCTGTTAGGAAATCCATTGTCGTGGTGCCGCGCAGTGTATCGGAGAGCATCTTCATGCGCTGGAAGGTGCGCACTCGCGCCAATACCACGGCAGGATGGGGCGGCTTCGTGATGAAATCCGCCGCGCCCAGACTCAACCCCATGGCCTGGAGTTCGGGACTGTCGTGGCTGGTTACAAACACGATCGGCACCGACGCCAAAGTCGGATTACTCTTGAACAGCTTGCAGACTTCAAAACCGCTCTGTTCCGCCATCTCGACGTCCAACAGCACCAGGTCCGGAACGGCCTCCAGCGCAAGCTTCAGCGCCACGCGCCCAGAAGTTGCAAAGCGCAGCGGCGAGAATTCACTGAGCATGCGACCCATCATTCGGATCACCAGCGAATCATCATCGACCAGAAGAATACTGAAGTGTTCCTGAGGATTCATGATGCTCCCTCTGGAGCGACAGGGTATTCAAATGCGTGGCCCAATGAATCGCGCCTCCGATTAGCGAATCTTTGTGGCATTGAAATGCCGCGCCATCACGGCGCAGCCATCGCGGCCAGAGGCGTCCAACTGTCTCCGGGAGACAGCGCCGCTTCGATTGCGTCGGCCAACTGCGTGGCGTCAAACGGCTTGCTGAGAAAGGGCGCGCCCAGTTTCTTGGCCCGCTCGCGCAACTTCGGATTATCAGTCGCGCTCATAAAAATGATCGGAGTCGCCCCGGATCCTACGAGTCTCATCAGGCGCTCTGCGACCAGAAATCCGTCCCCAGCGGGCAACGAGATGTCCAGCACCACGACATCTGGCGCACTCTTTCTGACTGCGGATACGGCGCTCACGGCATCCTTGGCAGTGAACACTGTGTATCCCATGCTCTTCAGGCGTATGCCCGTACCCAGCAAGAGCGTATTGTCATCATCAACCAGTAGTACCGATTTCATCGAACGAGTTCCTTAGCAGGTGAACATTGGGGACGTAGGGATTCGCCACGGAGCAGACCGGGCGCCTCGCGGCGCCAAAGCGCGGCATTGTACGTGCCGGTCAATGGCGCTCATGTTCTGGGTCCGGGGGACTGTGGAGCAACGTGGTCGAGGACACCAACTAACGACACCAACGCCGTCCACACGGAAGGATCAAAGTTTCCTGCATGTGCCACAGAGGCGCCCCCAGAGGCGAGCTCGAGCGCATGTGCGGCCGCGGCAACGTCGGCATATTCAAACATGGCCGCCGCGCCATGCATCCGGTGGGCGCACAGACGTAGTTCCTCGAACGCACCATTTGGCGCTTTATCCGCCTGTGTGAGTGCAGTGGCCAGACTGGCCAGCTGGATTCGCTCAGACTGAAGTCGCTGGTGAAATTTTCTGCGCAGCGATTCCTGCGCGTCGTCAGGCGCAATTTGGATCCCGGCTTTGCTGTGTGTGCGCCTAATTGAGTTCACGTGGCTCCCGGATGCGCATTGGGGAAACAACGGCGTCAACGGCTGTGGCCGACACGGCGCTTGTTTGATCCTTGCCATTATTCTTGGCGGTGTAGAGTCCTCGATCCGCCGCACGCAGCAACTCAAGGACGGATATCGTCGCCAGCTCATGACTGGTCTGCAAAGCAGAGACCCCAACGCTTACCGTCGGTGTTACTGAGCCCGCAAACGTGACAATGGGCTTTTCCTTGAAAATCACTCGCAATTTGTCCGCGACGCTGGTCGCTGCGAGCAACGTGGTCTCCGGAAGCACCACGACGAACTCATCGCCACCCGGACGCGCGATCCAGTCGGAGTTACTGCGCAGGCAACTTACAGCGCGGTTAACGAAGGCATGCAGCACCTCGTCCCCCGCCTCGTGTCCTAAGCGGTCATTTACAGCCTTGAACGCGTCGATATCACAGGCGAGTACCGCCAGCGGCCGATCATAGCGACGGGAACGTTCCAGTTCGCGACTCAGGTACTCCATGAGGTAGCGGCGATTGCGCGCGCCTGTCAGAGAATCCGTCACGGCCAAGCGGCGATTCTCGCGAGTGCTCTTGCGCAGCGACTGCTCAAGACGGGTGATGCGCCGACCCACCTGCAAGCGCGCGAGAAGCTCCTCGGCAGACGCCCCCTTGATTACATAGTCGTCAACGCCGGCAGAGAGGCCCGCCAGAATGTCCGATTTGCGGCTGCGAACGGTCAACATCAGTACATAAACATAGCTCTCAGCGTGCTTAAGTCGTAACTGACGACAGAGGGCCAGCCCATCCATATCGGGCATCTGCCAATCGGTCAGTACAATCTGGCAGCCTTGCGTTTCCAGGCATCGCACCGCCTCTTCGCCTGATGCGGCGGTCAGGACGTCGTAGCCACCCATTCGAAGCAGCGCGCTCAGCTGCGCTCTTACAAGCTCGTCGTCATCGACCACGAGCACGCGGCAGCGCGGCAGCGACTCAAGTGGCTGGCTCTGTCCAACATCACTCTCTGCCTCTTGCCCAACCCTCGAGGCACGGCGGCTGGCGTTAGGCTGCATACGCGCTCTCGCCAACCCGGCGTGTTGCGGGCGAACGCAATATAGATTGCGCGCTCCACTTGGTCAGTCCTGATAAGCATGTCTTTGCGGGCAGCGGTCGCCCCAGCAGGAAGCCCTGCGCCTGGTCACAGCCCAGACTCCGGAGCATTTCCAGCTGCTGCGCCGTCTCGACGCCCTCGGCAATGACGGCAAGCCCAAGATCCTTGCCGAGATTGATGATCGTTCGGACTATCGCCGCGGTCTTTTTATCGGTGGTCATGTTTCTGATAAGAGCCTGATCGATCTTCAATCGATCCACGGGCAGTCGTGAGAGATAGCTCAGACTTGAATATCCCGTGCCGAAATCATCCAGCGCAATTCGCACCCCCAGACGTTTGAGGTCCAGGAGGCAGTTAATGGAGAACTCTGGATGGACAAGCAATGCACTCTCGGTCAATTCGAGTTCCAGCCTGCCGGGGGAGCACCCCGATGCCTCAAGGGCATGCGTGACTGCAGCCGTGAGGCCGCCGCTGAGCTGGAGGCAGGATACGTTGACGCAGATAGTGAGCGGCTCGCCGCTGCTACCACGCCAGGGGGCCGCCGTGTTGCACGCCTCCTGCAGTACCCAGGCACCAAGTCCGTCAATCAGCCCACTCTGCTCCGCCAGCGGAATAAAGACGGCCGGGGAAATGGCTTCGCCGCCGCTTGTCCATCTTGCGAGAGCCTCTACGCCGCACACCCCGCTGGTATCAATCTCGAATTGCGGTTGATATTCCAGCTTCAGCTCATTCTTGCCAATAGCATTTCGCAGGTCAGTCTCGAGCCTGAGATGGCTGCGCGCTGACTGCTCGATATTTCCAGAGTAGAGCTGAAATCCGCCATGCGTTTTCCTTTTTGCCAGACACATCGCTGCGTGTGATTTCCCCAGGAGCGTCTCGAAGTTACCACCGTCAGCCGGAAACGTCGCAACGCCGGCGCTCGCGGTCATTCGTAAGCTCTGTCCCGCCACGATGCGTGGCGCCGCGATAACAGCGAGAAGTGCCTGAACAGCCTCTGCGGTCCCGCTCCAGTCCGCCGCTTCCGAAAAGCTCACGAGAAATTCGTCCGCCGAGATGCGGGCGACGACGTCGCGCTCCTGCACGGCCTCCCGAAGTAAGAGACCGATGCTCCTGAGGACCTCGTCGCCGGCTTCGCGACCGAACCCTTCGTCTACCAGCCTGAAGCCGTCAAGATTTATGCTGACTACCGCGACGACACCGCGACCGCCGCGACGCTGCGCAATCAGGTGATTTACCGCCTGCGTTGCATGCCGCATGGCGGGCAGACCAGTGAGCGTGTCATAGAGCTGCAGCCTGCGGATTCGCTCTTCGAGAGCCAGCTGATCACTCAGATCACGCGCTACGATGGAGAAGTAGCCAGTCTTTCCGGTGTCATCCGTGTGCGCGGTGATTACCTGAGCAGTCGCTATCGCGGCTCCGCCGTGCGCGATGATCGGTATCTCGCCCTGCCAGCTGCCAGTTCGCGTAATGGTGTTCGTGAGCACGCGACACATCTGCTTGCGGGCACTTGGCGCGTAGATCAGCTCCCAAGGTGTTCCCAGCAGCTGTTCCCGGGACTTGCCGAGTAGTCGGCAGGCCGTAGCATTAACCGAAGTAATGCATCCGCCAGCGTCGCCGAACAACACGATATCCGAGCTTGCTTCCAGCACTGAGCCCAGGCGCCGGCACAACTGGGCGGTTTCTTGTGCGCCCTGACGCGCCTGATGACCTGCAAGGCCCTCGCGCATAGCTGATCCAAGGCGTTGCATGTTCGATGCCGATACGGCCCGTTGCCATTTCTGCCCAACGGTCCCGCTCGCAATGGCCTGCTCCTCGATCAGGTCGTCCACGCCGATCTCTGGGGCCAGCAACATCGGCGTATTGGCTTTCATTGACCCTTCCTTGTGATGTCTGAACAGCGGCGCCAGCGATCGATATTAGGTGCTGGAAAGTGACAATGCTGTAGGGAGACTGTGACAGTTCTTGTCGTCATGAGCGCCTTGGCACCCACCGCAATGCACATGGGACTAACGGTTGATTACGTTGGCCCCAGAGCATGCGCAATTGCGAAGTGAATCAGCGCACTTCGATCCTGGACGTGAAGCTTCTCCATAACGCGACTGCGATAAGTGTCGACGGTCTTTCGCGAAAGTGAGAGCTGCGTCCCAATTGCGGCACTTGTCAGTCCGGCGACAGTGAGTTGCAGGACCTCGCGCTCACGACCACTGAGGCTCTCGATCGGGCTCCTGGCCGGGGACTTGCTTAATAGTCCCTCGACAACCAGAGCCGTGACGCTGGCGCTGAGATACCGCTCGCCGATCGACGCTGCCTTGACTGCAAGAACAAGATCAGTACTTGCGGCACCTTTCACAACGTAGCCAATGGCACCGACCGTCAGTGCCCGGAAGACCTGCTCGGAGGAATGGCTGGCCGACAGCACCACGATATGCGTCTGTGGAAGTAGCTTGAGAATACGCTCTATTGCATCGATGCCGCCGAGTTGCGGAAGTGCCAGATCCATCACGACCACATCGGGCTTGAGTCGTACGGCTGAGGCGACCGCCTGCTCACTGGTCGCTGCGACGCCGACCACCTTAAGTCCCGATTCCCTTTCCAGGAGTAAGGTTAGCCCTTCGCGCACGATTCCGTGGTCGTCCGCCACCAAGATCCGGGTGGCGGCAGGATTTGGCAAAGGGTTAACTGGCAGTACCCCTAGATTGAAGAGATGGAAAATTGATACAACTTGTTAACACGCGGCCGGTGACAGATATATTCGCTACGCAACTTAGTGGGCACATTTCCGGCATGACAGTGCATTTGTACTGTTTAAAGCGTGCATATTCTGCGAACGCGGGGTTGTACTGCACAAAGCCGCGCATGCAGGCCGGAGGCGCAGGCTGCGCGTGCAGCGCGGCAACAGGGATGTCGAACGGGCGATTGGCAGCGAAGCGGGTCACAAGCGCGGTAGAGCTGTCGCAGCACCGCCGAGTTCGCATTCTGCAGCATCATCTCACGTAGATGGTCCATGCGAGGTGTGCTGTGTCGCAGCTCGCTGGAAAACGCGTCATTGGGGCGCGGAGTTGGCTCAGTTATCGAAGCAGCCTTACGCAGCGCCAGTCGAGACCACCTACACAGTCTGCAGAGCGGGCAACAAGCGGTACGTCTCGGTCTTAAGCGCTGCATAGCATTCACATACCCTGCGCTCAAGGCCATGCCTATCGAGGACGGTAATTCGACCGCGGCTGTACTTAATCATCCCTGCCTCCTGGAGCTTGCTCGCCGCTTCGTTAACTCCCTCGCGACGCACTCCGAGCATGTTGGCAATCATTACTTGCGTCATATCCAACTCATTCGAATCCAGCCGATCAAGGCTCAACAGGAGCCAGCGGCACAGTTGCTGGTCGACCGTGTGGTGTCGGTTGCAAGCTGCGGTTTGCGCCATTTGCGCGATGAGTGACTGGGTGTAGCGCAGTAGCACGTGTTGCATTGCGCCGCCTCGCTCGAATTCATCGCGGACTGATTTACCTGAGAGCCGATAGGCGTAGCCGGCACTTTGAACTACCGCCCGACTTGGTGTGCTCTCTCCGGCCATGAACAGGGAGACACCCACTACGCCTTCATTGCCAATTATTCCAATCTCCGCCGAATCGCCGTTAATCATTACGTAAAGCAGCGAGACAATAGAGTCGATCGGAAAGTAGGCGTGGTGCATTAAAACGCTGGGCTCGTACAACACCTGGCCCAGCGACAGATCCACTAACACCAGATCTGGGCTGATGCGCTCGAAGTCAGCCGATGGGAGCGCTCCCAAGAGCTTATTTTGTTGCGGCGATCGCGGCTCCATGGCTGCTGACCTCCTGTCAATGACAAACACCATCGGATTGCCGCAGCTGCCCCACCAGAATCGTGGCCGATCATACTCGGATATTCGGCGCACACGACTTATGGCCGCTGCGAGACTTGGCGAGGTCAGTCCCGACCCACTAGACTTGTTGCGCGGCGCAATAACGTAGTGGAACCGGGGCATCTGGAAATAACGCTATCCAACTGAACGCGGCATACAAGGCGAGCTGAATCGAACGCGCGCGCGACCCGCACGGGCGTCACGGCGGCAGTGGCTGCGATCGTTTGGCTGCGCGCCAGGGCGCCTTAGGTCTTTGCAGTACTGAGTCGGGCATCCATCGTGATGTTGGCGCGTAGCACCTTAGAGAGGGGGCACCCTGCTTTGGCCCGTCCAGCGATTTCCTGAAACTTGGAGTCCTCGGCTCCGGGAATACTTGCCACAACACTCAGGTGGGAAGCCGTTACTTCAAATCCATTGCCGACTTTTTCGAGGCTGACCTCGGCGTGGGTCTCTATCTTGTCGGCGATCAGTCCCGCTTCGCCGAGCATTCCTGACAGTGCCATAGTGAAACAGCCCGCGTGCGCCGCGCCCAACAACTCCTCGGGATTAGTACCGGGCCCATTCTCAAAGCGCGCCTTGAATCCGTAGGGTGCCTCTTTGAGCACACCGCTCTCGGTCGAGATCGTACCGCCGCCGCCCCTGATATCACCCTTCCAAATGGCCCATGCTTTCTTTTTCATAATCATCTCTGCTCTTGGTGTGCGCGCCCCGATTGCAGCGCCGGACGAGTCTACGCCGACGCGCGCGCGCTATCCGTAGGACTGCACTCACAAGGGCGCTCCACGTCCTACGCTACCGTCAGTTCAGGTCGCGGCGCATACGGCGGTGCACTTACAGACGCCGGCAGGTGAAAGTCGCAGCATTCGGACTGTAGGTGACGACCTGGGGTGGCTGTCCTGCGCCAACGCTGCGCTGCGGAACTGCTCTCTGGAATCGGGCGCCAGCATGTCGGGACCCGGCTCCCGCAAACTTGGTTCTTGAACTATCTGGAGACGAACGATGAAACTGCTCAATCTTCTGTCTCTCGTCGTCATCGGCTGCGCGCTGGCGGCCCCGGCGAGTTACGCGCAGGATGATCTCTCCAAGACTTCCGGCGACCGCAACGAAGTCGGAGACTTTGCGCCCCCCGCCGATGAGAATGGCGTGGTACATATGCCTGGATCGCGTGAGGACTTTGACCGACTCGATTCGCGCAAGCGCGGCTACCTGAGCGCGGATGACGTCAAGAGCGATGCGTGGCTAAGCCGTAACTTTAGCCGCTGTAACACGAGCCACACCGGCCGTTTGACCTGGGATGAGTTCAGCGGCTGCAGCAGTTGAGGGTCACTGATCCGCGCGCTTGATCGGTGCCGCTCCTTATATAGGGACTCCGGCGCCGTGATTCATTTCAACTGGTTAGGAATCTGGGTGCGCTCTCCGTTGGCCGCAGCGCTGCGCCGGATGCGCTGATCGGCATCCCGCGCTTCCCGTGCGTCAGGCGCGTGCTAGGGACTTCACCGGCGCAGGTGGCGCTCAGGTGAGCGAGTCCCAGTACTTCTCCATATCCTGACGCTGCGAGGCATCGGGCATTGGTCCGTGCGCTGCCTGCTGATTGTCCTCGAGGTGCGCAACGCGCGTCGATCCTGGTATGACGCAGGTCACCGCCGGGTGCGAGGCCACGTATTTTAGAAAAAACTGTGGCCAGCTGTTGATTCCCAGGCCTGGCGCCCACGGGGGCAGTGGTTGGGTCCCGGCCCGCTTGATCAGCGAGGCATGACCGAACGGCAGATTGGCCAGGACTGCAATGTGATGCTCTTGTGCCAGGGGCAGGAGAGTCTTCTCCGCATCACGCTCGGCGATAGAGTAATCGAATTGAACGAAGTCGAGCGGCATCTTGCGCATGAATTCGGCCATCTGCTGGTGCTGTCCGACTCGCGAGGTCGTGATGCCGATGTAGCGGATCTGTCCGTACTTCTTCCAGTCCTGCAGCATCGTGATCAGCGTATCGACGCCATTGAGATTATGGATCTGCAGCAGATCGATAAAGGGCGTCTTCAGCCGCTTAAGCGAGCGGGCGAAACTTTCCTCCCCCACTACGCCATTGCCCATGAATCCGCCACCGCTCGCCACCAGCTTCGTGGCGAGGAAAACTTTGCTGCGAATTTTCAGCTCATCCAGTGCCCGCCCGATCAGCATTTCACTGTCGCCGTACGCCGCCGCAGTGTCGATCACGGTGCCACCGAGTTCGGCCATGCGCGCGATCTCATCGCGCAGCGCCGGGTAATCGCCCTTTCGAAACGAATCCGTCCCCAGACCGATGACCGGCAAGCGCTCGCTGGAGGTGCCGATGATCTTGGTCAGGGGTGCCGGTGGGCTCGCCGCCCACAGAGGCCGGCGCAGGCTCGCTGCGATCGCTGTACACAGACTGCCTTGCAGCACCTGGCGGCGCGATAGCAGCTGGGAAATCAATCTCATCGGACAGTCTCCGGAATGGGGTCGCCTTGAAGGCCAAGCGTAAAGGCCGGCAATTATAGCGCCCGCGCACGCCGGTTCTGAGGCGCAGTGCACCCACGGCAACTCCGAGTGCTGCTGTCATTTTGTGCAGCGACCACAAAGATTAGGCGCTGGCGGCCAATAAAAACTGATCGGCTGTTGTGGCGTTATTGCATCGGATGCTGGCTCGAGTACGGGCGCCGCAGCAGGTTCGGGCGACGTTTTGCGCACACACAAGGGTAGCGCGGCGCCGCAATCAAGCATCAGAGCCGTAGGGGATGCGGCGCAGCGCGGCGCGCCGATCCTCCGGGCCTGGTGGCGACCGACAGCGCTCCCACGAGCCTCAGGCGGCAGCCATTGGCCAAACAACGCCGGCCCGTCTTATCATGGCGAGCCGCTCTGGAGGGCCAAAGTCCACGGCGAATCGTAGGGTGTTCCGAGGAAGAGACTATGCAGAAGGCCGTACGCAAGTACCTGTCGGCACTGGAAGCGGGCGATGCCGAGAAGGCTGGCGCCCTTTTTACCAAGCAGGGCTGGGTCCAGTCCCCGTTCCTTGGTCGCCTGCCGGTGCGCGATTTCGTGACCACTGTGGCGGCCGCCTCCGGCGACTCCAAACTCACCGTGCACGATGTCCTGGTCAGTGCCGAGGGTCATACCCGGGCTGTGGCCTACTACCTCTACGATTGGCGCCTCAAGGATGGGTCGCGGGTCGCCTTTGATTGCGCCGATATCTTCAACTTTGATCCCGACACCGGCCACATCGCCTCAATCGTGCTGGTCTACGACACCCACCTGGTGCGCGATGTCGTGCGTAACAAGTACCCGGGCGGGGCCCGATAGATTAAACCGGCACGCTCGGCGGTGGCCGCTGGAAGAAGCGGGTCAGCCAGCACAGGTAGGCCAGGCCGACGGCGAACCAGATAGCGCCCAGCAGCTGCGCTTTCCAATCCAGGCTCACCAGCAGCCACAGGTCCGCGATGGCGCCGATCAGTGGAAAAATCAGCCCCGCCACCACCCCAATGTGCTCGCCGCCGCTCCGCCCGGCAACATACAGGCGCACCACGCAGAGATTGACAGCCGTGAAGGCAAGGAAGGCGCCGAAATTGACGAACGAGGTCGAAGTCGTCTCGTTGAGCGCAAGCGCGATCAGGCCGACCAGACCGGCAAGCGCGATGTTGATTGCCGGAGTCTGGAAGCGCGGATGAATGTAGCCAAATACCCGTTGCGGCAGAATGCGATCGCGTCCCATCGCATACAGCAGGCGGCCGACGCTCGCCTGTGAGGAAATGCCCGAAGCGAATTGCGCCAGGATCAATCCGGCCAGGAACACTGTGACGAACACGTCGCCACCAATCGTCTTGGCAACCTCGAACGCCGCTGCGTCGCTGTTGTGAAAGTCCGCGCCCGGATGGGCGAGTTGCATTGAATAGGCCGCGAGCACGAAGATCGCGCCGCCAATCAGCGCAATCCACAGGATCGCGCGCGGCATGTTGCGCTTGGGATCGATGGTCTCTTCGGTTAACGTGGAGACCGCATCGAACCCGAGGTACGCATAAGCGGCAATCGCGGCTCCCGACATCGTCGCCGATAGCGGTACGTTCGGCTTGAACAGCGGCGCGGCCAGTGCCAGGCCGCCGGGCCCGGCACCCGCCAGTGCGTAGTGCCAGCACAACGCAATGAACAACGCGATCACCACCAGCTGCACCGCCATCAGCGCGATGTTGAAGCGCGCAGCAAGCTCGATGCCAACTATGTTCACGGCGCTGGTCAGCACAATGAAGGCCACGATCCATACCCACATCGGCACCAGCGGAAAGGCTGAGTTCAGATAGGCGGCGCCGATCAGCCAGGTGACCATCGGGATAAAAAAATAATCGAGCAGCGTCGCCCACCCGATCATGAAGCCCACGTGGGCATTGAAGTTGCGACGGGTATAGGTGTAGGCGGAACCGGCCACCGGATAGATGCGCGTCAGTCGCCCATAGCTCAAGGCCGTGAATGTGATCGCAATCAGTGCCAGCAGGTAGGCCAGTGCTGCGGTATCGCGGCTTGCTTTGGCCAGATCGCCATAGATTCCGTAGACAATGAGCGGTGCCATGTAGGCCAGCCCGAAGAGCAGCACTGCAGGCAGTCCGAGCGTGCGCTTGAGATGTGAGCCTTGCGAGACAGGTGCGGTCATGAGTGCTCCGGGAAGGACAATGCTGGAGAAGGCTACGTGCCTTGTGGCGTCAGCGCGGGAATCACGAGTGCCGTTGCGGAATCGGGCGCTGCCCGCAGGGCGAGCGGCACGCGCGCATCGTGCAGGTAGCGATAATCCCTGCGGCTGGACGCCAGCTGCGTGAGATCAAGCGTCACCGAAAGCTGGATCGGCTCGTCTCCGGCGCTCTGTACCGTCTCGCCGAAGGGATTGACCAGGGCTGACTGTCCTGGAAAGCTCAGTTGCTGATCACTGCTGCCGCAGCGATTGGCCATCAGAGCGAACACCTGGTTCTCCATCGCCCGGGCCGCGATGGCACGCTGGTGAACCGGGCCGTACGGATCCATGTTGCCATTGGTCACGATCAGAAGCTCCGCGCCCAGACGCCCCAGCGCTCGGGCGGTTTCTGGAAATTCGATGTCGAAGCAGATCAGCAGCCCCACGGTCAGGCCGTTCCAGCGACAGACCTCGAAGCGATCGCCCGGTGTGAACACGCCATCATCGGAGGCCCACAAGTGCGTCTTGCGATAGCGCAATACGATCTGGCCTGCAGCGTCGATCAGCACCGTGGTGTTGAAGCAGTGCCCAGCCGATTGTTCGGCGAACCCCACGGCTACGGCCAAACCTGCGCGCTGCGCGGCATCGCGCACCTGCCTGAGTGCCGGACCATTAATGGGTTGCGCGACGCGGGCGACATTCTCGCGGGTCGGGAAGCCCGACAGGGTGGTCTCTGGAAACACCACCAGCTGCGTGCCGCCAGCCACATTGGCACCGGCAATCGCCGCGAGCACCTGGCGCAGGTTGTGCTCGACCTGCCCGTCCACGAGCGCCAGCTGCGCGAGTTCTGCCTTGATGGAATTCCCCTATGCCGGTGCGCTGCGCTTGACCCAGCCGCAATGCAGTTCATTGTACGGCCTAAATCCGGTCTCGCAATTGTCCGCCGGGCTCAGCCGTTTTGCGGGAGCTTTGCGGGCGACGCGCCTAAGTAATCTGCCAGCACCAGTGTAAAAATCACATCCTCTTTGCCATCCCCGTGGTGGCGCGATCCGCTCTGAACACCGCCCAGTTTCTCTACCGCCCGCTGCGAGCGGCGGTTGTTCGATCCAACCACGAACAGCACACGGTCCACAAAACGCGCCGCGTGGCTGAGCATCAGCCGCTTCATCTCGCGGTTATGGGCGCCACCCCAGTGGGAGCGGGCCAGGAATGTCCAGCCGATCTCGATCTCGCGGGCCGCTTCATCGTAGGCATTGAATCGCGAGCTGCCGATCACCGCTCCGCTGGTGTTGTCGATCGCGAGCAGTGCACCGCCCGAGGCCAGGGCATCGCGAAAAAACCCGCGAAACACCGCCTCCTGGCAGCGATCGGGCTGCGGATGCTGCTCCCAGATCAACGGGTCGGATGCCACCGCGAACAGTGCGGCAAAGTCCTGCGCCTCCAGCGGCCGCAGCGAGAGCAGCTCACCGCGCAAATGGGGTTGGAGTTCGAAGGGCATGAGAGAAGCGCCGCTCCTGATGGGCAAGTGCCGATCTCAATGTAGATTTTGGCACCAGCGTTTGCAACCGGTTCGCGGACCGGGCGCAACCGGCAACGACCCTCAAGCGCCCTACTTAACGCCGTGGACCCTGAGCACACGTGCCAGAATCTCAAAGGCCGGCGCAATGTCCGGTTCCTTCACGCACGCGTAGCCCAGCAGCAGTCCGCGCCGCGCCGAAGCGCGCAGGCTGTAGTAGCGGCTCAAGGATCGAACCACTACGCCGGCCGCCGCCGCATCGAGGACGACCGCATTGTCATCGACGTTTTGGGGCAGGTAGAGCACCAGATGCAGCCCGGCGTAGTCGCCGGAGATGCTCACGCGGTCGCCAAAATGACTGCGGATCGCCTCGAGCAGGCGTTCGCGGCGCGGGCTGTAGAGACCGCGCAGTCGCCGGATGTGGGAACTCAAGTGTCCTTCATTGATGAAGTCCGCCAGCATCGCCTGCTGTTGCAGCTGCCCTTCGCGGAACAGTTCGGCCGAGGCCTTCGCAAAGGTTTCGGCGAGCAGAGGCGGCACGACCAGGAACCCGATGCGCAATCCTGGAAACAGCATCTTGCTGAAGCTGCCGACATAGTGGACCAGGCCACTGGTGTCGAGTCCCTGCAGGCAGGCGATGGGGCGCGTCGAATAACGGAACTCGCTGTCGTAATCATCCTCGATGATCCACGTGCCGTTGCGACGGCAGTACTCGAGCAGTGCCTGGCGGCGCTTGAGACTCATGACCATGCCGAGCGGATATTGGTGCGAGGGCGTGACCAGCACGAAGCGCGGGGCCGGCCGCTTCAGGCGTGCGGGGGAGAGCCTCAGGCCTTCGGCATCGACCGGCACCGGCTCGAGGATCAGATCGAGCGACTTGAGCTCGCTGCGCAATCCCCAGTAACACGGCTCCTCGACCCAGATCCGATCGCCCGGATCGGCCAGCAACCGCACCGCCAGATCCACGGATTGGTGGATGCCGGTGGTGATGATCACCTGCTCGGGCTGGCACTGGACCGAGCGCGCGGTGCGCAGATGCTCGGCCAGCGCTGAGCGCAGCGCCGGCAGTCCACCCGCCGGGGCATAGCTCAGCTGCTCCGGCGGCGCGCTGCGCCAGTGGCGGTTGTGGAGGCGTGCCCACAGGCGGGCGGGAAACTCGGTGACATCCGGGACGCCGGGCATGAAGGCACCCCACTGGCGCGAGGAGAACCCAATGCCTTCCACCACTTCGCGGCCGCGCGCTGAGAGGCGCGGTGCTGCGTGGGCGCTGCCACGGGCCTGGCGGCGCGCGGTGCTCGCGCGGCTGGGCCGCTCCATGTGATCGATCGCCAGATCCGCCACATAGGTGCCACTGCCGTGGCGCGAGCGCAGGCAACCTTGTGCGCCCAGATGCTCATAGACGGCAATGATGGTGTTGCGCGCAACCCCCAGTTCCTCGGCCAGCAGCCGCGTCGAGGGCAGCTTCGTGCCCGCCGGCAGCCGGCCCTGCAAAACAGCCTGCAGCAGCAGATTGTGCAGCTGACGGTAGACCGGTTCGCTGCCGCCACGTTGCAGGGGCACCTGCAGCCAGTCGGACAGTAGTACGGACCTCATGCGGGCTCGTTGAATCTCCGTGTACGCGTCCGGCCCATAATAGTGGTTCTATGAGATTTACACATGTGGACCTTCTGAGAGGGGCCACACTGGGGTAGTCTCGATCTGCCGCAGGCGCCCAGCCTGCGGCTGTCGAGGCCCGGTCACCCCTTTTTTAGTGAGAGTCGCATGCCGACCCCAGCCGCCCGTACTCACTCCCCGGGCCCGCAGGTAGCGGACCACGCTGGCTTGAATGCCGACTGGCTCGCGCGCAGGGAGGCGGCGACGCCGCGCGGCGTCGCGGTGCTGGAGAACTTCTTCGTCGCCCGGGCCGAGAACGCCGAGCTGTGGGATATCGAGGGGCGCCGCTTCATCGACTTCGCCGGCGGCATCGGGGTCCTGAACACCGGGCACCGGCATCCGCGCGTGCTGGCCGCGATCCGGGCCCAGCTCGAGCAGTTCACGCACACCTGCTACCAGGTGGTGCCCTATGCCTCCTACGTGGCGCTCGCCGAGCGGCTCAATGCCCTGGTGCCGGGTGCCTGGGCCAAGTGCACCGCCTTCTTCAGCACCGGCGCCGAAGCGGTCGAAAATGCCGTCAAAGTGGCCCGCTCGGCCACAACTCGACCCGGCGTCGTGGCCTTTGATGGCGCCTTCCACGGCCGCACGTTCCTCGGCATGGCACTCACTGGCAAGGTCGTGCCGTACAAGATCGGCTTTGGACCTTTCCCGGGCGATGTCTTCCATGCGCCGTTCCCGAATCCCCTGCACGGGGTCAGCGTGGCCGATTCGCTGCGCCATGTGCGGCGACTGTTCAAGAGCGAGATCGAACCGAGGCGCGTTGCCGCGTTCCTGTTCGAACCCGTGCAGGGCGAAGGCGGCTTCTATCCGGCCCCGACCGAGTTCATCGCGGGCCTGCGTCAGATCGCCGACGAGCACGGCATCCTCCTGATTGCCGATGAGGTTCAGAGTGGCTTTGCCCGCACCGGCAAGCTCTTTGCCTCCTCACACCACGATGTGCCGATCGATCTGCTGATATTCGCCAAGAGCCTCGCCGCCGGCCTGCCGCTCTCCGGGCTCTGTGGCCGCGCCGAATTGATGAACGCGCCCGGCCCTGGGGGCCTGGGTGGCACCTACGCCGGCAATCCACTGGCGATTGCCGCGGCACACGCCGTGCTCGATGTCATCGAAGAGGAAGGACTGGCCGAGCGCTCCCAGCGCCTCGGGGACCGGCTCACGCAGACGCTCAACGGCCTGAAGGCGCGGGTTCCGATGATGGCCGAGGTGCGCGGTCCGGGCAGCATGGTCGCGGTCGAGTTCATCGACCCGACCACGGGCCAGCCGGCGCCCGAGTTCGCCAGGCGGGTCAAGGCACGCGCCCTTGAGCGCGGTCTGGTGTTGCTGACCTGCGGCATCTATGGCAACGTCATCCGCTTCCTGCACCCGCTGACAACGCCTGATACCGTATTTAGCGAAGCACTGAAAATTCTAGAAGAGGCTCTGCTCGGAGCCTGATCGATCAGTCGGGGGACTGGGTTCTTAAAACTTGGGGAGTAACAGGTCGATGCGTATCGCAAATCTTGCCGCTATTGGTGCGAGTTTCCTGATCCTTGGCACGACGCCGACGCTGGTCAGCGCGGCGGATGCCGAGACCAGCGCCGCGGCGCCTGCCGAGGAAGTTGGACTGGAAGAAATTGTCGTGACTGCCGAGAAGCGCGCTTCCACCGTGCAGGACACGGCCATCAGTATCACCGCGGTCAGCGGAGCCGACCTGATGGAGCGCGGCATTGTCGACTTCGCCAGCCTCGCGTCGGAAACTCCAGGCATCTCCATGAGGGACAATGGTCCCGGCCAGACCGAATTCGAGATGCGCGGCATGACCAGCTCTGGTGGCAACTCGCCGACGGTCGGTTTCTACCTGGACGATGTGCCGATGACCTCGCCCGCACAGGCACAGAACGGCAAGGTGGTCATCGATCCTTCGTTGTATGACCTCAACCGGGCAGAGATGCTGCGCGGGCCGCAGGGCACACTCTATGGCTCTGGCTCGATGGGCGGCACGGTCAAGCTCGTCACCAACCAGCCGGATCCCCAGGGCTTTCACGTATCTGGCGAGGCCAACCTCTCTGGGACCCAAGGCGGAGGGTTCAACTACACCGTCAACGGCATGCTCAACCTGCCGTTGATCGACAACCAGATGGCCCTGCGCCTGGTGGGCACGGACAGCCACACGTCCGGCTGGATCAATCGCATCGTGCTCTCCGATTTCCCTCTGCCTGTGGCTGATCCTGCCTCACAAACCGGATGGGACCGCGGCAACGTACTGGGCGCAACGGTCGCACACGATTACACGCAATCCAATGCTGAACATCTGGCAGGAGCCCGTGGCACGCTGTTATGGAAGGTTACGGACAACTTCACGCTCACGCCCACGGTTTTCTACCAGCGGGTGACACAGGATGGGCCGAGCGCCTATGACTCGGTGCCGGGTACAATGGCGCATTACGAGCCCTTTGACATCGCCGAGCCTTACTCGGATCAGTTCACGCTCGGGGCCATCACCGCCAATTACAGTGCCTCAAGCTTCGATCTCACCTCGGTCACAGCACGTTGGACGCGCACCTCGACGCAGACCCAGGATACCAGTGAGTCCTTCGAAAATCCCTTCACTTGCATCACGGTTGTAGCTGGCCCCTGCACCGGTGAGATGCCTTTCTACGGTGCCAACGGGGTTGGATCCGGACCGGTGGTGGGCACTGAAACCGACCCCTCCAGCCAGTTCAGCGAGGAGCTGCGAATCGCTTCGACCGGGGATGGCCCGCTCAAGGGCGTAGCCGGCGTGTTCTACTCGGACTTCAAGTCCCAGTGGCAACTCAACACGCAGAGCGCGAATAACCTGTCCTACGTGGACTTCTCCAATTTCACGACCCCTGCTGCTACCACCTTGGTATGGGGCCTGAACGAGCCGGCGCATATCACTCAGTGGGCCGTGTTCGGGGAAGGCACCTGGGCGATTACACCTGCCTTGAAGGCGACCGTCGGGGCACGTGTGTTCTCCTACACCAGCGATCTGTCGATGTATTTCGCCGGCTGGGGCTCACCACTGGGTGGAGCAACGCCCTCGACGACCGACGTTTCGCAGTCGTCGACCGGGCTGGACCCGAAGCTCAACCTCTCTTATGAGTTCAGCAGGGATCTGATGGTGTATGCCACGGCGGCGAAGGGTTTTCGTCCCGGCGGTGGCAACCAGCCGTTGCCGAACTTCGGGCCACCCAATGCCCCGGCAAACTTTGGCTACACCGCGTGGCCCAAGACCTATGATTCCGATTCCCTCTGGAGCTATGAAATCGGAGAGAAAGCCCGCTTCCTCGACCGCCGGCTGATCGTCAATGCCAGTGTGTACTACGAGGACTGGACGCAGATCCAGCTGGAAGAACTGCCCTTCGGCTATCCGCTGTTTGATAACGCGGGCGACGCCAAGATCTACGGCGGTGAGCTCGAAATCAACGCCTTGCTTGGCGGCGGCTTCACCGTCTCGGCCTCAGGCGCCTACACGCATGCCACGCTCGAGCCAGGCCCTCACTACACGATTGTCTTGGATGGGCAGTTGCCGGGAGACCCGGCCTCGACAGTGGTGCCGGATGTGCCTAAGTACACGGCCAATATTGGGCTCGACTACGACCATGCCCTGAGCGGTCCGCTGGCGCTGGTCGGCCACATCGACTACACCTACACCGGCCAGCGTTATGACCTTGTGGCCATCAACCAGGGACAGATGTGGAGTCTGCCGGGCTACGGGCTCGCCAATTTGCGCTTCGGCGTCAAATCCGCCTCGGACTGGAACGCCGCTCTGTTTGTGACCAACCTGGGCAACAATCACCCGCAACTGGAAAACATGACGGCGCTCAATCTGGCCAACCCTGACTTCAACCGCGTCATCACCTCCCAGCCGCGCACGTTTGGAATTGACTTCAGCTTCAAGCACTAGCCGATGATGCGCAGCGACCTGCCCGGGCCGGAGGCCCGGGCAGGTCGCTGCGCCTCTTTACTCAGCCGGAACTGTGCCATGTACGTACCCGCGCATTTTCTCGAGACTCGCACCGAGGTGTTGCAGGCACTGATCAAGCGCCATCCGCTGGGCACGCTCGTAGCGATGACCGCGGAGGGGCTTACCGCCAATCACATCCCGATGCAGGCAACGCTCGAGGATGGCGGTCGTGGCGTGCTGCGCGGACACATCGCGCGTGCCAACTCGCTGTGGCGGGAGCTGGCGGCCGATGCACCGGTGCTGGCGATCTTCACCGGCGCCGACCGCTACATTTCCCCGACCTGGTACCCGAGCAAGCAGGAGCATGGCAAGGCGGTACCGACCTGGAACTACGCCACGGTGCATCTCAAAGGCACAATCCGCTTCATCGAGGAGGCGCCGTGGCTGCGGGAGTTCGTGACCGAACTGACCGAGGTGCACGAGCAGGGGCGCATGAACCGCTGGCATGTGAGCGATGCGCCGCCCGACTATATTGACGCGATGTTGCGTGCGATCGTGGGTTTTGAGATCCAGGTGAGCAGCATCCAGGGCAAGTTCAAGGGCAGCCAGAATCGCGCGATCGGCGATCGCGTTGGGATCCGCAGCGCGCTGCAGAGTGAGCACGAGCCGCCGCCGGAGCTGACCGAAATCATCACCGATCCGCCGGCGCCGTAAGCCACCGGCCAGGGCTGCTCCGCAACGCCGCTGGCACTGTCCCGATCGCTCTCCGGGGCGTTGGCCTTACGTTAATTTTCCCCAGGACCGCAGCCGCTGCGCCAGGTCCCGGTTACGCTAGGCGCCTGAAGTCCACTAGTGCAGGACCGATCAGAGCCAGGTCTGAATCATGAGTGATTACCGTGATGAACTCGAGGCGCTCGCCGCGCGGATGCTGGCGCGTCCCGACAAGGGTGCAGTCGCGGACTACATTCCCGAGCTGCGCCACGTCGACTCGCAGCAGTTTGGCATCGCGGTCGCCTCGATCGATGGCGAAGTCGTTAGCGCGGGCCATGCCGATGAAGCCTTCTCGATCCAGAGTATCTCCAAGGTCTTCACGCTGACGCTGGCACTTGGGGCGATCGGCGATCAGCTGTGGCGCCGGGTGCGACGCGAACCGAGCGCTGATCCATTCAACTCGATCATCCAGCTCGAGACCGAAAAGGGCATTCCGCGTAATCCGTTCATCAATTCCGGCGCCATGATCGTGGCCGACGTCCTGTTGGGCACGCATGAGCCGCGCGAGACCATCGGGGAGATCCTGCGCTTCGTGCGCTTCCTCGCCGACGATGAGAGCATCGTGATCGATCATCACGTCGCGCGCTCGGAGCGCCAGACGGATTTCAGAAATGTCGCGCTGGCCAATTACCTGGCCGCATTCGAGAACCTGCGCAACGCCCCCGAGCGGGTGCTCGGCGTGTACGCGCATCACTGCGCGATCCGCATGAGTTGCCGGCAGCTGGCACTGGCCGGCCTGTTCCTGGCCGCCGGCGGCATCAACCCCAGGACCGATTCACGCATCGTCTCGCGCGAGCGGGCACGGCGCATCAACGCGCTGATGCTGACCTGCGGGCAGTACGAGGATTCGGGCGATTTTGCCTTCCAGGTCGGGCTGCCCGCGAAGAGCGGTGTCGGCGGCGGCATCTTCGCCACGGTCCCGGGCCGCGCCAGCATCGCGGTATGGTCTCCCGGCCTGAACCCGAGCGGCAGCTCGCACCTGGGCTCGATTGCACTCCAGGAACTGGTCGCGATGCGTGGCTGGTCGGTGTTCGGCTGAGCAATGGGCATTCGCGCCATCGTCTTCGACGCCTACGGCACGCTCTACGATGTGCAGTCGGTCCGGTTGCTGGCCGATGAGCTCTGTGGCGCTCAGGGCGCGCTGGTCACGCAGCTGTGGCGGCTGAAGCAGCTCGAGTACACGTGGCTGCGCACGCTGATGGACCGTTACGAGGATTTCTGGCAGGTGACGCACGCGGCCCTGCTGTTCGCGCTCGCAGCAGCCCGGATCGAGGCGACGCCGGCGCGCATCGATCGGCTGATGGAGGGCTACCTGAGTCTTGCCCCCTACCCCGAGACGGCCGCGGCACTTGAGGCGCTGCGCCAGCACAAGCTTGCCATCCTCTCGAACGGCAGCGCGACCATGCTGGAAAAACTGGTGCTAAATTCCGGGTTAGCGCCCCTGTTTACCGAGGTCATCAGCGTGGATCGGGCACGGCATTACAAACCGCATCCGGCCTGCTACGCGCTGGCCGAGGCGGCGCTCGGCGTCACCAAATCGGAGCTGCTGTTCGTTTCCAGCAACGGCTTTGATGTCGCAGGGGCCAGGAACTATGGCTTCACCGTGGCCTGGATCGAGCGCGGCGCTCCGCAGCCGGATATCCCGACCCTTCGCGATACCTACCGGCTGCTGCGCGGGCGGGAGGAGCAGCTGGGTCTCGCGCCCGAGTACCGGTTGCAACGGCTGACGGACCTGGTGCCGCTACTGCGCCAGCTCTAGCCATTGCAGCGGTATTGGAGCCGGCGCCGAAAGCGTGCGGCCGCGCAGGCGCTTCTGGCCCGGTGATGCGCGCGACAACGAGGTTAAGCCATTGATTGCAAAAGGTACAGATTGCACCGCAGGACTGCGTCGAGACTCAGCGCGGCGGCACTCAACCGGCAGCTACTCTTATATATGATAGTGCGATGATCGACGCCCCCACGCCGCAGCCTGCCGACCCGGACCGCTATGTCATCACCAGCGCCACGGGAGTCGATGTCGTTGTGATGCTGGCGGGCACCGGCAGCC